>ERZ1740058.1171-NODE-1171-length-13650-cov-14.736668_pt1 | contig 13650 bp, 17 predicted proteins | sample MGYA00581745_ERZ1740058 | MGnify/ENA primary metagenome ERZ1740058 (study PRJEB43018, sample SAMN04849742) | marine metagenome | isolation source: floating plastic debris | place: Pacific Ocean | collected 2008-08-30 | study: EMG produced TPA metagenomics... | reverse complement strand
CAGTCAATACCGCCGTTTTTTTTGAGTTTATCATTCTGCTCGTTTGACTCGATATAGGCATCACTTTAAACGAATGCTGTGTTTAAGGTGACAGGATTCAGACTTTAATAGAAGCTTGTCAACAGAGTTCTAAAAAGCTTCTGGGTAATCTTTGCAGCAAAGCCATAAAACTAGGAGGTCTATGAACGCCAAAAAATGAACCATTCATGCCAATTTTTCGAATCCCGGAGCCCGGAGAAGGGCACTGGCCAGTTAAGTAAGGATGTCTTGCAACCCTCTTGAGAGCAGCATTTCTCTGAGAGACAGTGCTCTGGAAATGAATCCGATGGCCACGGCTGGAGTCACCTGCGTCGAATGGTGCGGTCGCACCCAGTTGTGGATGAGACGCTGCACCGTCACCGCCCGCTCTAGGCCTTCAACCGTCTTGGCATAAAGGTTCTGTCGCCGTCGGAAAGCGCTGCATCGCCTTCTAAGGGCAGCATTTTGGGCTTCACAGTGATTGGCATGAATGTCAGTCTCTGGACTAATGGCGGTCCAAGGATGCTCGATTTTTACTCACTGGCGACGGGCGCGCCCTTGTGAACCCTTGATTTTCATCGCCATTTCCAACCCTTCCCGCCACACTTTGCGATAGTCATACACCGCGGGCAGCGATTGGCGCTTCAGCCACACACTCGCGAGCGGCCAAAACCATTTGCCGTATCGGCGCTCGCCATCGGTAAACCAGCGCATACTCGAACAGTTGCTCATCCACTTCCAAGTCTTCGTAACGATACGCTGGAATAAGCCCTCATCTCGGGAACCACTCACACTGCTGATCCAGTAGCGACTCTCTCTTTCTAGTGAGATAGCTGTTCACCCCTCACTTTCATGGGCTGGGCGGTTACGCTCGACTTTGGTGTACAGTTCGTCGCTTTCTACCGTTACCGAAGCAGTGGGAGCAGGTGGTGACCACCGCTCAACTTGCGTCGCCAAACGAGTCTCCCAGGTGCGAATGCTGTCATGGGCTTTCCCCACCACTCGCCCGGTGGCTCTGATACCGAGTCCTTCGCTTCGCGCTTGCAGCGCCATCTCAACCACCGCAGTCGGTGTCTTCAGTCGATGCATGGGAGTTCCTGCCCGCTCGTTAAACCGTTTCTGACAAGCTTTACAGCGATAGTATTGAACTAGTTCACCAGATTTGAGTTGACGCACACCATTCTTCAATAGCTGTTCACTGGCACAGCGAGGACATTGCATCTTAAGAAGCTGAAATCATCTCTAGCCATATTATTCAGCTTTCCTCACTTTGCCGACCAGTGCCCGGAGAAGCCTAGCCAACATCATGATTGTCCATGCCATATCCCAAGGGATAACGTTCGATGAGATGGCTCAGGCTATTGATATTGCATCACTTGACTGTGCCAATCAAAATGTTCTGCTTCCTAATCCTGTCATTAGGAAACGGATTAAAGGGGAGCACGTCATCTGCCAGCGGATGACGTGCTCCCCTTGGATACGCCGACGTTGACTCATTCCGCAAAGCGTTCAAGCATTGAACCGGATTGTCTCCAAAAGCGTATCAAAACAAACTCTTTGAAGACTGATGTTCTGTTTAACGGCTCATTGTTACAAGTCATGTCTATTCAAGATGTAGACTGGGCAAAAAATAATAATCGAACTGCTAACAATGTTATTAGACAGAAAGTTTCCACATATTGTCCCTATTTGGGTAGATAGGCCGAAACTTTCTGCATATTCACCTGCATCCGCTCGATCGCTAGAAACTTTCCGCATATTCTAGCCATAGTACACATAGACTATGAAGTTGTATTTGTCACACGATGTACTGATTCCGCATAACGCTCCCCTTCAGAAAAGGCCGAAAAAGCTTTTGGATCAGGTGAGTGAGGCTATGCGATTGAAGCACTATAACGTCATCGGCGTTTAGCCCCATCTGGGCCTTGCGATCCTCGATGCAGCTAAAGTCTCAAAGTAGATTGGGGTGCTGGGTCATAACCCAGCACCCTGTCTCATTTCAGCGAGCGGGCCGTAGCACGAAGTCTTGATGCGGTCTCGACCATATTGATGAGCGAAGGCTTCACTTCCGACCATTGGCGGGTCTTGAGGCCGCAATCCGGGTTGACCCAGAGGTTCTGACGCGGGAGCACAGCTTCCGCTTTTGACGTGAGGTTGTTCATGTCATCGGTGGGGGGCACCCGTGGCGAGTGGATGTCATAGACCCCTGGGCCGATCTCATTGGGATACTTGAAGTCCACAAAGGCATCGAGCAGCTCCATATTTGAGCGCGAGGTCTCGATCGTGATGACGTCGGCATCCATCGCCGAGATCGAGTCGATGATGTCATTGAACTCCGAGTAGCACATGTGGGTGTGGATCTGGGTGTCATCCTTCACGCCGCAGGCACTGAGGTGAAACGCCTTCACCGCCCAGTCGAGATAGTCATCCCACTCGCTCTGGCGTAGCGGCAAGCCTTCGCGGAAGGCGGGTTCATCGATCTGGATGGCGGCGATTCCGGCGGCTTCAAGGTCCACTACTTCGTCGCGAATGGCCAGGGCGATTTGATGCGTCGTGACAGAGCGCGGCTGGTCGTCACGCACGAAGCTCCACTGGAGGATGGTAACCGGGCCGGTGAGCATCCCCTTCATTGGGCGAGCGGTCAGTGACTGAGCGTACTCAGACCAGTAGATCGTCATGGGTTTGGAGCGGCTGACATCGCCAAAAACAGGGCAGTGCGACTAAGCCCCAACGGCGTCCAAAAGCAAATCTTCTTGGGCGTCCGTCGAACCGAGCTCAAAGTTGATTATCTCAATGCATTTATGGAGTTGGCTCGTAACTGCCGTGAGCATCCTTAAATAGATTCAGATTGTTGATGGGAAACAGAGAGGCGACTAATGGTCGAACGACACTGGTTCCCTAAAAGGTAATCGAGCAGTTGATTCCTCGGTAGTCCCAAGGTTTTTTAGGTTTTGATGATAACTTTCTCTGGAGCCCTGTGTCATAAGCATCACAGAATATCCATCACCCATTAACAGGCCAGTGCCATTACGCGCATTGTGACCACTAGAGGAATCCACATAATGCGAATGCGATCGCCTACATTTGAGCTGCTGACTATAGAGCAGCTGTCCAGATTTTAGAAATCCTTACCGACAAAGCTTCAAGGCTCTCCCAAAAATGCTGAACTAAAATCTGCGCTACTTTTCTGCGCGGTCTCGCTCAGTTTTGTGTAGAAATGAGGACGGCTGAAGGGGATACAGGAATTTGTGAGCGACTCCACTGATGCTCTTTACGATCGCGTGCTGGTTTGCTGGTGTATTCCTATCCGCGCAGCGGCAGACGCCACCGCAGCCTGATATCGTTTTCGTAGTGTTAGGGAACAGATTGTCCTTGGAAATACCAATTTATTCCCTAACACTTTTGGCTATGTGAAGCGCGATCGCTCCTCAACGATTGATTCGGCGTTAGGATGTAGCGACAGCTGAGCAACCTCAGTCACAGCCAAGTTCGCTTTCAAATTGACGGTCATGGCCCCAACTGTAGCGGCCCGTTCAAAAAAAGAAGAACCGCTCTTGTTTGAGGACTTGACCTGGCGAGAGTTCAAAGCGGTTGAGCAATTGCTAGATCGGCCTGGTTACCGGCTGTCGTTTCTAGATGGGCTTTTGGAGATCCGGCGAATGCCAGGAGAACCTCATGAAACGGTGAAAAAACGAATCGCGGCTCTAGTGGAACTGTTCTTGCTGATGGCAGGATTCGACTTTATCCCCACGGGTTCCATGACGCTGGAAAGTGAAGCGGGGGCCGTGAAGCGAGAAGCCGATGAATCCTATAAGTTAACCCCAGAAAGCGTGCTACCTGATTTGGCGATTGAGGTTGTGTTTGCCAGCGGCGGCATCAATAAGCTGGAAGCCTATGAGCGATTACGCATTTCAGAAGTCTGGTTTTGGGAAGATGGAGTGCTGGCAATGTATCACCTGCGAGGAGCAGCGGCATCGTTGCGCTACGAGCGAATCGACGAGAGTGAATCCCTAGTAGGGATTGATGTTGCAATGCTGTCTCGATGTATCACCCTGGTCAACCATGTGGAAGCGGTCAAGACTTTTCAGCAGTCGCTGATGAAATAGAGTCGTGCCTATGCTCCTTCTACGACTAGCTAACTTCTATCGACTCTGTTTGCACCACTGGCTGTGCCTCTTCCGCGCCAAAGCCCCGTTGCCGCAGGTGTTCTTGCCAGCTCCACTCCAACAAAAACGCCTTTGCTGACTCATACCCCTGACGATACAGCCCATCCTTTTCTGCATTCGTTAAGTCAAACTTTGTCGCCGTAATCGTCCCCGTCGGAATATCAATCACCCGACCCTGGTCATACTTCCGAGTGTGGTGACTATCCCGCGCCACCTGCATTGTCTCAAACATCGCCTGCAAAATGCTAAACGGCCCCTTTACTGGCTTGGGGGTAATCTCTTCCGCTTCCAACAAGCGGAACCCAAATGTGGGGCACTTCGGTTTCCGTGTTGGCTCAGCATCATAAATCCATAGCGGAAAATTACTCAAAATGCCGCCATCGACAATGGTCGAATCCTTCAATCGTCCTGGCTCAAAAAATAGCGGAATACTCATCGATAGCAGCACTCCATCTATCACTGAAAACGCCTCAGGCGTCTCATCGTAGTAGGACAAATCTTCCGGTAATACCCGCATTTCCTTCGCACTGATGTCAGAGATGACAACCCGCAGATCTCGTTGCTCATACCACAGTAAGTTAGCTTGATTTGCGGCGGTAAAGGGAGCAAAGTTGGGCAACCGCTCTGTTAAGTGGCTCTCTAACCACTGCTTAAACGGTGCTGCAAAGTACTGTCCGTCTTTCCCAGATACAACCAAGCGGGCCAACAGCCACGGAAAATGCTTCAAATCATCAGAGGGAGAGCCATTACGAATCAGCCAACTGGTTTTTGCGCCTAATAGGTCGTTTTCATAATCCAGCGGCCCCAAAATATCCTGCTCCATCTCATCAATGGTGAAGCCAGCAGCTACCATCGCTGCGGTAAGGGCTCCCGCCGATGTACCCGCCACCTTACGAAACTGAATGCCCGCATCGGCGAAGCAGCGCAGCGCCCCTAAAAATGCGGTGCCTCTCACACCGCCACCCTCAAATATTGCATCGGTGTAGTAATTGCCATCGTTTGCGATCGACATATTTCTCTGGATCTCAGAGACTTCCGCAGGAGTCAGGCGCAGATGAGGATGAGTGACAAAAACTTCAGAAGGCTTCCAAAGCTCCTTGGTGGTGGCTTTCTGGAAAATACGACTAATCAACTTATTCAAACTAGTTAGCTTAAACATTGATTCATAAGAACTTGGGGCTTGTTACAGCTTTCACAAGCAAAGGTAGCTATTACGGAACATAATCGTAAAAAAGAGTTACAGCCGTAGGAAGTTGAAGCCATCCTGTAGAAGATGCAGCTCCAAGCTCCCGACCATCAGCCTAGAGTTTCTTCAATCGCTCATGAGTAGTTTCCCTAACGGGCTCTCGGCTTTATCTGAGAGCTTTGCCCGCCTGCCCACCGCGCCCCAGCCCCACCCCAACTGCCCAAACTGCTCAGGTAAAAAACAACAGGGCGGGATGGATTATGTGAGCAAGTCAGTTGAGAGGAGGCGCTTTCTGCTTCTCCTTAATTCTAAAGACGACCAGAGCACGGACTTTTCCAATCACTCTATTGACCGTTCCACTTGGTTTGAATCACATCAACCTATCTAAGACGATTGGTTAACTGAGAATTTTGCGAACGCCTGTAAGATTCAGCCTATCAGGTCTGTTTGATCCCTTGAACCTCTTCTCCCTGGAAACAGGTCAAGGCCAAGAGCGCGATCGCGTCCAAGCGGCTCTCCAGGTAATTCAGGAGCTCTCGGCATTCCTGGGCAAACACTTGGCAAAGGAATCGCCATTGAAGAAAGGCTCAAAGCCGAAGAAATTTGAGACAATACAGTATGCTCTTTCCAACAGGCGATCGCGGCTAACAATGGTCAAATGGGATGCTGATATCTACAACGTTCCAGCGTATCCAGTCACGGATGCTGCTAGGTATTTGCGCATTCCTGTGCCCACGCTCCGCTCCTGGCTCAAAGGCCGTACCTATGACACTAAAAGTGGCAAGCAGACCTCAGAACCGCTGATTCAGCGCCCTGATCCTGACTTGGCCCAGCTTTCCTTCACCAACCTAGTGGAAGCGCATGTGCTACGCGTTATCCGCGAAACCCATCAGGTCAAACTCGACAAAGTGCGGCAAGCTCTGGACTACATGGCTCAACAGTTTGGCACTAACCATCCGCTCGTCATGAGACGCTTTCAGACAGACGGGGTTGACCTTTTCGTAGACCAAATCACCGAAGATCAGACGAAAGCCCTTGTGAATGTTTCTCGAGGAGGACAGTTTGCCATGCGGGAAACGCTTAAGCATCTGCTGACCCGTGTTGAATGGAATCCTGACGGTATCGCCAGCCGCTTTTTCCCGATTGTCGAGTTAGTTCCCGCCCCAGACAGCGACAAAATCATTTTCCTTGACCCGGCTATTCGCTTTGGCAGTCCAGTGATCGCCGGAAAAGGTGTCCCAACCGCTGCGATCGTCAGCCTCTATAACGCTGGCGATATGATTGAAGACATCGCCTATGAGTTTGACTGCACGCCCCAACAAGTCGAAGAGGCTATTCGGTTTGAGTCACTTCTGCTGGCAGCGTGAGTAAGCAACCCGAAATCATCTTCTTTGTTGATTGGTCCATCGGTCAACGCTCAGTTCCAGAAGCGTTAAAAGCGGCTGGAGCCAAAGTGGAGACCCATCTCGACCATTTCCCGCCCGAAACGGACGACGTAGATTGGCTGCCAGTTGTGAGCGATCGCGGGTGGGTTGTGTTGACTAAAGACCAAGCCATCGGACGTAGACTTAATGAAGTGGAAGCGATCGCCCGTGCCAATGCTAAGGTCTTCAGTCTGGTGTCAGGCAATCTGACTACCCAGCAAATGACAGACCTGTTTGTTGCAGTTTTAGAAAAGCTGAAGAAATTCACTCAGGGCAACCAAGCCCCCTTCGTCGTCAAAATCTACAAAGACGGCAAAATACAACTCTGGCGCAATCGGATCCAACTCCTTAAGCGCTTGAAATAAGGCTAACGGACAAAAAGCCCGCATCTTCGCTGAGCTTGTCGCAAGGGCAATAACCGTTAGAGTTAGTCAGTACTCAAAATCCGCTTAGTGAGTATCCGCATCACCTCACCGGGATTTACGGTTGGCAATGGCTGAGACAACTCTTCAGGACCTGACTTTTCCCGTTATCTTTTTGGGAGAAAAATCTGGCAGGATTTGACCACCCTGGAAGCCTAAAGGCTCGTTGGTGATTCTCAATAGGCACTTCTTGTTGCGGATCACCTTCACTCCCAGAACCCTTTTGGGGGCTCCAGATCGTTAGTGGCGGCTTGCCAAGAAACCCAGAATGTTGCTCAAACCGAGAGCCCGCAGGATAAGTCATCGGCTACCCCTTTAGCAGTAGAGTTGTTGTGAATTAGTGTAGTTTCTGAAGCAAGACGCCATCTACTTGCCGTTGGACCTCTTTAGGCCGCCATCAGATAAAAGTTCCAGAGCCCAGCGGCAGTCAACATAGAGCGATCATCAAAATTCTCCTTCCCCGCGATGCCCGCTCCAAGAAAGTCCTTACGGAACTGCGGCAAGCTGTCAAGCAGGCCGATCGCATTTATATCGCCACCGACCCGGATCGCGAAGGGGAAACCATTGGCTGGCATCTACAACAAGCCCTATGCCTCAAAAATCCGCAGCGAGTCATCTACAGCGAGATTACGCCCCAGGCGGTGCGGGCCGCAATCGCTCAACCTCGCACCCTTGACCAAAATCTAGTCGCCGCCGGACGGGCGCGTGACTGCCTCGATAAGCTAGTCGGTTACACGGGCAGTCGCCATGTCGTTTGGCCCCTAAGAAACGGTGCAAAATCCATGGGTCGAGTCCAAAGCGCCACGCTGCATCTGCTCTGTGTGCGCGAACGAGAGATTCAGGCTTTCGTTCCCCAGGATTACTGGAGTGTCTGGGTTACCTACCAGGAGGGGTTCAAAGCTTTTTGCCGCGCCACTCCAAAGCCACAACGGAAGACCGCCAAGGATTCTGAGGCCAAAAGTGCTCATCAAGAATCGGAGCGAGTAACCTCTCAGGAGCGGGTAGATGAGCTGGTGGCGATCGCCCGTTCTCATTCCCATCAGGTACTCCAAATCGAAGGCAAGCAGACTTCGCAATCACCACCGCCCCCTTTTGTGACCTCTACATTACAGCAGACTGCGGGCTCCAAACTCCACTTCGGCCCTGAACAAACGATGAAGGTCGCCCAGTCTCTCTACGAAAAGGGCCACATCACTTACATGCGAACCGATTCCGTTGTGCTGTCAGCGCCCTTTTGTGAGTCGGTGCGCCAGTACCTTCAGCAGCACAACCCGACAAATATTCCGCGTAAAATAACTCGACATAAAGCGGTGAAGGGATCGCAGGAAGCCCATGAAGCGATTCGACCTACTCACGTGAACCATGTGCCTCAGCAGCTTCAACGAGAACTTTCCGCTGATGCGGCTCGTCTTTACGAGTTGATCTGGAATCGGGCAGTCGCCTCTCAATGTGCTCCTGCACGATTACGCAAAACCCGCATCGTTACCCAATCTGGCGAAGCTTATTGGGAAGCAAGAGGGCAAGTGATGGAATTTGCCGGGTACACCCACTACTGGAACAACATCAGCGCCGACTCGGTGCTGCCTGCGGTGACCCAAGGGCAAGTCCTGCAATTGGATCAAGCCCAGGCAGAGCAGAAGCAAACCCAGCCGCCCCATCGCTACAGCGAACCCAATCTGGTGAAGCTGATGGAGCAAAAGGGGGTTGGTCGTCCCAGTACCTATGCCCCACCCTCAAAACTCTGCGCCAGCGAGACTACGTGGAACTGTACCAAGGCAAGCTCAAGCCGACGCTCCTGGGGCTGCAACTGGATGGGGCGTTAGAAAAACTGCTGCCGGATTTAATTCAGCCGGAGTTTACCGCCCAAATGGAAACCGCGTTGGATGAGATTGCCACCGGCGAACAAGACTGGCAGGCGTATCTGATTGGCTGGAACCGAGAATACTTTGCCCCCGCGATCGCGAAGGCCAAATCTCAACTGCTCTCTCTGCCCGCTTTCGCCGAGCATCCCCTGATACCAGCCGCCAAAGTATCCCAGCGATCGCCTGCTTCTAAAACTAAATCTGCTAACGGAAAACTTACCAAAACCAAATGCCCTACCTGCGGTGAGGCGATGGCCAAGGTCTCCTCCCGTTCAAAGAAGATGAAAGCCAAGCACTTCCTCAAGTGTTCAGGGACAACCTGTAGCACCGTGATGTTCTGGAATGCCAAGGGCAAGCGTTATGAACTAGCGGTAGGCTCACCATCCTGAGCTGTTTGTGGATCATCCCTGTCCGGTCTGCGGGGCCATGCTAGAGCGCTATGCTTATACCAAAGACGGCCAAGACAAGCTGATGCTGCGCTGTTCGATTCTGGAGAATCGTCGCGGCAAGTGCAAAGAAGTGGCCTTTTTCCAAAGCCGAGGCGAATTTTGGTCACCCAAGTTTGGGACGCTGAAGTTGCCAGAGCTTCAAACTTAGCTAAATCGGCAGAAAGTTCCGCACAAGAGAAGAATTTCCAGCTAGAAAGAATTTTAGGGAACAAAGCAGCCAGCACTTATCAAAAATATACCCTAACAACCTTGACGATTGGCTGCCCACATCTGAGGCTGCCTCAATCACCACGCTCTGAATCTTGAGTCACTATCCGATCAGCAGGAGCATCTTCACCGAGCTCGATCGAGGTTAGTCGCCGCAACTTGTTGTAGGGGCTCCAGAATTATTGGAGTATCAAGGGGGGCAAGGTGTCCACCGTTCTACCCCTTGCACAAGTTACCTAAATGAATGAGGGGTAGCTAGTGATCTATCCTCGCTTTTGCTCGCTACGATCCCCAGCTACCGACTTTATGGTCTCGCTGGGAGTCAAGGCTAGAGCAGGACTTAACGGACTATACTCCTGATTCCAGCAGCGGCAAGGATGTTAGGGCTCAGCTAGTTTTTGAACTCAATTTTCTTGTCGCGCTCGCAGGCTGAGCCGTATGAAGTATTAGGGAATAAACCAAGACAGTAAAAGCAAACTCGTTCCCTAAAACTTCCACCGCAAAATCCCACCCGAGGCCATTCGAGCCACCATAATGAAAGCAGCTGGTATGCCGGAGGCACAGATATGGCTTCGCCATTTCCGGGCATGGACCCCTATCTTGAAAATCCCGAGCTATGGTCAGCCGTTTATAGTCGCTTGATTGTGGCGATCGCAGATGAACTGGTAGACCATGTAAGCGAAAAATATCGAGTCGAGGTTGAGAAGCGGGTTTATTTCAGCAGTGATGAGGAAAGTCTACTCGTCGGCATTCCGGATGTCGCTGTGGCTACAGGACGATCAACAGTCAATACACTTAGCACAAAAACGATTTCGCTTCCTGTACAACCAGAAAGGGTGACCGTCCCTTTAGCGGAAGAAGTAACCGAGCGTTACCTAGAAATTCGAGAAGTGTCAACCGGCATGGTGGTGACAGTGATTGAGCTGTTGTCGCCTAAAAATAAGCGATCAGGTGAGGGGCGGATTGCCTATCTGCGAAAGCGCAACCAGGTGTTATCAAGTGTGTCTCATCTCGTAGAAATTGATTTGCTGCGGGGCGGTACTCCCTTGCCAATGTCGAGAGAAAATCCCAGCGACTACCGAATTCTGGTCAGTCGGGCCGATCAACGACCCATGGCAGATCTGTATCGGTTTAGCCTACAACAGCCCATTCCGCCATTTCCCGTGCCGCTGCTACCGGGTGAAGAAGAGCCGATTTTGGATTTGCAGCCGCTACTGCGCCGAATTCATGAGAAGGGACGATATCACTTGGCGATCGACTACCGACAACCGCTTATACCCGCGCTATCTGAAGCCGATCAAAATTGGGTAGCTATGCTGCTGGAGAGCCCAGAATAGCGAACTTAATCATATGAACTACCCCGCCTTTTGAAAGGCGAAGTAATTTATACAGCCTTTCCGAAGCTAGTGAGGTACGTCTGACCTATGAAATATGGTCGTTTCAGCTCCGAATTTGCATCTCACGGGAGTCAGAAACGCTGTATTAAAGCGGTGATTACTCCAAGTCCAATCTCACTTCAATCTGCTTGAGTTGGTAGAGTGCTTCGAAACAGATGCCGATCGCGGCAGTTTCTCCATAACGCCACATTTTGGGGGCAAAGCCAACGCCGAAAGGCTTGTCAGGAAAAGCGGCTTCTTCAGAACGGAAGATGGAGAAATAAGGATATTCATCATGGTCGAGCGCCCAGATGACGAGCTCTAGGGCAGAGCGAATATCAGTGCTGTAGGGGCGCGGCGGCATTTCAAAACGCTCAGCGACCAAGCGATCCAATTCCGCGAGGTCGGTCAGCTGCAACCGCTCAAAGCCGTACTGGTCAATTTCTCCTTGCATTGCTTCCAGAATGATTTGTGAAAAAGCAGATTCGCTTTTAACTTTGTTAGGGAATAAAATGGGCAGGATCTCCCTAAGAAGCATACCCTAACAACTTGAATGCCCACAGCGACCAGTTTATTCATTCGATACTCTCTGAGTCCTGAGAAACTCGTAAATCCATAGGCGCATCTTCACCGATCAAGATCACCTTTCCGTCCCGCCAGATGACCGCATAATGCCCCAGGCGGCGTTTCCGAGCCAGGGTATCAGCGACAGCTTTACGTAAGACTTGCAGGGTTTTGTTGACGTCGGGGGAGGGATTGGTCATCATTCTGCCTCTCGGCTCAATTGCTCAAACAGTTCCAAATTGAGGATTTCTCGGTTCTCGCCGTGCTGCTCAAAGATCAACTGAGGAATGTCGTTATCGTTCATGAAGCACTGGGTGCGATCGCTAGCATAGCTGAATTCGGTGAGCAGATTGCGGAGGCTGCGGGGAAAGCGGCGTTCGATATCTGCCAGGGGAATATTGTGGCCGCCATGGGCAACTCGCTCAGCTACCCGCAAGCGAGACATTTCGGCATTGGGTAAAGCCAAGTAAATGAGTTCGACGCGCCAGCCCTCAGATTTCAGGCGGCGGATGAGTTTAAGATAGCTGCGACCTGCGAGGGTCGTTTCGAAGGCGAAGTCCTCTCTGGCTCGAATCCGGTTCTGGATCTCACGCAGGAAGAGACGGCTGGCGGCAATCAGCCCAGTCTCGGGAGCCAGAGGGGAAAGTCCAGCGGCAATCAGATCGGCGTTGATAAAGTGCTGGCAGTTTACGGTAGGGAGGTATTGCAGGGCAAAGGTAGTCTTACCCGCACCGTTAGGGCCAGCGATGATCCAGCAGCTTAGGGAGGATCGGGTAGTCATCAAGCCTCACCATTTCGAATGAATTTACCGTATCGCAGAGTGGCTGAGCAGCCCAGCTTTACTGAAGCCCAGCCTTTCTGAAATGTCTATCCTGAGCACACCGATGGCATTGGATTCGATACTTTCTCTCATTGATGCACGTAGCGGCAGCGGCCAAACTCCCACCGCTGGATTACGACCCATCGGCATAAATTGAAGGGTGAAGACATTTTCAAGAAGAAAATCTACTCGCCGCTATCAACCCTGAGAGGGGGACGAGCAGTTTGATGATAGGCCTGATAAGGCAGAGGTGACAAACATGAAATTTCAGCGCGGCGATCGCCTTACCGATTAGCAACGAGGTAAAACCTTCCACATGGCGCAGCCAGTTACTCAACTGGGTTATGCCTGAATTTGGTACACCCCATTGCCTACATTGCGCCACTTACCTGTTTTTTTCCCTTCAGAGAGAACATTTGCCAAAGCTTTCTTAAGCCGCTTTACGTCCTCCTCTGAGACATCTTCATACAGCTCGCTGACAAGCTGATCCAGATGTAGCGGTTCTGCCGCCTGAGTGAGTACCTGCGTCACCGCATCGGTGAGGGAGGTGTCAGCAAATTTTGGGCGGAGTAGGGTTCGTGACTTCGGCTGAGCCTTAGTTTTGCGAGCTTTTGAGCGAGACTGAGTCTTAGCGTTGGACTGTTTTTTCGCCGTCGCTTTGGCGGATGATGACTTCGGTGACTTGGCCTTGGCAGATGGTTTAGAAGCTGTTTTCTCGCCTTGGGCAGTTGCCGGTGGAGCGGCGACCTCAGCAGGAGAGGAAGCAGATTCTTGTGCAGGAACCCCCTCGCTAGCAGCCACATCCGCTTCAACATCGTTTGTCCCTGCAGGCTCAGCCTGAGTCGGCACGACGGTTTCGGCTGCGGCTGGTTCCGTTGTCGGCTCCGGTGTCGTTTGGACATCCGAGGCAGCAGGGGCGACTACCCTGTCAGCATCCGTTTCCAGGTGTTCTAGCATCGACGCTTCAGATAACAGAGTTTCAATCCCCTGTAACTGCACCGTTTTCTGCTGCACCTGTTGGTTCATCCACGCGAGTTCCTGCTGTAGGTGCGCCTGGACTTTCTGCAAAGAGGTGATAAAAGCACTTGCCTCTGCAGACGATAGGGTTTGTAGATAAGAGGTTGGAGTCGCCAAAATGAATGACAGCTAAACGATA
>ERZ1740058.1170-NODE-1170-length-13655-cov-16.583676_pt1 | contig 13655 bp, 9 predicted proteins | sample MGYA00581745_ERZ1740058 | MGnify/ENA primary metagenome ERZ1740058 (study PRJEB43018, sample SAMN04849742) | marine metagenome | isolation source: floating plastic debris | place: Pacific Ocean | collected 2008-08-30 | study: EMG produced TPA metagenomics... | reverse complement strand
AGGCGTTGCAACTACAGCCCGACTTGGCTGTGGCGCAAGAATTGCAGGCCGAGCTGAAGAAAGAACTGAGTCGGCTACCGAGCGCCGTCACCGCCGCGGCCAGTTCTCAACCTGATTGAGGTGACTTGGGCTCGTCATCAGCTACAGCAGAAGTCGGAATTCAGAAGTCGGAATTCAGAATTGAAAAGCCGATCAGATGGTGATTTTAGCCATCTGGGGTGACCGAAGCAAACTGCGGCTTGCCGTAGCAACCCCATATCTATAGCGCTACGGTTTCAGCCTCTCGCTCAGTTTTCAGAGCGCGCCCGATAATGCCTGTCCCGTAAAGCGCTAGTAATCAACGAATGACGCACCCGAGCAATCGCCTCAATCGCTCACCCCCGATAGTTAAGCCTTCTGGGCGGCTTGCTCCAGCCCACCGTTATCTCATTCCTCATCTCACCTGATTCATTATTGCGAGAACTGTTATCCATGAATCCCATCTCTAAATACACGCTGCTCTCTGGCCTGCCCGTTGGTCTCGCGATCGCCGGATACCTGTTGCAAACTCAGGTGCAGGCCCAGCCCTCGGCAGAAACACCGCAACTGGAACTCGCCAGCGATCGCCCCGACTGGTTGCCCTCTCCGGCAGCGGCACCCACCGTGTTGGAGAATGTCAATCCCTCACCTAATACTGACCGAGTCGTGCCAGGGGAGGACGATCGCCTGCCCATGAATAATCGCGATTATCCCTGGTCGGCTGTGGGGCGCATTGTGGCGGAGAATGCCGACGGTGAATTCAGCCTCTGCACCGGCACCCTGATTGCTGATGATGTCGTGCTCACAAATGCTCACTGCGCCATCACCTCAGAAACCCAAGAGCTGCACCAGCGCATTGCCTTTCAGCCCAATCTCATCAACGGTGCCATCACCAATGCTGAGGATCTGGCCTGGGCAGAAGAAGTGCTGTTAGGCACCGATTTTACTGAGGGTCGCCAGCCCGATCCCAATGATTGGGCACTGGTGAAGCTTGATCGACCGTTGGGCGATCGCTATGGCACGTTGCGGTGGCAAGCACTGCCGTCTGAGATTTTGCTCGACAAAGCAGAGCAGCTCAATCTGGTGGGGTATTCGGGCGATTTTCCCGCTGATAATCCCGGAGAGACAGCGGGAGTGCATCAGGGCTGCAGCATCACGCAAGACGATGATCCCTTTTGGATTCACGATTGCGACACCTCAGGCGGTGCCTCCGGTGGCCCCATCCTGGCCGAGATTGAGGGCGAGTTTTACGTGGTTGCCCTCCATGCCGGTGGCGTGACCGATGAAAACGATACCCCACTGTTTAACTACGCCATCAAAATTGACCAGATTGAGGCGGAGTTGCAATAGAGACCTCTGAAGGGCGATCTCTCTTCAGGCGCTTTTTTTCACAATGTTCAAGCTCTGAGCCCCGACGCCTCAAAAGTGAATGAGCTCCTCAAACCTAGAAATAGATTCCTACAGAATCGTTTCTTCCACTCTGATTTAAGGATTGCACCGATGAACAAATTTCTGCGTTTAACCTTGACTGCGGTTGCGGTATCAGTCAGCGCACAGCTACCAGGATTCGCTCAAGTCGATGAAATTATTAAGCCTGGTCCCGAAATCAACGAGATTTCTCAAGCGACAACCCTCCTAGTGGCAGCAGTTTCTGAAAATGGCATTTTGGGCAATGGGTCAGGTTCTTTAATTGCCAAAGATGGTGATACCTGTATCGGGGTTACCAATGCCCATGTTGTTGACGTCGGGCAAAACCAAAATGTGGGGTTTGTGGTTAGAACGGCTGATCAAGCGGTTCATCCCGTCAGTGACGTTTACATCTTCAACCAAGAAGATTTGGCATTGGTGGCCTTTGAATGTACCCAAGACTACGAGCCGATTCCTCTCGCGACCTATCAGCTCTCACCAGGACAAGAAGTCTACTTGTCAGGGTGGCCTGCTGACTCTTCGCCCGATGGTGACACCTACGACTTTGTCCGCCAGTTTACGAGTGGCTCAATCTCTACGGTATTAGACCAGCCCTTTTGGGGATATCAGATCGGCTACACAAACGTTACGAATCGGGGGATGTCGGGTGGACAAGTGCTAGATACGGCTGGTCGCCTAGTCGCAGTGCATGGACTGGGAGCTCGGGAAGATGCGGGGCAGATTGCGGCTCGTCTTGGGGTTGATGAATCTACTGCTGCTGAATTTGCTGACAAAACAGGTTTTAATTACGGAATTCCTGTAACCACGCTATTGGCTCGGGCCTCTCAAGCTGGATTCAACTATCCGTTTGAAGTTGTTTATACAACGCCCCAGCCGCCTGCTAATGGCGTTGTCGCCCAAGGCGATTACGTATATGAGCCCGATGAGAGTGACCAGGTTAACTTCGATAATGTGCTAGATAATGCGGGTCGTCTGTTTGACACAATTGATGCAGGAGCCGATTTGATTTGCCGTTTTGTCGGCTGCTAGCAACTCACTGCTGTTTTGAGCTGACTTTGTTGCTCAAAGCTGTCGCTTGAGAGTGCAAGCCCACCCAGCCTTTTCTTTACTCAGGGGAGGCTGGGCAATCTGATTTTGTTCTAACCCCTCATCATGTGTCGTCAAAATCTAAGGGATCTGCGCTTAAATAACATCCCCTTTTTGGAAACGTTTTCTGTAGGGGTTTGGCAGTGCCAAACCCCTACGATCGGTACGTTATTTTCAAGCACATCTCTAAAGGTGAATACGCAGTCGCTGACTACAGCTACACGCTGATATTACCCCCACCACAACTGCCCTATGCGTCACCCTGCCCGACTGCTCACCCTCGCCATCGTCACCGCTCTGCTCATCGTGGTCTTTCCCACTACCCTTTACCCGCTACCCACCACCACTGCACTGGCGCAAAGCACGGTGGAAGATCGCCAAACTGAGGCCGATCTCCTTTTTCAGCAGGGTCTTGAGCACTATCAGGTCAGTCGATTTCGGGAGGCGCTGGCGTCTTGGGAAGCCGCGCTGGAATTGTATCGAGAGATTGGCGATCGTGATGCGGAGGAGAGAATTCTTAGCAATCTTGGCAATGTTTATTTCAGCTTAGAAAATTATGAAATAGCCGGTGAATTCTATACCCAGCAGCTCTCTCTCATCCGTGAAATAGGTAATCGTGGTGGAGAAGGTAGAGTTCAAGTATCTCTGGGTTGGGCATACAGTTTTCAAGGGCAGTATCAGCTAGCGATTAGCTACTTTGAGAAAGCCCTAGCAATAAGCGAGGAGGTAGGCGATGCCAATGAAGCAATAAGAGCTTTGTATGCTCTAGGTTGGATTTACCATGATTTAGGGCAAGTACAGGAAGCTATTGAGTTTTATGAGTCAGCTTTATACTTTGACAAAGACAAAATTTCTCTGACGAGTCAACTGAATTTGCTGAATGGTTTAGGTTGGACCTCTGTTGACCTCAAACAATATCAAGAAGCGATCGGTCTATTCAATGAACAGCTTGCGGTGGCACAAAGTAACTCTGAAACTTGGCAAGAAGCAAGTGCTTTGAATGGTTTAGGATTTACTTATGCTGAACTAGAACAATATCAGCAAGCCATTGGCTATTCCGAACAGGCATTATCAATTCACCGTCAGATTGGCGATCGTCGAGAAGAGGCATATGCATTAGGAGACATTGGTAATGCGTACTTTGCTCTTGGAGAGAATCAAAAGGCCATCGAATATATGAGGCAATGCCTTGCGATTCAAAGAGCGATTAATAATCGCTGGGGTGAAGGAATTACTTTGAGTTCAATTGCGAAGGTTTTTCACAGTGAAGAGCAGGAAAATCTTGCCATTGCCTTTCTTAAGGCTTCTGTCGAAGTGCGCGAATCTATTCGTAACGATATACGCGGCCTTGATACCAAGCTACAGCAATCCTTTACCGACACTGTCGCTGATGACTATCGCCTCCTTGCTAACCTGCTTCTAGAAGAGGGCCGTATTCCTGAAGCTCAGCAGGTGCTCGACCTGCTGAAACTGGAAGAACTGCGCGAATTTGCCAATACCACCCGCGCCACCTGGACAGGCAATGCTTTGCAGTATACCGACCCGGAACAAGCCGTCATTGATGCCCACAGTAGTCTCATTGCCCTGGGCATCGACCTCATCGCCTGCGAAGACACCGACTGCTCCGATCTCGAAACACTCGATCAACGCCTCGAAGCCCTGAAGAAGCAATATGATGCTCAGGTCGCAGAATTTGAGGCCACGATTCGGGCAAACCGGGCTGATGACGAGATTTTTCAAAACCCCGATAATCTCAGCGGCGATGCCGAAAAATTGCTCACGGCCTATGCCGCTGAGGGCCAAAACGCCTTGCTGATTTACCCCTTCGTTTTGGAAGAAAAACTGTGGCTGGTGTGGGCCGCAGCGGGCAACGTTATCGGCAGTGTGGAAGTGCCGGTTTCCCAAGGGGAGTTGGCGACTACGGTACAACGTTTTGGTGCCGCGTTGAATGCACCCGGCAATTCGGTCGAATTGCAAGCGGTAAGTCAGCAGCTCTATGACTGGATCATGCAGCCGCTTGAAACCGAACTTGCTGCCAATGGGATTGACCATCTCATTTTTGTGAACGATCGCATCACCCGCTACATTCCCATGGCAGCGCTGTTTGACGGTGAGCACTATCTGCTGGAGCGTTATCAAATTTCTACCGTGTTGGCACCAGGGTTAACGGACACGACAGACCGCCTTGCCAGTATTGACCAATCTCAGGTGTTAGGACTGGGGCTGACCCAAGCAGTAGCAGGCTTTAATCCCCTCCCGGCGGTGGATGATGAGTTAAACGTGATCGTCCGCAGCGATGATACCGACACAGCGGGTATCTATCCCGGACAGGTTTTGCTTGATGATGACTTCACGTTAGAGAGTTTGAAAGCCAATGTGCGCGATCATCGGGTTCTGCACATGGCGACCCATGCAGCTTTCGTTCCGGGTCGGGCAGAGGAGTCTTTCGTCGTGCTGGGCAATGGCGAGAAGCTGACCATTGCGGATATTGAAGCAATGGAGCGGCGGCTAAGCAACTTGCACCTGGTCGTGCTCTCAGCCTGTCAAACAGCACTAGGCGGTGCAGCGGGTGATGGCACTGAGATTGCGGGCATTAGCTCCTACTTCTTAGAGCAGGGGCGGGCGGAAACGGTGATCGCTTCACTGTGGGCGGTGAACGATAACAGCACCAGTATCCTCATGCAGCGCTTTTACGAATTGCTAGCAACAGGCGAGTTGACCAAGGCTGAAGCTCTGCGCCAAGCTCAGCTCAGCCTGCTCTACGACGAAGATACTAAAACTCGTTTGGCCGCTACCCGTACCGGCGCACCGCCGGTGTTGCGCGATGGCTTTGATGCTGCTGTAGCCGAGCCAGGCTATCGTCATCCCTACTACTGGGCACCGTTTATCTTGATTGGCAACGGCTTGTAGACATCCGGTTTTATCAACAGGTGTATGGGTAAGCTACAGTCGGCTTCTTGCGTTTGCTGTGTTCAATGCTTACCGTTACCCTGTTACGAAGCTCTTCTAAAATCAAACTCCACACAGGCTATAAACTCAGCACGGCATAGATGCGGCTGCAGTTCGTTTCTTCAGCACCTAGCGCACCATTTTGTGATATTTAGCTGGAACAATCTTCGACCCAACTACCTTGTCAGCTAGCAACCGTAACGTCCAATGGGCACAGCTAGCAGGGTTAGAATATAGATATTTTGTTTAACTTATGATTCTGATTCTCCATTTTGTTCATCTTATGGGTGAAAACCGATTAACGACAAGAAAACTTTGAAAGGCAAAATGTGCTTTTGAAGAGCCGCTGTGCTCACTTTATGCTTCCGTAAATGTCCAACTTATGGGTAAAGCTACAACGGTGTTCAATGTTCGTTTTGGCGTTTTTGGGCGTCATTTCAGCATTAAATCACCTGCCGAAGTGAATGTCGCCAAGATATCTCTCTGCGCCGTTCACTCTGATTCGTCATCCAAGTATTCACCCGCGATAGCCGCTTCAAAGCCAGCCACAGGCTTACCCATAGCCAGCTCAATTTTCTTCAACAATGTCTGCTGACGGGCAGATAAAAAGCCTTCAAAATCATCGTTGCGCAGATAGTGTGGATCAATAGCGTGGGTCTTCAAAATGACGTCCATGCTGGTGTCATCCAATTGAACCTGGGGATGCTGCTGTAACTGCTGCAAATAAGCGCTGGGCGAGCGACCACCGATCATGCGATTGGCTTTATAGGAAATCGGCGTCTTGTTCAGGATGCAGTTATATCGGTTGCGAGTAATTCCTCTGTCTTGGCACCATTTCTGCGGAAAGATATGGTGAATATCTAATTTGCACTCTTCCCAATCCGTTGCATCGAGGTCACGAATAGCTGATTTCCAGAAAAAGTCCTGTGCCCCTTCTCGCTGTACCAAAACATTGATGCCTTTGTATGCAGCACTATTGCGAGTCGAAAGGCTATAAAGGCGGGCAGGCTGAAAGTTGGCATCACGAACAGTGGTTGGTTCTGGAGCATCTTCACGTCGGATCCAGTCCATCAGTCCCTGTAGGTCAGAGGCAAAGCGCGATTCGGTCGTGCTGCCGTAAAGCTCTCCCAAAACACCACACCAATACCACCGCACCAACTTTTCGGAAATTACCGGCTGCAGCCAATCGTTACCCAGCAGAGTGAGGACGGCTGCTAAAGGAACGAGCTGGGTGTTGTAGGGTAGGTCGCGGGTACTAAAAAAAGATTCTCTGCGGAGAAACTTAGCGGCATTCTCAAACCCAGCTGTCAGCTTGTCTTGCCACCACTTAAAAGCTTCGACCGGTAGGGAAAGGACGGCTTCGCGCTTGGCGCTGATGCCGGTGACTTGCTTCCCCGTTTTGCCCGCCGCCATGTCAGACTGTCGTTTTTCCCAGGTGTAGAGCAAGCTAATGCCTTGCAAAAAGTCTGTAGTCTGAACGTTGCGGAGAAGCCGTTGCCGGTAAAGCTGTTTCTGGATTCCGGTGATTCCTTGCGGCTCATTGCCATACCATTCGTCGCGCAAATTAACACCATCAGCCGCGTAGGTCGCTGTCACGAGTTCAAATACCGACAGGGGCACGCCACCTGTATTGACTTTTTCAAAAACCAGGCACACCGCCTCTTTAGTATTGTTCTTGTTGAGTTCGATGACGGGAACGGCGTATTCTCGGAAGGCTTTGACAAATTGCCCGCGAAATTTCATGAACTGGGTGAACTTGGTTGGAGCATGGTTGAGTAGCCCTTCTTCCCAAGCATCGGAATTGAGAATCTGATTGAAGGGGAAATAAAATTTTTCGTATTCTCTTTCAGCCGTACTGAGGTCGAGATCAATAGTTTTTCCGAAGTTTTTTCTAGTTGTACGAGTTTCATCAATGCTGATAATCGCCTCTTCGTAGTATTCGGGGCCAAGTAGGGCGGTTTCGATATCAATGTAGTAATAGCGTTTGATGGCTTTGCGAGTGGCAGTACGAGTAGCCACGGGCTGTTGCAACATCAAGACTTGGGTCAGGGAGGTGAGGCGTTGCTGACCGTCGAGAATGAGTTGTTCAGCTCTGTCTGGAGTGAGTTGGTTGGGGTCTAATCCTTCTACCGGGCGAACTTTAAAGCGGGTTTCACCACCAGCTTCCAACATCATGACCGCCCCGACCGGAAAGGTACGAGCGATGCTAACTAAAAGGGAGCGAATCGAATCATCATTCCAGACCCAGCCGCGCTGAAAATCAGGTAGCTGAATTTTGCCCTCAACAATGCCTTTCAGAAGTTCTGCGAGAGCGGTTTTGGTGGAGTCGAAGTTAGACATGGAACATCCTCAGACTGGGGCGGCCAGACAAGTCTTCTGACTTGGCTAAGAATGCCCAAGAGAGATTATGAGATGCGTGTCGTTTCAAAGAATGGTGAGACAGCTAGAAACGAGATCAGAGCATTCTGCCGCACTTAGTCTAAATCGGGCAGTTGGTCGCGGGGCAACAGGACTTGAATGCTGCGAGGTTTACCAGGTGTACGAGAGATGAAACCCCGCTTTTCAAGCGTGAGAACCATTTGGTGAACGGTGGGAGGTGTGGTTCTAAAGTAAGCCTGCATGTCACGCTCAGCCGGGGGGCGACGGTTGAGCTTGGTATAGGTAGCAATGAAGGCTAAATATTGTCCTTGCTTTGGGGTGTATGGATCAGCCACAGCACTATGCAGATGTCACATCAACCTAGATTATGTCTGGGTTTCCTGGGTTTGCTCTCGGATTAACTCACTCCAGTTGTCATCGCCCATGGCGGCAGCGAGGTCAGCTTGAGGATTGCCACTGGCCGGGGCCGGAGTTGGCTGAGCCGCCAGAGCATCATCAGCCATCGCCCGCTGGAGCTTTAACTTCTTCGCTTCATAGGCTTCTCGTTCGGCGGCAGACATGACCTGGGTCGCTGCTTCGCGCACGGTACCGGCCCAGGTGCCATCGACATTGCCCAGTGGGGGGCTGGGAAGAGCGGCAATCCACTCATCCCGCAGAGCCGTCATCGCATCTCGCTTCGGCACCTTAAAGGTTTGCACCGTCACCAGGGCACATACGGCTTCCCCTTTTTGGGCGAGATGGCCGCGTAGGGAGAGTGAGACGTTGCGAGAAAGGCCAATAAACTGGGGCTGCCGATCGCGATCCATGACCGCATAGACGCCTGCCACCTTGGCGTTCTGGGCTTGGTCACACCAATCCGAGATCGCTACGGGCGTCTCGCTGGTTGCTAACTCAGAAGCGGCAGTGGGGGTATCGGCGGCATGTTCATCAGCCGCGCTATACAAAAAGTCGTGGAGCCCCTGATGCGCCTGGGGAATATTCTGATGCTCGATCGCGTCTGACTTTTGAGGATCCAAGACAACGGCTGCAATAACGACAGGTTTCCATTATCGGGCGAAAGCGTCTGAATCTCGCGTTCAGCAACATCAATTAGTGCAGACCCATTTCGCGGCGGCGGTTCAAAGCAAGGGAGCGGCGATCGCTCGGACGCGTCATCGGTTGATTACCCAAACCGGATAGCACCAGCCTTACCGCACCCGTTCCATCAAAACAAGCTCCGGGGCTGCAACCGTTGCCGTACTGACAGTGAGCGGCTAACCGATGACAGCTCCTAGAATGAGGTCAAAGACAGCGGGCAATCGGCCATGAAACTGAACCAGGGATTATTGATATTAGGCGTTTTGGCGATCGGCGTCGGCGCGCTGGTGTTCTGGACCTACAGCGCCGCCTCAGCGCCGCTGCCCGAGGGCTTTCCGCCACCGACGGCAGATGGCGCGATCGAAATTAAGCAGTATCCGGCCTACCGGGCAGCGACGGTACAGGTCACCGGGGATTTAGAGCAGGCACCCGCGCGGGGCTTTTCGCCACTGTTTCGCCATATCAGCAGCAATGACATCTCAATGACCGCACCAGTTGAGACTCGGTACCCCACCGCGACGCTGGAGGCCGGAGCCGCAACGGCAGGTGATGCGACGGTTTCGTTTTTGTATCGCAGCCTAGAGATCGTGCCCGCAGCCGTGGCTCCAGATGTTCAGGTAGAAGACATGTCGCCCATGACCGTGGTGAGCGTCGGCGTTCGCGGCGGCTATGGCTATGACATTTACACCGGCGGTATCGAACAGCTGCAGACTTGGCTAGCCGCGCATCCTGACTACGCTGTAACCGGACCGCCACGCCGTTTTTTTTACGATGGTCCCTATGTGCCCGACCCGCTAAAGCGCAGTGACATTCAGATTCCCGTACAGCGTAATTAAGGGAATTGCTCAGCAATAGCGTCCCGATCGCAGAGGTTTGGCAGTGCCAACCCCTGACAGAGAACGTTGCTCAAAATGGGATGTTATTTGAGCGCAGCGCCCTAAGCAAATCATTGGGCTTAGGGTGCTGATGAGAGTTTCGAACGGCAGTAGCGGGGTGTGAATTGGGCGGGTCACGAAAATTTGTCGAGATCGCCAGCTCCACGCCGCTCCTAACGTCGCTCAATTCGATGAGAATTCGAGTACGGCAGCAGGCGTCAAACAATTTTTTCTTCGCCGCCTAGAATAGGAAGGCTTTTCTAAAACAGTCACAGTCCTGAATCTATTCACCGTTTGAGCAACGGCATGCTGCCGCCTCTGTTTGTCAACCTCCCAATGATGTCAGTTCAGAATCAGACGTCGCCGATGTTCATCCCTACTTCAAAGAAGAATTCGGTCAGCGAGATTGATCTTGCCAGCCAATTTGCCCCCTCCCGAGAGAGAATTCTGACGCTGCCCTGTTGATCATAATTGCTTGAGGATAGCCCCCACGATGTCTAAGCCCGCCATCTTAACCGTTGATGATGATGCTGAAGTGCTGCAGGCGATCGCCCGTGATTTGCGACAGCAGTACGGCGATCGCTATCGCATTATCCGCGCCAATTCCGGCCAGGATGCCCTCGAAGCGGTGCAGCAGTTGAAGCTGCGCAACGATACGGTGGCCCTGTTTTTGGCCGACCAGCGGATGCCCCAAATGAGCGGCGTCGAGTTTTTAGAACAGGCCACAGCAGTGTTTCCGGAAGCGAAGCGGGCGTTGCTCACCGCCTACGCGGATACCGACGCTGCCATTCGCGCCATTAACGCCGCGCGTTTAGACTACTACCTGCTCAAGCCCTGGGATCCACCGGTTGAAAAGCTCTATCCCGTGCTCGACGACCTGCTGAATGACTGGTTAGCCCATTTCCATCCCGAGTTTCAGGGCATTCGCGTGATTGGCGATCGCTGGTCGGCCAACTCCCATCGCATTAAAGACTTCCTGGCTCGCAACCAAATTCCCTACCGCTGGCTCGATGTTGAACGCGATGCCGATGCCCAAAAGCTGCTGACCTATGCCGAGGCGAAGACGCCCTGTCTGCCGCTGGTGCTATTTGCCGACGGCGAGGCGCAGCCCAACCCTGACAACTTGCAAATTGCCGAGAAAATTGGTCTCCAAACCCAAGCCGCCAATCCGTTTTACGATTTAGTCATCGTCGGGGGTGGACCAGGGGGGTTGGCCGCCGCCGTCTATGGCGCATCCGAAGGGTTACGCACCGTTATGATTGAGCGCGAAGCCCCCGGTGGGCAGGCGGGCACCAGCTCCCGGATTGAGAACTATTTGGGCTTTCCGGTCGGGCTGAGCGGCAGCGATCTGGCGCGGCGGGCGGTGACCCAGGCCAAACGCTTTGGCGTCGAAATCCTGACGCCGCAAGAAGCCACTGGCATTCGCCTCAAAGACGACTATCGAGTCGTGACCTTAGCCGACGGCAGTGAGCTCGCCAGTCATGCCGTCATTTTGGCCATGGGGGTCTCTTGGCGACGGCTCAACGTGCCGGGCACCGAGCGCTTGACCGGTGCCGGGGTGTATTACGGGGCGGCTCAAACTGAGGCGATCGCCTGTCAAGGCGAAGAGGTGTTTGTCGTGGGCGGTGCCAACTCCGCCGGGCAGGCCGCCATGTATTTCTCGCGCTTTGCGAGCAAAGTCGTCATGCTGGTGCGAGGCGAATCGCTCACCAAAAGCATGTCGCAATACCTGATCGAGCAAATCGCCGCCACCGACAATATCGAAGTCTGGAACCATTCCAGCGTGATCGAGGCCAAAGGGGACGGTAATTTAGAAGCGCTGACCATTCAAAACTCTCAAACCGGGGAGGCGCAGACCTACCCAGCCAAGTCGCTGTTCATCTTTATCGGAGCCCGACCCTACACCGACTGGTTAGGGGAGGCGATCGCCCGCGATGAGCGGGGCTTCATTCTCACCGGGCCAGATCAGTCCTTGAGCAGTCAAGCGGCAGAACCGTGGCCGCTAGAGCGCGATCCCTATCTGCTAGAAACAACCGTGCCAGGGGTTTTTGCCGTCGGCGATGTGCGTCATGGCTCGGTCAAACGCGTGGCCTCTGGCGTGGGGGAAGGCAGCATTTGTGTGCAGTTTGTTCACCAGTATTTGAGTAATCTTTAGAGGTCAGAAGCCGGGGTTCGGAGTGCAGATTCGGAGTGCAGATTCGGAGTGCGGAATTCGGAGTTAGGAATTATACCAATTCGCTGAATTTAGACTACACATCAAAAAAATGTGTAGCCCCCTTCGACAAGGGGGCAGCGACAGCGGGGGATCCCCGATCTGTAGCGCTTTGCAGAACTGGTATTAGGAGTGCGGAGTTCGCGTCGTCGGGCCTGCTTGCAGGTTGAGGAGCGATCGCCCGATTTCTGCGGTCGCAAAGCAAAGTTTGATCTAGACATCCTGGATTGCTGCGATCACCCTTTGACAAGCCTCTCAATGCCGAATTCTGCGGTATTTGTCCCTTTGCATTACCTTGCACCCTAGCCCCAGACAAGGGGATGGAAACTTATACCGCATTTTCCTAAGCCGCTGTGTAGGAACGGTGCCACAATAAAACCTTCCTCAAGACCCGATGAGAGCCATTGGGGAAGGTATTTAGACATCAAGCATAGCTAGTGCTTTTGCCAGCAGCGACTAGCCTTGTGCGCGATCGCGTCATCCGGCGGGCCGATAGAATTCGGTCTTAGGAATGCTTGCCGAGCACCTGGTCTTTAAGCGCAGTAAAGTTTTCGGTGAGTTCTTGGCGGTTCGCATCTTTGAGTAAAAAGCGATAGACAAACCAACCGCTATAGCCCAAACCTACCAATTCAAAGGTCGGTGCCAGCAAAGGCACCTCGTTGACGGCATGCAAAATGGCTAGCAGCAGCTTGACCGAAACGAACGCCGCCAAAATCAAGCCCACTGTGATCAGCGGACGCTGGTATTCCTTAAAGAAGTCCGTCACGTAGTCTGGCAGATTGGCCAGAATCCCGGAAACTTTGTCCAGAACCTGCTGCACCTGAGGGTTGGTGCCAGTTTCTTCAAGGGGTTCGGTATGCAGCGATGGATTTTCGACTTCGGGAACTTCGGGGATTGTCGTCTCAGAATTAATGTCTGTGCTCATATTTGTACGGTAGCTCACTACCCGGAATGACGTCTCTAAGAATAGATATTCCCTTGCAGTTAGACCAAAAACGGTAACGTTTCTGTACAGACTCACGAGGGGCTTGGCGATTACCGCAAAGCGATAGCAGATTTATAGTCTGAAACCGTTCAAATTTCAAACCCTATTGTGAGGAAATGTATGGAAAGGTGAACTAAACGCCACTTCATTGAGCGCGGCCAAAAGTTTCGTAGACGGGCTGGATCGGCCCTCTGCGAGCCTGTTTCAGACGACTTTTTACCTGTACGTCGGCCCACTTTTGCGGCCCCGGCGGCGGCGCGGCCCCAAGGCACCCCACAGCAAAATTCCATTAGGATGGGATTCAAATCCATTTTGCTAGGAGAGTCAGGACTCATCGAGACGATTTACGGCGACCTACGAGGACTCAAGCCCAACCAGCTGAAGCAACTCCAGCGACTGTATCATCAGCGCTTACCGGGCGATCGCTTCACTACGCCAGAGTTTGCGCAACGGTTGGCGGCCATTAGCACGGACTTGGGCCAGCCGCTCTGCCTCTATTTAAACCGCCGCGGGCAGGTGATTCGCGTCGGCGTGGGTTCACCTCGGCAGACTCAGATTCCGCCGGTCGAGCTGCCCCGGTATGGTATTGAGCGACTCAGCGGCATTCGCTGCATTGCCACTCAGCTCAAGCAAACGCCGCCCAGCA
>ERZ1740058.1168-NODE-1168-length-13680-cov-15.608734_pt1 | contig 13680 bp, 6 predicted proteins | sample MGYA00581745_ERZ1740058 | MGnify/ENA primary metagenome ERZ1740058 (study PRJEB43018, sample SAMN04849742) | marine metagenome | isolation source: floating plastic debris | place: Pacific Ocean | collected 2008-08-30 | study: EMG produced TPA metagenomics... | reverse complement strand
TATCTTGACTTTGATGGCGATGGGCAAGGTTCTGACCCCGAAGCGCTGTGGCGCATTTATGGCGATCTCAACCGAAGAGCACTCATCACCGAAGCGCAAGCCGCTAACTTTCGTATCGCGCTAGATGCAGGTGATGTGCAGTGGCTGCGAGGCTATTGTCATTTGCTAGCAGCGGTGCTCGACTTTTACCTGGCCCACGATGACTCGCTGCTCTTTGACCATACGGCCCATCTATTTTTCCAAAATCCTGAGGTGCCCTATGCCTTTCTCCGGGAACAGCCCTCTGAGGAATTTTTTGGGGAGGCGTTCTTAGATGCGATCGCCCTGGTACATCTGATTAACCTGCCGCTAATCGACCGCGATCGCCCGGCCCTGGCGCTGAGTCATTTGCAGCAGGTGACAGCCTTAAGCCGCCAAACCTGGGATTTCTATCTTCAAGAGACTGACGATGACCACGAGTGGATTCCGAATCCTAACCAGACGGGGGTGATTCCAGGCATGCCGGTGACGCCAGAGATGATTGATCAGTGGCTGGCCTTTTTAGATGAAGTGGACGCCATTTTAGCGGGCGATCGACTGTTGCCTTTTTGGCGCGGCACCGAGCCCGTGGGCGTGAATTTGCCGCGAATATTCACTGAGCCCCAAACGTTTGATGCCGTTCGCTGGGTGCAAGGGACGGCTGCTACTCCCTATTTAGAAACCGGGACGCTCACCAACCCCGATTTTTGGTGGCAATTGATGGAAGCTTTCGACGGTCGCTTTCTCTTCTTTGCCTTGTGGTTTAATTAGTCCCCGATTGTCAGGGTTGAGCACCGCTCTCCTACAGTTCAATCCCCAGGTGGTGAAACATAAAGGCATAGATGTCGGCAGTTTCCTCCAGGCCCTTGGTCAAGCTGCTCGCCCCGTGCCCCGATTTGGTGCCGATGCGAATCAGGGTGGGATTGTCGCCGCTGTGTTGAGCCTGCAGCGTCGCCGCATATTTAAAGGAATGAGCCGGCACCACGCGATCGTCATGATCGGCGGTGACGATGAACGTCGCCGGATAGGGCACATCGGCGCGAATATTGTGCAGCGGCGAATAGCCATAGAGGGTAGCAAACTCCTCGGCATTGTTTTCGCTGGAGCCGAATTCGGCAATCCAGTTCCAACCCACCGTGAATTTTTGAAACCGCAGCATATCCATGACGCCCACGCCGGGCAGCGCTACCCGGAAGAGATCGGGCCGCAGGTTCATCACCGCGCCGACTAGCAGCCCGCCGTTCGATCGCCCTTCGATCGCCAACCGCTCAGAATTCGTATACCCTTCACCGATCAGGTATTCCGCCGCCGCGATAAAGTCTTGAAATGCTTTAGGACGATGCTCGCGAATGGCCGCCTCATGCCAGGTGCGGCCATATTCGCCACCGCCGCGAATGTTCGCGATCGCAACCACCATGCCTTGTTCTAGCAGGGGAATCCACTTGGCGTTGAAGCCGGGCACCAGCGAGATCTCGAAACCACCATAGCCATAGAGATAAGTGGGAGTGTCGCCGTTGAATTTCAACCCCTTTTGATGAATCAGAAACATCGGAATCTGAGTGCCATCGCTGCTGGGATAGAATACCTGTCGGGTTTCATAGTCAGCGGCCTCGAAGGTGATTTCCGGTGCCCGAAAAACGGTGGATTCGCCGGTCGCAATGTCGTAGCGATAAATAGTGGGTGGGATGGTGTGAGACGTAAAGATATAGAAGGTGAAGTCATCGTCGGCTTGCCCGTCAAAGCCGTTGACAGTGCCCAGACCCGGTAGGGCAATTTCGCGATCGCGTGTGCCCTCAGGGTTGTAGACGTAGACGCGAGTTGTGACATCTTTGAGGTAGGTCGCAAACAACTTCCCCCCCACAAAGCTCACACCTTCCAACGGTTCTGGCTGTTCGGGAATAATCGTCTGCCACTGCTCTGCAGCCGGATCTTTGGGATCAATTAGCACGAGTCGACGATTGGGGGCGTCTAGATCAGTGATCATCAACAGGCGATCGCCCAGGCCATCGACAATCTCAAAGCTCTCATCCGTGATGGTGTCAATCAGGGGAGAAAATTCCGTGTCCCCGGCGGCTAAATCTTGTACATACAGCGCGTTGCCCAGTTTTGGCTGGCCGCGATCGCTAATCGACAGGATCAAAAACCGCTCATCATCCGTGAGGCCGACGAAGTGAAAGCGCAACGGATGTTGCGGGTCTTCGTACACCAGCTCATCTTCGGCTTGGGCCGTGCCGAGGCGATGGTAGTAAACCTTGTGAAACTCATTGCGAGACGACAGTTCTGTGCCGTTTGCAGGCGCGTCGTAGCGATTGTAATAGAAGCCCTCACCTCGCCACTCCGGATAAGACACCTTGACCCATTCCAACGTTTCGGGCAGCGTTTCCCCCGTCTCGACATTGAGGATGCGATAGCGCTGCCAGTCAGAACTGCCCTCTGATAAGCCGTACACCGCATATTTGCCATCTTTGGAGGGATTGAAGACCGTGAGCGAGGTCGTTTGGTCGTCAGAAAAGGTATTGGGGTCGAGCAAAACGCGCGGTTGCCCTGCCAGACCATCCTGCACGTAGACCACGCTCTGATCTTGCAAGCCGTCATTTTTGAAGAAAAAGAAGCGATCGCCGCGTTTTTCGGGGGCGGAATAGCGGGGATAATCCATCACTTCACGCAGCCGCGCTTTGATCGCCTCTCGATAGGGAATCTGCGCCAAAAAGTCAAAGGTCACTTTATTTTGTGCGGCTACCCAATCTGCAGTTTCAGGTGAGCAATCATCCTCCAGCCAGCGATAGGGATCGGCAACTGGGGTGCCAAAGTAGGTATCGACCTGATCAACGGTTGCAGTCGTGGGGTAGGTCAGCTTTTGGGGGGTGTCAGCCATGGCCACAAATCTCTCAGCGGGCGATCGCTCTCTATTGTGCACGATGAGCCAGGCCACGGGTATTCTCGTTCAGCTCTGTGGCTTGCGGCGCTAGTTCACTGCTCCCGGTCGATGGAGTATACCGATTCTCTACAACTAAACTATCAATCTGGCTCCCCTGCCCCTTAGCTTACCGGCATTTCTCAGACTACCTTGGGAGTCCGAGTTCTGAGAATTGGGCTTAACTCAGCGGCAACAAGACCTGGGTCGCCTCGTGGTTAGCTTGCAAGCTGATTGTGGTGATTTTGGCATTGATCAGGCGGCTGTCTTTGTCAGCCTCGCCCGTGCCCGGATTGACCGCATAGGCTGGAAAACAGGCGGCGCTAATGCTTAGCCTGAGCGCGTGTCCCACTGTCAGCGCAAAGCAGGTCGGCTGCAGGGTAAAACGACAGGTTGACCATTGCTGCGTCGGCACCTCAAAGCGGCCATACCCTTGAGTCAGCGGATAAACGGTGCCGTTGGGCAAAACTTCGGACAGGGTGACGCTCAAGTCAAAGGTGGGGCGATCGCACTGGCAGTGCAACGCAACTTCGATGAGCCCCGTCACCGCCAACTCAGCTTCCAGGAGGGCCGACGTATAGGTCAACACATCGCTGCGACCGTCCATCGCGGCTCGGTCAAACGCCCCGGCGGGCATCGCCGCATGGCCGCCCAATGACGGCACCGGTCGCCACGGGTCATGCACCCAAGTATCAATGATGGGAACGTCAGGGGTGACTGGAAGATCGGCTGCAGAGAAGACGTGAGGGAAAATGAGTTGGCCATCCTCCTGATCCATCCCCGCTAAACCACTACTGGTTAGCTGACAGCGCTGACCTGCCTGTGGCCAGCTAGGCCGCGATCGCCAGCGGTTGGTGCCCATTTCAAACAGATGCAGGGGTGTTTGCTGCCAACTGGGTGGGGCGTCATCCTGCAGCCAGTGAGCAAACCACTCAACTTGCAGACGATCAACCGGACTGTTGGCCGCTGGCCCAAAATCTCGTCCGCCCACCTGACGTCCCCAAGGAATATGGCCCCAAGGGCCGATCCATAAGGGTTGAGGATATTGGCTGCGCGCGACCAGTTCGCGATGCAGCCGCAGATCGCCTCGCAGATAGGGGTCAAACCAGCCGCCAATATGCAGCATGGGCAAATCAATCTGAGCGAGCGACGGCGTGATGCTTTGCCAATAGTCAGGATCGGGGGGCTGCCGGAGCCAATCGTGCAAGAACGAGTCCGGAGCATATTGCTGGAGCACCGCCGGACAGGCGGGTGTCTCGTCATGGATGGGTAACTGGCGCGAGGCGCGATAAAGGTGGTGAAACGCTTCGGCATCACCGCGCAAACGCGCTGTTTCAGCCGCCAGTTGAATGGCCCACCCGACCCCCGCCTGCAATAGGAAAGCGCCGTTTTCATAGGCCCAGTCTTCACGCGGATGGTAACCCGCCATGGCGGGAGCGATCGCCTTTAAAGCTGGGGGCAGGGCGGCGGCGGCGAAGAGCTGCGTCATGCCCTGGTAAGAAAAGCCATACATGCCCACCCGACTGTTGCTTTGCGGCAAGGTAGCCGCCCAGGCCACCGTGTCAAACCCATCGTCAACTTCATGGGCAAACAGGTGAAATTCGCCTTCGGAGGTGCCCCGGCCTCGCACATCTTGAATCACGACGATGAACCCCTGAGCGGCATACCAAGTCGGGTGGGCGTAGACGACGGTCGAGGCAATGGCGCGTCCGTAGGGTTGCCGCATTAGCAGTACGGGAAACCTTCCCGTTGCATCAGGACGATAGACATCGGCATCCAGCCGCACGCGATCGCGCGTCCACATTGATATGCTTTCCTTAGGAAGGACGGAATATTGTCTTGTCACTGTCTGCCCCCTGACGCTCTCATTAGAGTGTAGAGACCCATCGCCTGAGCCTGGTAGGCTGAGATTTAAGTTTCATGATTCCTGCAGGGCGAGAGCAAGGGAACTGGAGGGGGCCGCCGGTTGCTGCTGCTAACCCGGTGTTTGTTAGGGCCTTCTCACCGTGTCAGGCGGGTGGATTCGACCAACCGCAGTAAATCGGCCAGGAGGCGACGGACAAACCGGCTTGGATGTGCCCTATTACTCAGCCCTCGGCGTCGCCCTGAAAACGGTCAGTATCTGGCTGAAACCCTTGATCTAAAGGCGCTGAAGTCAGGCCAAAGATTCTTGTCGAGAGTGCAACCTTTCCGTATTTCCCGGGAAGTCTTAGTACGAATCTGTCTCCTAGCAGTACTTTGGCCCGCGCCCGCGCCTGTGTATAACGTGCGACGAATCAGACTACCCTGTGAGTACTCAAGATGAGGGTGACTATCTGAGTCATCAACCTGACCTCGGCAGGCTTTGGCTGCAGCGGTTGGTCTCCGAATATAGCTGGACATCAGGCAGAACATGATTGGGATAGGACTTTTTAGATAATGCACATTCTGGTGATCCATTCAGAGTCTGAAACGCGTCGTCTTCTTTATCAGTTGCTCGCTGCCGAAGGCTACGACGTCACACTCTGGGCGGATGATCCTGCGATCATCGATCTGACTCAACTGAGCGAGCCCACATTAATTATTGGGGAATGGAAACAAGAAGCGGAGGCTGAGGGTCTCTCTGCTTGGCTGAGCCTTAAAGCCAGCACTGACGTTCCTCCTATTTTTTGTCTGATGCTGATTCCTCAAGACAGTCTGGCGCAATATACGTCTGTGCTAGCCAATGGCGCAGATGATTGGTTATCGCATCCGGTTGACCCCGTAGAGCTGAAAGCGCGGGTGCTCGCGGGCAAGCACATCTTAAAACTCAAGCAAGAACTGCACGATCAAACTCGACTGCTACGGGCTGAGCTAGCCGAAGCAGAGGCCTATGTGCGATCGCTGCTCCCCAATGACCTGACCGAAAAAGTGCCGATTAATGCGCGGTTTATTCCCTCCCGGCTGTTGGGGGGCGACTGCTACGACTTTTATTGGCTCGATCCTGACTATCTAGTGATTTATCTGCTGGATGTCTCCGGTCACGGGCTCGGTTCCGCTCTGCTGTCGACGTCTGTGCTCAATATGCTGCGATCGCAGTCGCTGCCAGACGTCAACTTTTACCGACCGGAAAAGGTGCTGCAGGCGCTCAATGAAACGTTTCAGATGAATGACCAAAACGAAAAATATTTCACCATGTGGTACGGCGTCTACAATCGTGCCAATCGACAACTGCTCTACGCCAGTGCCGGTCATCCGCCCGCCGTGTTGATTTATAGCCAAGATCAGAAGCCGCAAACCATCGAGCCGCTAAAGACATCCGGCTTGCCCATCGGCATGCTGCCAGATGTTCAATACCACTGGCAGCGGTGCTTTATCCCCCCCGCTAGTCGGCTGTATCTCTTTAGCGACGGCGTTTATGAGATCAAACAGCACGACCAGACCATGATGGATCTGAACGACTTTCTTGATATTTTGGCGACTCATACCGCCGATCAAACGATTGATGACATTTTGAAGCAAGTCAACGATCGCACAGTGGATAGAACCTTTTCTGACGATTTGTCGCTGCTCGAAGTCTATTTAGATTAAGCATTTAGATGAAGAACCGGCAGCTATTTCAGCACCGCTAGGGCGCGTCATCGGTTCGGTGCCTAACCTTTGTAGAACCCGCATTACCGCACCCGTGCCCACACTTAAGCTAGGCGCTGAAACCGCTGTGGAACGGACATTGAATCGCTAACTGAGACAGCCCCTAGTGTGGTGAGGCGATGGTTCCTGAATGCCATGTGTGGGCCACTCAACCTCCGTTTGATATAGCTTCGAACATAACGTAGGGTGAGCAATGCCCACAGGCCATAGATTACGGCCTTTTCTAGCGATTGACTGGCTTATGGATCGCTATACCCGAGCTGGTCGGATGGAGTGTGATGAACAGAGCTACAAAAAAGCTCGCCATAAAGATGAGCTGCTGAGGTGTATTGAGCGAGAACAAGATCAAATCTTGGGAGTTATACCGATTCTCTGAAACCAGGCTATAGAGCTGGCTCCCCTGCGTTTTCAAGATTGCATCAGGAGTCCGATGATTGAGAGTTGGTATTACGGCTGAGTCAAAGCGAGTAGTCTGTCAAAACTAACTTTTGGGATATGGACTCTCTAGAGGCCTGATGATTCCAGGACTTTAGAAAAGGTTGATCCCCATTCTTCGATTTGACACGGCACTACATATCAAGTGAGCGCAGAGCCAAACGGATGCTCTGCGACTCGGCTTAAATTCATGACATCAGCTGATCAATGATGACAGCGACTGAGGCGGCGAACAGGGTAATGGCGATCGCCACCCACGGACTTTGCCCTTGGGCAACTGCCAAAGAGGTGATGATGCCTGCCCCTAATCCGGCAGTAACCAACGATCCCCAAACATCTTTCTCTTGTTTTTTATACATGGAAGCTGTGGGCAAAAGATTGTAAACAGCCTTCAACGTATCACCTTGAAATGGCAGATCTTTATTCACCTTGAACAGATGATACTAAGGTTAAACTTGAGATAAGCTTCTTAACAAAGCACCGCTTTGCGGCAATATCGGGTCGTTGTATCACCCGTTTGTGGCGAGTTTGTGTGCAATAACGCAATAGTTTAGGGGGAGAATTGTCTCCTTAGCGATCGCGGTTAACGGTTTTACAGAATCCCTCAACAACAGAACGATGTTTTCTCTTTCTGCGCGATACGGCCTAGAGTACGCAATGGGGAGAAAGTGCTGAGGGGTCGTTTTGATACCGTTGTGCGATCGACAATCGTGTAGGCAACAGCACCGGCGGCAGCGAGCCGGTGCAGAAATCAATCCGGAAACAATAATGTGAATTTTGGTAAAAGCCCAAGGATTGATGAGAAGCCTTAGAACACGATGGGCAAAATTTTGATATGTATGAGCGGTTGCTGCAATCTGCCGCGCTAACGATAAAAGCCCCCAATATGGATGAAAAATCATTCATTTAGGCTCATTCATAGCAGAGTGATCAAACTGATTAAGACATCAGTAATTTTGACGATTAGCTCAAGCGAACTGATGTGATTGAGCTTTATCTTTCTGCGACTTATCCTTTGGAGACATTTTTTAATTATGCTTTCAACCTTTAGTCAAACGGCTGCTCACGCGGATGGTCGGTTTCTCAATGATCAAGAACTACAAGGCTTAGAGGCCTATGTCGAATCTTTTGCGGCGCGCACTCAGACCTATCAGACGTTGAGCAGTCAAGCGGATGAATTGGTGCTTCGGTCTTTGCGTAAGCTGGCTCAGACCCATCGTCAAGAAGTGGTCACCCACAGTGCCAAATGCAAGCGCGATATGGATTTTGCCCTTAAAGAAATCGCCCGAGCAGTGCTGTTAGACGAGCCAGAGGGATTCAAGCAAGATTTCTCTCTATGGATGGAAAATATTACCCGAGCCGTTCATACCAACAATGCTGCGTCGCGTGCCTATAGTTGCCTCAAAGCCGAGATTCGCGCCGCCCTCCCCGCTAACCATGCGGCCTTAGTGACGCCGTACCTAGATGAGCTGATTACAGCATTTTCGGGGCACTGATTCCCGATAGATATGACGCAGTGAGTCAGGCGTAAACCAGGTCGATTTGCCTTCGGCTTAACCAGGTACTGGGAAGTCGGCGTTGCGGAATTATGGTATGAATTCGCCTCCTGCCCCCAATTCTGGGGGAGCCGGATTTCTCAAAGTTCCCCAGAATATAGCTCTCTGGGCATTCAAGAACGGAGGAACGAGGGGGCGAGATCACTGGCAACGCAGATAGATCCATCCTTCGATTTAGCAATGCCGGGAAGTCAGTCTTGTATGTGTGATCTTTGCCCAGGGCGGGCCAGCTCAGCCGTCGGAACTCGGCATCGATGGCCTTGTGAGTATCGTGCAATCTGTTCAGAGGGTGCGACACGGATGCTTGAATAGGGCTAGACAGGGAGCTGCAGTTCATCGCGCGATCGCTGACTTTAGAGTCAACTGGGGAGCTTTAGAGCAACGCCTCATGACGTGAGCGCATCACTCCCAACGAGGCAAAAGGTGCGGCCATAATTGCTGGGGGGCAGTGGGTTGGACAGCTCTTAGGTCGGGAATTTTGAGTGATCTTTGGGTAGCTGATCCACCCGATAAGCGTCTATTTTTAAGGTGAATGCTTTAGCTTAGTTATCAGGGCTTGTCGAAGCTCCTTAGACTGCGAGTATGATTGGGTGCTGACCGTTTTGCGAGTTGACTAGGGGCAAGCATCAATGACCAGTTAAATAGTTAGCAACACAGCGAGTTCAGCCCTTAGCTGATTTCATAAAGCAGGCGCGACAATGCCCGTCTCCAAGTCTGTTTTACCTCATTGATGACGTGTCCTCGAGTACTGGTTGACTCAGGTCTTGAGCAGACAACTGTCTCAAGTTAAGAGTGCTCTCTTGACGTTGAGACGCCGAAGCCTTTGGTGATTAGCGAGCACCGATGATTATTGAGAACTTGCTTGATCGCTCGTGCCTGCTCGCTTAAAGCACTTTTGATCAGCCAGAAGCTATGCCCACTGACCCGATGAGACGCATGATCGAAGAGACAACCGCCACATCGTCGGTGACGTCTGAGCTGCTGTATGAGGCGTTAGATGCGGTGCCGACGGCAGTCTATATCAAAAACAGGAATCACCGCCTGTTATTTGTGAATGATGCCTGTTGTGAGCTGTTGGGCCGATCGCGCCCGGAGCTGTTCAACGTTGCTGAAGCCGAAATTTTATCGGCAGCGACGGGGCAGAGCCTGCAGCATCAAGATGAAGACGTTTGGCAAGGGCAATTAGCCACCGCCTCGACTGAAATCGTGGCTGCCCCAACGTCAGCCCACACAAATGGCCAGCTGCTGACTCGCCGCACACAGCTCGCCGCTGGCGGTCAAGCGCTGCTGTGTTTTTTAGCGGTGGCGTTACCGACTCCTCCCTTGGCGGCGAGCGTAGCGACCCCTTCACTTTGGCAAATGCCTCAACTGCAGGCGCTGTTGGCCAACGTGCCCGCTGTCATTTATCAGCTCTGCCGACAACCGGATGGGCAAGTGCAGTTTACCTTTGTCAGCCCCGGTGCCCATGAAATATTTGGCGTGGCGTCTCGGGCCATTCTGGTGAACGCGGAACAAATTTTGCGTTTGTTGCACCCGCTTGATCGCCCGACATTTGAACACTCGCTAGCCGCATCAGCCACGACGTTGACCCCCTGGCATTGGGAAGGACGCTACTACCAGCCCGATGGCAAAGTGGGGTGGATTCAAACTGCTGCCCGTCCCCAGCCTTTGCCCCGGGGGGCAGTCGTTTGGGACGGCTCGATCATGGATGTGACGAGTCGCAAACAAGTGGCCGCAGCCACCATTGAACAAGCGGTTATGGCTCAGGCACTAGCGGATAATGAAACGCGTTTTCGCACCCTGACCGAAACCATTCCGGGGGCGATTATGCAGTTGCGGGTGCACGATCGCGGCTACGTCATCGATTTTGTCAGCGATCGCATCGAAGCCATTACCGGCCTCACGCCCGCGCTACTCACGACCGATGCCCATGCCTGGTTTGAGCAGATGCATCCGGTTGATCATCAGCGCCTGCAGGAGACCCTTGAGACCGCTGTCACGACCGCGAGTGCTTGGCACTTTGAAGGACGACTCACGACTCCCTCGGGGGAAACCCGATGGTGGTGCATTGATGCGCTGCCGGGACCACCAGCTGGGGAAGATCTTGTCTTCTGTGGCGTCGTGCTGGATGTGACTGACCGTAAAACGATCGAAGAAGCCTACCAAGAACACGATCGCCAGTTGCGGATGGCGCTGCAGGTCTCGGGCATGGGGGTCTGGACTTGGGATATGGCCACCGATCAAATGGCGTGGACGACGGAACCCGGTACGTTGTTTGAGGTCTCGGCGGTCAGTTTTTGCGACACCTTTGATGCCTATCTGCAAAATGTGCACCCGAGCGATCGCGACTTGGTCAAAGCCGCCGTGAGCCAAGCCGTCAAAGATGGGCAAGACTATCAAATCGAATATCGGCTGCTGTTGGGTGACGATACTGTGCTTTGGATTGGTGAACGGGGCGGGGTGTGGCGAAACCTTGATGGGATGCTGCTGGGCCTCATGGGCACGGTGCTGGATATCACCGATCGCATGACGGCGAGTGCCGCTCTAAAAGAAAGTGAGGAACGCAATCGCACGTTAATCAACAACATTCCAGGGGCAGTCTATCGCTGCAAAGCGGATAAAGATTGGACGCTGATTTTTCAGAGTGATGCGATCTTTGACGTGACTGGCTATGCCATTGATCATCCGATTCATCACGAAGACTGGCGACTGATTCATCCCGACGATCGCGATCGCGTCGATCACGACACTACCGCCGCGATCGCTCAGCGCCAACCCTTCGAGGTGGAATATCGCTTGCTGCATGCCGATGGCGGCATTCGCTGGGTGCTCGAAACCGGTCAGCCGATCACTGACGCCACGGGCACTGTCCAGTTAATTGACGGCGTGTTGACAGACATTACCCGTCGTAAGCAATCGGAGACCCGTCTGCAAGACCTCGCGAGTCGCGAGGGGCTCATCAACCGCATCTCTACCCAAATCCGGGAGTCTTTGGAACTACAGCCCATTTTGCAAACGACAGTGCAAACAGTGCGGCAACAGCTGGCTACTGATCGCGTCGTGGTCTACCGCTTTCGCCCCGACTGGACGGGAGAAGTGATTGTTGAAGATGTGGCATCGCCCTGGCGATCAACCTTGGGGGAAATTGGCACCGACAACTGCTTTCCCAGTGGGCTGGCCCAGTATTACGAAGCTGGCCAAGGCCGCGCGATTGATGACATTTATCAGACTGGGTTTGACGCCTGCCACATTCAGTATCTAGAAACCCTGCAGGTGCGAGCCAACTTGATTGTGCCAATCTTGTTGAAAAAGCAGCTCTGGGGGCTGTTGATCGCCCATGAATGCCGTGGCCCACGCCATTGGACAGATAGCGAGATTGAGCTACTGGCCGCTCTAGCGGGGCAGGTGGGGTTGGCTATCGGGCAGGCTGACCTGTTTCAACAGGCGACGGAAAATGCCACTCGGGCCCGACAACAAGCCGCCGACCTGAAAGCCACCCTGGCAGAACTCCAGCGCACCCAAGCCAAATTGGTGCAGACCGAAAAGATGTCGAGTCTGGGGCAGCTGGTCGCAGGTGTGGCCCATGAAATCAACAATCCCGTCAGCTTTATTGATGGCAACATTCTGCATGCTGCAGACTATGCCCAAGACTTGCTCAAGTTGACTGAGCAGTATCAGGCGACCTATCCGCATCCCCCAGAAGCGTTGGCGCAGCTAATTGCCGAGGTCGATCTCGAGTTTCTCGCTGCTGATTTTCCCAAACTGTTGGACTCAATGCGGGTGGGGGCAGAGCGCATTAAGACTATCGTGGCTTCCCTACGTAACTTCTCGCGGATGGATGAAGCGGAAATCAAGGCCGTCAATATTCACGAGGGACTAGACAGCACGCTGATGATTTTGCAGCACCGGCTCAAAGCGGATGGCGATCGCCCCCAAATTACCCTGACCCGCCGCTACGACGAGTTGCCCCTGGTGGAATGCTACGCCGGTAAGCTCAACCAGGTCTTTATGAACTTGATCAGCAATGCGATTGATGCGATCGAAGAGCAGATGGCCACTGGCAATCCAATGCAGCCGCCGACCATTACTCTCACCACCGAGGCGCTGTCACCCGATCAGATTCGCATCAGCATTAGTGACACTGGCTCAGGCATTGCTGAAGCCAAACGCCAGCGTATTTTTGAACCCTTTTACACTACGAAACCAATCGGCAAAGGAACCGGTATTGGTCTTTCGATCAGCTACCAGATCGTGACCGAGCATCACCATGGCACTTTAGCTTGTGAATCGCAAGCGGGTCAGGGCACCACCTTTCACGTCACGATCCCCGTACAGCAGGGCACCACCTAACGCGGTCTCGCTTAGCCGTCAGTCGGTCGCTCAGCCCAGTCTCCGCTAGGGAGTTGTTTGAAAATAACGTACCGATCGTCGGGGTTTGGCACGTATCTGTTTAGTGTCCAGCTACTGCCGATCCCCCTCAATCCCCCTAAAGCCCTGCCCGGAGGGCGTAGGGGCGGCGACAGCGAGGGATCCTACGAGCACGCTAAACAGATACTTTGGCACTGCCAAACCCGACAGAAAACGTTTCCACAAATGGGATGTGATTTAAGCGCAGATCCCTTAGGGGATCTCATGACCGCCGAGTGCGTCATCGCCTTGCGTGACGCGCCGAGGTTAGCCCTTAGAAGTGCGTACCTGACAGCGTCGCATCGCTAGCCTTGAACTGGGGGGATTAGCTGGTTAACTAGCAGCCCCAGCGGTCGCACTTTCAGTCTTGTCAGCCTCCTCCTCCTCTGGGTGAGTTCCTTGCACGATCAAGACAGAACTGGTTGCATGGTGCATAACGTAATTACTGACGCTGCCGAGCAGCAACTCGGTAAGGCCTGATCGGCCGCGATTACCGACCATAATGAGATCGGCGTCCCAGCTCTTAGCAATGTCGCAAATAATCCGACCGGGGTCTCCGGCAGTTTGGGTAAACTCGGTTTTGATGCCCTGATCCGTCGCCTCTGCCGCAAACTTTTGGAGCTCTGACAGGCCCTCTTGCTCGTATGCGGCCCAGCGTTTTTGATAGGTATCACAAGCTACGCTGTCAGCGATGGGATAGTTGGTGAGATAGGCCCGCACGGGCAGACATGGACTATAGTC
>ERZ1740058.1167-NODE-1167-length-13689-cov-12.880886_pt1 | contig 13689 bp, 13 predicted proteins | sample MGYA00581745_ERZ1740058 | MGnify/ENA primary metagenome ERZ1740058 (study PRJEB43018, sample SAMN04849742) | marine metagenome | isolation source: floating plastic debris | place: Pacific Ocean | collected 2008-08-30 | study: EMG produced TPA metagenomics... | reverse complement strand
AGAACGCTTCAAACTTTGAACAACAATCTGCTTACACAAAAATTAGAACACTCTCGTTTTTTTGCAAATGGGCTTTAGAGAATGCGCCAGCCTCAGTTATCACGAGTTAATGCGGCCCTTGCTCATACTGTTGCCTTCCGCCAAGCCGCCTTCCGTTTGTGCCTCGAAGCGTAAACGAGAGACCTCAGACACTCGTATTGAGTTTTTCAAAGCGGTCAGATTCTCAGCTTGAGACTCTTAAAAACTTTCTGCACCATCGAGCATAGAGTCATGACATCTAATCGAGACTGTTGGTCGCTTCCTTACTTCCCTCCACGAGAGTATTTCGCACTCTAAAGTAATGCTCTTGCCACCGCAACCCTATTAACAGTGCAACATACAACATATATCCAGGTTCTTCCATTTGGGTGAAAATCAGACCAAACACAAGCACGGTTAGAACCAGAAACCTAGATAAATCATCAAAGCAAAGCCGTTGCCATACAACAAACCAGATAGCCATAAAAGAGAACAACCCTAACCAACCCAGATCTCCCCAAATTGCAGCCCAACCAAAAAAGGGAGAAAACATACTGGACTGATCGCCAAGCCAGCTTGCTCCTGTCGCTTGCCAGACTTGTGAGCTTGCAGGATGAGTCGTCGAGCCAAGAGGTTCGAGTAGAGTCCTGTATTCTCGAAGCATCCAACCTCCCAATCGACCTACTGTGTGCCCGGGACCTAGCCCCAGTAACGAATCGAGAAATGAATCCCAGTGTTGTGGGACTACCCGAAACGCGGCTGACTTCAGCAGAGTTGCTTCCCCTTCAAGGCCATAAATTTCTGGTCTTGCCCAAGTATTAAATGCATCTAGAGCAGCAAAATTCTGGGTGGCCCAGTAGAAAGTGTACCCAAGCAATCCTACGACGAGTAAATACTTAATAGCTTCTGCAATGTCTTTTAACTTAGTAAGCAATAAAAGCAATCCCGCAACAAAAAAAACAGAGATTACTTGCTTCGCATCTGCCATATTCACATGCCAAAGTGTCAAGAGCAAAATGGCTACTCTTACCCAAATCGGCGATTTCCTGGCATCAAAAAAGTAATATATACCAAAAGTCAGTGCAACTGAAGCTCCCACCACATGTCCCGCCCCACCACCGATAAAAATGCCTTTGATATTATCCTCTAATCCGTCATTCAGGTGTAGTTTAAGAATATATCTTTGAACATAAGCAAATGCCAAATTTGTGAAGCATGAGTATATTATGCATTTCTGAAAACGGTCTAAGGTTGAAGCTGTCATCGGTAAGCTAATAACTATTAGCAGCAATAGAAAATGTTCGCAAAACAGTAGGAAGTTGACGACTGCGTTTATGGCACCAGCATCATTCCAAATGGCGCTGGCAAAGTTTATTCCTAGAAAAATAAGAAGCGTTGCCAGAAGCTCCCAGATAATTAAAATCTGTGAATGGTCTCTTACGCGAGTTTTAAACAGAATAAGAATGCAGATTGCTGGAACTAGACCCAAATGAACTAAGTTGACAATTGATGGAAATCCAAATAATGTCAATGTACGTGGGAAAAAGGCTGAGCAAAAAGCAAAAAGTGCCAGGGTAGATAGAGAAATGTACCCTTCCTTCTTTTTGAATGTCAGAAGCTGTGCTTCCATAAGCATTAATTAAGCACTAATTCCTTATAAAGTTCTATTTCTCAATACGTACTTCACGCTTTTTTCTGGTAGATAGGATATCCTTCTGCTGCCAACCAATTGATACAAAATTGACTAGCCTATGGGAAGCAGACGGTTAGCTCATCACGATCTGAAAAAGAATCAGGTGAGAACGAGCTGAGAAGGGACTGAAGTTGCTGTTAGTTCTTCAAATAGCTTGAGATAAAGGCGAGCTTGCAGATCAAGAGGAAATGCTCGTTCAGCTTTCTCCCGGGCTTGAGCTTTGAGTTGCAGCAGGCGAACCGGATCATCCAAAACCCAGGCAATTCCTTGAAATAAGTCCTGAATGTCATAGGGTTGGACCAGATAGCCATTGATTTGATGATCCACAATGTCTTTTGGACCTGTGGCATTGAAAGCGACCACTGGAGTTCCACAGGCTAAGGCTTCTGAAACCGTCTGTCCAAAGGACTCTTGTAGGGAAGGAACAATCATCACATCCGCTGCAGAATAAATCATGGCAAGGCTCAGGTCATCTTGAAATGATCCCAAGTAGTGGGCTTTGAAGCCTAAGTCGATTGGTTTGTCAGGAGCAGATGCCCCAAAAACTGCCAGTTCAACGCGATCGCTCAAGCCCAACTGAGATAAAGCCTGTAGTGCCGGAACCAGCAGGTGAAAGCCCTTACGCTGATCAGCCGTTGCCGCCAGTGCCCCAAACAAGACAATTTGCTTATCCTGTGGGAGTCCTAGCGCATCACGGGCGAATTGGAGATCCAGAGGACGATAGACCTGAGTATCCAGGCAGAAAGGAATCACTTCCACCCGGCGGTCTCCCAACAGAGAACTGGCTTTAACGCAATCTGCCATCCATTGACTGGGAGTAACGATAGTCAGGTCAATGTCTTTCCAGGCTTTCTGTTTGCGTTGCCAAATCTGACGGGAAAGGTCTGCCTCATGATTGCTTGCTAGCTGAGGGCATTGTCCACAGCTCTTTTGATAGCGATCACAGTCTTCGCTGTAGTGACAACCCCCTGTCATGGGCCACATGTCCTGTAGCGTCCAGACTAGTGGCTTCTTGAGTTGCGCTAGAGTTTCAATTTTCAGATAACCGTTGCAGACCCAGTGCATATTCACCACATCAGGATTAATTTGTGCCACTCGTTTGGCGATCGCATCAGGAAACCATTGCGGCGAAATCATCCGGTTACGCTTGGGATAGCGACGCAATGGCAGTCCGTTCATATGAGGCCCCAGTTTAGTCAGTGGAGACTTTTCGGCAATCACTGAATGATCGCGGCTGAAGCGCCCCCGTACCAGCATTTGCGAAGGCGTTCCAATTTGCTGGAACCCCTGATGGAGCCGGTTGGCAGCGCGGGCAGCGCCCCCTTCAATGTCAGTTGTGCTAAGAATCAACGGTTTCATAGCAATTCATATAAGAGTGACACGACTCTCTTACCTACACAGGTTTATTTGAAGTTCTGCAAGGTAGAAGCTTTTACTGTAAGACTTATGGAATTTGACAGTTTTGTAAGCGCTAAAAACTCACAAGACTGTCTAAAATCACAGGATGTCGTACGCATTGCGTAAGTCTTTGACAAGTTACCTTAGCGTGTAATTTGAGCTATTTGAAAGACCTAGTTTTTCATACACTTAGGGCACAAAAATCAAGCTTAAAGCAGACTTTGATGCATAGCATAATAACTAATTTCACTTAATCAGTTAGACCTTAGCGTGTCGCGCTTGCTCAGCAGCAACCATTTCCTGCAAAATGTCAGTCAGGCTGTAAGTGATATCCCAACTGGGAAAGTGAGACTTCATCTTGGTAAGGTCAGAAATATAGCAGATGTGATCACCCATCCGGTTCTGGTCTACGTAAACCCAGTCCATTTTGCGCCCAACCAAATCACTCACCAGATCAAATGCTTCTAGGATTGAAACGCTATTTCCACGTCCACCTCCCAGGTTATACACCTCACCAGGGTAAGGGTTACGGCGGAAGGCTTCAAATGCCTGAATAACATCGTAACTGTGGATGTTGTCTCGAACTTGCTTGCCCTTGTAGCCAAACACTTTATATGTGCCGCCATTAACCGCAACTTTGACCAGGTAGGACAGGAATCCATGAAGTTCCACCCCAGAGTGAGAAGGACCTGTCAGACACCCACCTCGAAAGACGCCAACTTTCATATCAAAGTATCGACCGTATTCTTGAGCAACAATGTCTGCCGCAGTTTTAGACGCACCAAACAAAGAATGCAAACACCGATCAATCCGGCACTCTTCTGAAATGCCGTTATGGTCTTCAGGGCGCTCGTAATCATAGCGCTTCTCTAGCTCAATACGAGGCACTTCATTCGGAGCATCCCCATAGACTTTATTTGTGCTCATGTGAATAAATACTGCTTCAGGGCAAAACTGACGAGTTGCCTCCAGCAAATTAACGGTGCCTAAAGCATTCACTTCAAAATCAAGCAAAGGAATCTGGCAGGCCTTATCATGGGACGGCTGTGCAGCGCAATGGATGATGAAATCGAATTTTTTTTCTGCAAACAAATTGAAGACTTCATCACGATCACGAATGTCGATACTATAGTGCCTAAACTGCCGAGTTGTATCCTTTAGACGTCCTAAATTCCAAAGTGTATCTCCTTGAAAACCAAAGAACTCAGCACGCATATTGTTATCAATACCAGTCACTTGGAAACCTTCACGATCATAATATTCGACCGCTTCAGAACCAATCAATCCACTTGAACCTGTTACCAAAACTTTCATAATAGTACTCCCAAAATTAAATTTACTCAAAACCAACTTTTAGTTCGAAGACATCATTAGCTGAGACTTATGGTCAGTGTTTTTCTCATTTCTGGGGCATCTAACATCGACTTGAAAATTTGGCCAAGTCGCTCTGTTGAATGAAGCTGCTTATATCCATCGAAGTCGAACATTAATGGACATGTTCCGGTTACGGACGAATCATAAAGAAGTTGAATTGCTCTAATACATTCGTCAACATTACCCTCTGGAATCGCAACTCCGAACTGAAATCGTTGCACTCGTTTTGCCATACAAAATCCTTCACTTACAATTACTGGCTTCCTAAACACTGCCGCTTTAGTCAAAATATTGCTGCTATAAGGGAAATTCTCATAGGCTGCAAACAGAATATCAAACGCATTAATAAAGGAATTAAACTGAGCCCCATCTGGAATAGATTTAAGATAAAAAAAACAGTTAGATGGCGGTGAGTTCAAAATAGACTGCACCTTTTCATATTCATCTGCTAAACGTTGATCGTACTCTTGATGGAATGTTGACTTGACCAGTGGACCGGCCAAAACAAAAAACCAATCTTTATCTAGAGATTCTTGAGCTACTTTAAGAAAAGTCAGCAGACCTTTGCGCTTGCTGAGAGAACCAATAAGGCCGATGATTTTCCGTGATCCTGCTTTCTCCTTAATCTGCCTTATTACGTCAAGTTCTAGATCCGGTTCGGTCTCGTCGGCCAAATCTGGGAACGGAATCACTGGAAAATCCAATTTATCTTCTATGGCTTGAGCAAATTCCTCATCTAAAAGTGTTAGTGCCTGGCAGCGAGGCGATCGCGCAATTGCATAATGAGGAATTAAAGCTCTTTTCTTAAATCGTAAATCTCCTGGTCTAAAATAGATTCCAGACCACTTATAAGGAAAAATTGTATCAACTAAATGATTTGTCAAGAAGTAACTAAAGTAATTATCTAACCAATTGAAAAAAACTAGGTCAGGTTCGAATCCAACTTGATCTACTGCTCTCTGAATGATTGAAGTTGTATAGCGCCAACGTGCCAATACAACTAAAGGTTGTAGATTAGAAGGAATTTTCCCAATTAAGGGAGCTCTGCAATGGTCATACTCACTAATTTCAAAAACATGTAAGTTCTGAAAATATTGAGGACACCGAGGCATCAACCAATCTCTGACAGAATCAGGATCTGGATAAAATGCTATTGTTCGATATCCCAGTTCCAATAGGGTTTTGCAAAAAAACCTCATGTAAGTCAAGTGATGTCCTCGGCCGTGATTAGCGTCTACTAAAGCAATAGTTTGCATTGGCTGCGTAGGAGTTATCATTATGTATCGACTCGGTATAATACTCAGAATTATATAAATTTTGTAAAATTAGACAAAAGAGACTTGATGATTTTCATAAAGCCTTCGTATACATTGATGTATTCCCATTAAATTCAGAATATAAAGCTATTTACAGTTCAAAATATACCTTGTGCTAAATTGTTTATTCTTAAACCCACAAATACTATTCTCAGTGGATAGAACAAGAATTTAAAGGTTTTTTACTATTGTTGAAATATGGAATAATCTTGATCGCGGATTTGAACTGTGAGCAATTATTTTTAATTGGAGAACTCTTGAATCTGCCTCAGAATTTCATTTGTTGATCTATAAGTAGATTTCCCATCTAAAGAATATGTTAGTTCTCCTATAATCTTACTTTGATAAATATTTGAACTTTCTTTTGTCAATTGCATCATGGCTTTATCAATTGCGGTTTGCAAGCTAGGTTTAGAATCTTTATAAATAGTAGTAAAGTCACTATACTCATCCAGATGTTTGTAATTTTGGGAAGGCCCTTCCGGCATCAGGTCAAATGCCACTACCCGTTGCCCCATAATCAGCGCTTCTTCAGCAACGGTAGAGGCGCGAGTAATCAGTAACTCTGAGATGGAAAGTAAGGAGTAAACATCCAATTCCGTCATGCTCGGTTCAATTATCACCACAGAAGACTCAACCTGAGCATCTGGAATTTCATCCCGGTAGATATTAGGTGACAGACTATCCAGTGGATGCATTTTAATCAGTAATACGTACTTGGAGAAGTCTACGCTGCTGTAAATCTGCTGCATATATTGCCGATACAGAGCTTGTTCATCTGACCAGGCAGCATATTCGGCTTGTAGGGTGGTTGCCAGAAGAATAATGCGTTTTTGTGGCAATTGAGATTGCAGCATCGGATAGCGCTCTATTAACTTTTGGAGCGCTTCATCGGGATTAAGTTGAGCAAGGCAATCATGCAGAGGGTTGCCAACAACACGGAACCGTTGAGGATCTCCACCATACTTTTCCACAATCTCTCGATACACCCGTTTGCCCCACACCAGCACAATATCTGAAGCGGCAGAGGCTAAATCTTCAACGCTATCTGCACGCGTGCCGCCATGCTGAATTGAAAGTGTTTTGACTCCGAATCGCTTTAGCGTATCTACTGTCTCGACGCCCCAGAAATGGTTAACATAGGATTTACGGTGATCCAGACAAAGGACAACTAATTTTTGTTCGGGTTGATGACAGGCGCGAATTAGGCTGAAGTAATTTGTCTGAACTGTACATCCCAGCGCTTGAAGCTGTTGCAAATTCCCGGGCGAGAGCTTGAGGCGATGAATGCCAAAGAGAACAATCAAGTTAACTTGAATCTTTTCCTTTTTAATTTCGGGTCGCTTCAACGAATCGAGGATAATAGGAATCAGTAGCCGTTCGCAGGCTTTGGAATAGAGTAAAAACGTAATTTCCGGTTGAACAGTGTTGGAGCGCGATCTCAGACGCAGTTGAATATCCTGATAGATTACGTTGAATTTATCCGAGTAATTGAGGCTCCGTTGCAGCAAAAAATAATCGCTCCCCAGAACTATAGCTTCCAACGGGTCAGTTGTTTTGCGAATGGTATCTTTGAGTAACTTCAGAGCCATATTTACCTCACGAACGCCCTGCAATACCTAATCCTTATTCTGTTGAATTGCGGAGAGAATCAAATCACAAACCTCTCTAACTGCACCCCGTCCTCCTGGATTTTGAGTAACATATCTAGCCTTTGCCCGATTAATTGGCATAGCATCTGCCACCGTAAGAGGAATTCCAATAGCTTGAAAAATTGGCAAATCATTGACATCATCGCCAATATGTGCGACTTGCGAAAACGATAGCTCTAGCTTGTTGCAAAGGGTTTCCAGCGTTTCCAATTTATTCTCAGTTCCAATGAAAGCGTATTTAATACCAAGTTTGCGAGCACGGTGCAGAATGGCAGTAGAGTTACTGGCTGAGATAATTGCCACTTCAATTCCTGCCTTTTGAAGCAGTTTGATGCCCATTCCATCTTTTACATTGAACTTCTTAAGCTCTTCACCGTTTTCGGTAAAATAAAGTCCCCCGTCTGTAAGAACGCCATCTACATCCAGCACTAGCAACTTAACTTGCGATAAGAGCGCATAAAGCTCTGACTCAGATAAGGATGCCATTAGACACTTACCGGAACTGCAACATTCAAAGCTTCTCGAACATCAAGAATTTGTCGTAGTGTTTCCTCAAGTTGAGCTAGTGGAACCATGTTTGGACCATCGCTAGGTGCATTATCAGGATCTTCATGCACTTCCATAAACAAGGCATCAATCCCAATTGCTGCTGCTGCTTTTGCCAGATAGGGCACAAACTGACGCTGTCCACCCGATTTATCGCCTTTGCCACCGGGCATCTGAACGCTGTGGGTAGCATCAAATATAACCGGATAGCCAAGCTCTCGCATTTGAGGAAGTGATCGGAAATCAACAACTAAAGTGTTGTAACCGAAGCTGGTTCCGCGCTCAGTAAGAAGAATATTGGTTGCACCACCTGCTTCTAGTTTGGCAATCACGTTTCTCATATCCCAAGGAGCCAGAAACTGCCCCTTCTTGACATTAATAGCTCGTCCCGTTGCTGCAGCTGCCATCAAAAGATCAGTCTGGCGACACAAGAATGCTGGAATTTGAAGTACGTCAGCAACTTCAGCTACCGTCGCAACCTGGTAGCTTTCATGGACATCCGTCAGCACAGGAACCCCAACTTTATCTTTTACTTGTTGCAAGATTCTTAAGCCTTCTTCCATCGATTGTCCTCGAAAGGATTTGATAGAAGTACGATTGGCTTTATCGAAAGAAGATTTAAAGATGAAAGGAATCTTAAGGCGATCGCATATCTTCTGAATCTCAGTTGCCATTCTTAGTGAAAAGTCTGAGGATTCAATAACGCAGGGTCCGCTAATCAAAACTAAAGGTCGACCTTCTCCAACTGCAAGAGTATTTGTAATATGAGAGCAAATCATGAGGCTATCTTTTTAGTAATAAAGGACTGAGAACGATGTAAATCGTCAGGCGTATTAATTTCTGGGACAGCAGATTCGGTCTGACAAACTGCAATAGTATAGCCATGTTCTAACACCCTAAGCTGCTCTAACCCTTCACAGGCTTCCAAAGGGGTTTGAGTGAGGCTAGCGTATCGTACTAAAAAATCTTGTCGGAACGCATAAAGCCCTAGGTGATGATATACGGGGGCATTGCTTGAGTTGCGAAAGTAAGGGATCGGTGAGCGCGAAAAATATAGTGCATGTTGAAGTTGATTGCAAATAACTTTTACTGAGTTGGGGTCATTGTAAGAAGCTACATGGTCGAGTGGACAAGCCAATGTGGTCATGTGAGGGCGTTGTCCATTTATATAAGGGGCCACTAGCTGTGTCAGCATTCTGCTGGTGACAAAAGGCTGATCCCCTTGTACGTTCACCACGACATCATATTCAGGATGACGATTTGCTACTTCTGCAACTCTATCGGTTCCGGTTTGATGATCCGAACGCGTCATTTCAACCTTGCCACCAAAACGCTGGACGCATTGTGCAATTTGTTGATTATCGGTTGCTACTAAAACTTGGTCGAAAACAGGACAGGAAGTAGCAGCCTCGTAGACCCATTGCACCATTGGGCGATCGCCTAATGGTGTAAGCGGTTTTCCAGGGAACCGCTGTGAAGCGTAACGAGAAGGAATAACAGCCAGAATTTTCACAATAAACCACTCCGCGCAAGATCATGTAGCCTTAGCATCCCGATACATTGCTTTTGAGCATTCACGACTGGTAATACCGATATTTGCGAAGGACGGTTCTCCATTATTTGCAGCGCATCATAAGCTAGCTGCTCAGAACGCGCCGTAACTGGGTTTGCCGTCATTATTGATGCAGCCGTAAGAAGGGACAATTCCGTTGGCTTTATACATTCAATAGAGCGGCGCAAATCGCCATCGGTAATAACCCCTAAAAGCATTCCATTTTCATCAATGACATTGACTGCACCCAAACCTCCTTCACTAATTAGACTGACAACCTCTAGCCAGGTAGATTGAAGAGAAATCACTGGATTTGCCTGACCGCGATGCATTAAATCACGTACTCGCAACGTTAGGCGCTTACCTAAACGGCCAGCTGGATGATTAAGAGCAAATTGTTCTGGTGTAAGGCCCTTAATTTGCACTATCGTCATTGCTAGCGCATCTCCGATTGCCAGCGCTACCGTAGTACTTGTTGTAGGAGCCAAATTTAGTGGGCAAGCTTCACGCTCAACGGTTGACGCTAATGCTACTTGGGATTGCTGAGCCAAAGTTGATTGCAGGTTGCCTACAATGGCAATTAGGGGAACTTGCCGCTGTTGCAAACTAGGTAGCATTGCAAGCAATTCATCCGTTTCTCCGCTATTGCTTAATAAAATCACTACGTCTGAAGCGGAAACAACTCCCAGATCTCCGTGTAAAGCGTCTACTGGATGAAGATAAATCGCACTGGTTCCAACGCTTGCCAATGTTGCAGCAATCTTTCTAGCGACTATGCCGGACTTCCCCACTCCTGTAAGAATTATTTTGTTCTGGCACTGTAGTAATAAGTTGACAGCTTGATCGACTTGATCAGGTTCAAGCTGTTTAGCGGCTGCCGCAATTGCATCTGCCTCCAATTGAAGCAAGTCTATAACCTGCTGAAAGTAAGCGGGTTGAATTTGTGGAGCTATAGTCTGCATGTTCATTTTGCTCACGACTAGAAGAGCGAAAAAAATCAAGATGAATGACAAAAAAGTGAGAGAAAAACTTAAAGTCTCGTTTACTTAAAAACCGCTTTGAAATCTGGAAAAATTTCTCTTTATAAAAATATTTCTGGCATTTAACATCCCTTTCAAAGAAAAAATGCCTAATTCGATAATTTTTGGTGAGCTTAACAATGAAAAGCCATTAGAAATTACATAGTTATCTTTTGAACTACAACAAGTCTATAAAACTCTTCAGAAGTTGGTTGAAAATCACCTGCACTTCATCAAAAAATAATGAACGGGCCTTTTGGCTTAAGGGATAATTTATAAGCATGGCTCAAATATTTATAGATCTCGTTTGAGATCTTTTGAGTGATGGTGGAAGCTAGAAGTGTCCCCAAGCTGAATGTTGATGGCTTACTCCAGTAGTCTGACCGATGTCGAATAGCAAATTCTGGAGCCCTTACTGCCCGCCATCTTGCTCCGAAGGGAACAACAATGAAGCTATCGAGGGTTATCAATGGCATTCTCTGTTACTTTAAGAATGGCTATAATTGGGCTAACCTGTTGAAAGACTTGTCCCCCTACCGGCCGTCTATTGGCACTACAAGCAGCGGGCGCGAAGCGGGCACGCTGAAGCGCCTGATGAAGATTTTGCATGAGCAGGTGCGAGGTCAGGTTGGAAAAAAGCCCGAGTGGACGACACGCATCATGAATGACTTGTAAGCGATAAAGAATACCTGCAGCGCGAGTATTAGACGAAAGGCTTCTGCTTCTACAAAGTGACTGAGGGATCTGCATTTAAATAACCCACCCAAACCACTAAGTGGCTGTAAGGGTTTGGCACTGCCAAACCCCAACGACTGAGTACGCTATTTTCAAGCAACTCCCTAACGGTATTGAACGACATCTGGCTGTCGATAATCTGGGCTTTTCCTTCTTCACGCACTGCACGCCCGCCAATGTCTCCGATGATGCGGGCTTGATTGCAATGTTGAGGCATAGTATTGATTATTTCCATGCCAAGCCTGCACATCGCCCAAAGCCACCATTTTGCTGCATCTCGGCTATCATCCCGACAACTCACAGTTAGTCCTGGAACAGATGTATCCGCAAGTCATGAGCAAGATTCAGTTTGAACTCTCAGTGGCTTTGCACAATTGAGAGACAAATTAGGATAATCTGCGATGCAATGTCCAGAATGCGGAGCAACTCATATCCGTAAGACTGGCAAGAGAAAAGGTAAGTAAAACCATATCTGCGTCCCTTGTGGTCGTCAATTTGTCGGCACCTACGAATCCCACCGAGCCTATTCTGATGAGGTCAGACGCTAATGTCTCAAGGTGTACGTCAATGGTTCTGGGTTCCGAGTCATCGAACAGGTGAAAGGGGTACCATACGACAGTGACTACCTGGGTAAAGCAGGTGGGTAACCACTCACCAGATGCTTATGATCCTGACATGACGCCAGAGGCCGGAGAACTCGACGATGGTATTAGACCTGTTGTGAATTAGGGAGTTTCGTACTCTAGAGAAGCCTCTACCCCCGTTAACACGATGCTCGATCTTTAACGTGCTCTGAAGCATGACCGTTTGCTGCGAGCCTTAACCGGGCTGAATTTCAAAGGCTTTGAGGATCTCAAACCGAGCTTTGCACAAGCCCTGGCCGAAGTCGAAGTGCCCCGTCGGAAGTCCTCAATCGCGTCAACAAGCCACGCGAGCAGGTCGCAAACCGCGATCGGCCGCGGTAGAGGCGAAGTTGGTCGTCATTTTTGGCATCCTGCAAACGTTGGCTTGGCATTGAATACTCAAAAAAGCAGAGTTGCCCCCGGCCTACATCATCGCAGGAACACTCTGCGCTTTGGGGGCTGTTTCGCTTGGTGTGTTGATATTTGTTCTTTTGGCGATCGCCGCCTTGGTGCCCTGGCCCGTGAGTCAGCCCCTCTATCTTCGGCGGCGCTCAAAGTGAGTTTTTTAACGGCGGCGCTCAAAGTGAGTTTTTTAAAAGTAGTAGGACTGTGAACCCTGCTCGAAGTTGGATGAGGTGTAGGGGCCGCTGAAGGAACAATTCTCGAATGCGATCGCCCTTGCCCTCATGATGAGGGGGGCGAATCATATATCTCAAGTCAGTGAAAGATATTCGATAAATCGCAAGACGGTTTGTAAGTGAGACTTGCTTTATGGGAAATCTTGATTATCTCTAAACGAGTTTTGTTATTAATTATGTTAAGTGCGACTGCCGCATCAAGCACGAAAACCTCTAAGGAATGGCGCAGTAAAGCATTGCTCGTCACTCTTTTGTGTCTGAGCTTTGCCGGTAATTATTTTAGTATTCCTGTTTTATTTCATGCTGATTGGTTGTTTGGCTCGGTATTTGCCATGCTGGTAGTCAGACTATATGGCTGGCGCTGGGGAACGATCGCAGCCGTGATCTCGGCTGTCTATACGATTGTTCTATGAAAACATCCCTATGCCTTTATTTTATTCACCTTAGAGGTAGTTTTTGTTGGCTGGGGACTGCAGCGTCGAAAGCCGAATTTATTGCTGCTTGATGTGATTTACTGGGACCTAATTGGCTTTCCTCTACTGTGGATTCTGTATGTCTTTCTAGCCCACGTCCCAGTAGCGACAGTCGGTTTCATCTCGCTTAAAAACCCTGTTAATCAGATTTCTAACGCTCTGATTGCGAGTTTGATTATTTCCCACACTCCGATTACGCAATGGGTAAATTGCTCAAAAGCAGTCAAAACAGTCGCCTTTGAAGAAACTCTACTTAACCTGCTAGTTACCTTTGTGCTGGTGCCATCCTTGCTGCTGACAATTTGGAATTATCAGGGTGCCACCCAACAAGAGGAACTCAATGTCTTAGACCGCCTGAACTTGATGGAACGGACAATTAGCTCTGAACTGCAGACAATTAATCTATCGTCTCAAAGTTCCATAGATCGGGCTGAACTGGAGCAGTCATTATTGCAAAAGTATCCTCCTGAGGTTGGGTTGATTACTCTTGTCGATAATCAAGGCCAGGTATTTGTTAGCACACGTCCAGAGCTAGAGCCCCAAGAGCCTTTCGAGCACGGCAATGATGGCATCAGTGGTGAAGTTCAAGTTATTAATGAACACGACTTGGCATGTTCTGAAGAAAGAAAAAAACCGAGCGCTTTATGGTGCT
>ERZ1740058.1166-NODE-1166-length-13698-cov-5.385033_pt1 | contig 13698 bp, 12 predicted proteins | sample MGYA00581745_ERZ1740058 | MGnify/ENA primary metagenome ERZ1740058 (study PRJEB43018, sample SAMN04849742) | marine metagenome | isolation source: floating plastic debris | place: Pacific Ocean | collected 2008-08-30 | study: EMG produced TPA metagenomics... | reverse complement strand
CACGGGAGGTGTGCGGTCCTTGTGAGATCGCGTCTCGCATAGGATGTCCCTCTTCGTAATTTGTTGATTCACTCACTTGGGGGACGGTGTCAACGAGAGGCCACCCCACGCGCCGGGAACGATCGTCTCTAACCTTAAGGACGTCTGGCAAACGTCACACCATGCTTTGTTGGCCCACGGTCTGGGCTGTCAAGCCATTCGGGCAGCTTCGCCCCGGCCTTGTTCGGTCGCACTGGTAGATAACTTTCTCGCGACGGTTCCTCTCACGGCAACGACAGCCGACATTCAGGCAGCGCAAACGGCATTTCACACGGTCGGCACCAATGGCGGCATTATTTTTCCAGCGTTGACAGGAGCCTACAGTCCAGCCCTGTTAGAGCAATTAGGCGAGCAAGCCCCAGATATCGCCCCAGGCGATTTAGAGACCATTCATCAACCGCTAGAGGCTCTGGGCTTCAATGTCTACAGTGGTGTTTACGTTCGTGCTGCGGACAATCCTCAGGGGTATGAAGTCCTGCCCTTTCCTCAGGGATATCCCCGCTTGCATATGCCCTGGTTGCATGTAGTCCCCGAGAGTCTGTATTGGGGAGTGCGTCATCTCAGCACCACCCTAGAGCGGCCTGACTTGCCAGTATGCATTACAGAAAATGGCTGTGCTGCCCAAGACGCCGTGACTGACCAGGGCGAAGTGCTCGATCTTGATCGCATCCATTATTTACGGCAATACTTACAGGCGGCCCATCGGGCCATTGCCGATGGCTATCCTCTCCGGAGCTACTTTGTCTGGAGCCTGATGGATAACTTTGAATGGAGCTATGGGTACGATCGCCGCTTTGGCCTTACCTATATCGACTATGCCACCCAGCAACGCCTGCCCAAAGCCAGTTATTACTGGTATCAGCAGTGCATCGCTACCGGGCAAATTGTTTGAATGCGGAATTCAGATTTCCGAGTTCAAAGAGCTGAATTGAGGAGGGATTGCCGATACCAGATGCGCTAATTTGCTGGGTCAGCGCCAGCGGGTATTGGACAAGTGGACGTGATTGCAACGGTGTCGGCTGAGCGATTCGCGATCGCCGCTGTACACGCCTCGGCCTCGGCCTCAGAAGACTCCAGCGTAGTCGCTTCTTCTATGGCCGCTGCTGCCGCTACCGCCTCAGACTCGTCGGACGAGAGATTTTCCAGCGTGGCGTTCTCAAATTCAAATGTGGGGGCGGTTGTAGGAGTTCCCCCCGAATTGCTCCCACCTGTCGAGGGTGTGCCAGTTCCAGGCGTAACGGGCACGGGTACAAAGGGCTGAGTTTGAAAAGAAGTAACCAGCGTCACATCGCCCTGCCCCCGTAAAATGGCCCCGGTCGTGCCATTCACATCAGCCGGGAACGTACCCGGTGGATACAGCGTAGTGAACCCTGTAAAGTCAGCGGTGGGAATCGCCGAGTTGATATCAATCGTATGGTCATCATTAGGGCCAACCACAAACTGTTGATCAGGCAGTGCCCCGCTACCCTGAATCGTGATGCCGTTGGCTGTGAAGGTATTCGCTTGACCACCATGGCGAATGACGATTTCTCCAGGCCCGCCATCGGGACTGACTAAAATACTGGTCGGGAAAGTAATGAATATCTGGTCATTAAAATCAGCCGGATCGACTAACCCCGCATCTACCAATGGTTGTGGATCGCCCCGCATGAGGAAATCAATCAGCTCTGCATCGGTTGAAGAATCTAAGGTGATGCGGACAAAAACATTAAAGGTGTCGCGGACTTGAAAGCGCTGGGCAGCATCTACCTCTAGCCCTCCATTGCCAGCAGCAATGGTATCGACAATGACGTCCCCGAGGGTGGCCGACAATTCCACGCGGCTGGCAGTAGAAAAGCCGCTTCCTGCGCTCACGCGCCCAGCGGTGAAGTTGCTACCCACAACTGTGATATTACCGCTCACACCACCCATCGGATCGCTAAAACTGAGAAGGTCGCCCGTCGCGATCGCGCCTGTTGCAGTCAAGATAATGTCGCCGCCTTCAATGCTATCTGACGTGTCAAGATTACCTGCAGTGATGGTGTTAGCCGTAATGGTGAGCGATCGCCGCGGGGCCACGATCGCGTCATTAGTGTCTACAAACCGAAATTCGTTGCCAGCCTCAAAAGTAATACTGCCAGGGTTTACACCATCCGTTTGAAAGGTGAGAGCGTCATCAGCTAAGTCTTCAATCGTGATGTTGTTACTAGCACGAATGGCCAAGTCAATGTTGCCAGGAGAATTCTCTAACTCCGATTCATAGAGAATCGTGGGAATCGGATCAGCCGCAGCGATATTGAATTCGGTGAGCAAAACCGCAGACGCATCAGAATCGTCACCATCTTGAGTGCCGTTACGAATCGTGATATCGACGGGATCCAAAAGCAACGTACCCACCTGGCCATGAGAGGCGATCGCGCTGACATTACCGTCGTAAATCAGCGTTTGTGCGCCAGAAACCTCGACAAATCCGCCATCACCAGCATTTGCTCCCCCATTGGCCACAATCTCGCCAGCAAACCCGGTCGTACCCTCTGACCAGAGAATGATTTGCCCACCATCACCGACTGCCCCAGCACTCGCGGCAATCAGGCTCGCTGCATCCACATAGGTCAGCGTGGAACCCGGCAGCGTAGTTTGTCCCTGATAATCACCGCACAAGCGTACAGTGCCGCCGCTAAGTTCACCCGAGGCGTTCACAGTAGCGTTTAGTAGTGCCACTCGATCGCCCACGATGGTCACATCACCGCCGTTCACGGCAGACACATCGAGTTCGCCGCTGGCGATCGCACTCCCTGCGCTGGGAGCTACAGGAATATCGCTGTTAGTGAGGGCAATCGTGCCATCCGGTTGCACGGCTAACCCGGTAGCAAGGGTCGCTGGTGCTCCGGTCAATAAGGCCGGTAACGAGAGTGGAGAGGGTATCGTTCCCGTTGCGATTGTCCCTTCTGGCAGCGTTGCCACCTCCAGATTCAGCACCATATCGGCATGACTGATGCGCACTAAGTTGGCTTCGGGAATGGCCGCGATCGTGATTTCACCACCAGGGGCGGTTACTGATCCCGTCGAAATGACCTGTCCCCCAAGTAAGGTAATGGACTGTCCAGCACCGACCGCTAAATCCGCCGCGTTGACCACAGTCCCGGCTGCATCTACCGCAAACACAAAACCAGTAGGAGAACCCGCGATTTGGCTAAAGTCATCACCACTCAGGACATTGAAAATGGCATCGTCAAAGAGCATGCCATCAGCAGTAGTCGCGGCAAAAGAGCCCGCCAAATCTAACTGAGCATTCGGCCCGAACAGAATCCCGGCTGGATTGATGAGATACAAATCCGCCGAACTGCCAGCCACTCGCAACAGCCCATCAATATAGGAAGCCTCTCCACCAACGACACTGCCTAAAATAGACTGCACTTCTGGTTGCGCTAAAAACGTAGCAATTTGTCCCTGTGAGAGTCCCAACTGCTCAAAGGCATGAAAGAGGGAGTGACCATCGGCAGACGTGACGCCTCCGGTAATGGTGAATTCATTACCCGTTTGTTGGGCCTGAGTGGCGCTACCGGGTTGCGGAACAATAGGACTGGCAAAGGTTGCGGACTTCAAAAAGAGACAGCCGCTGGCGCTGAGAGCGATCGCAGCTATCCACTGGCAAAATTTCATCATGGGTCACCAGAGGGCTTCGATAGAGGTATTGATGTAATACACGCCGCTGCAACTCAGTTCGGGAAACCGCACTCACGGCGCTGTTGTAGTTGCCCCCCAGAAAGCTCTAAATTGGCACTCGGAGTGTGAGAGTGCTAATCCTAACTAACAAAGTTAATTCAGCCTTTGTTCTAGGCAAGCATAGATTCACCTCAGTGTTAGCGTTTCTGGAGAATTTGTAATGGCAGCTATTACTTTGAGTGCATCCAGCGTGACCCCGCTGGGCGATCGCGTGTTGATTAAGGTCAGCGCCTCTGAAGAGACCACTGCCGGCGGCATCTTGCTGCCCGACACCGCTAAAGAAAAGCCCCAAGTTGGCGAAATTACTGCTGTGGGTCCGGGCAAGCGCAACGAAGATGGCAGCCGTCAGACTGCCGATGTGAAAGTAGGCGACAAGGTGCTGTATTCCAAGTATGCCGGTACTGACATCAAGCTTGGCGGTGACGAGTACGTTCTTCTCTCCGAGAAAGACATTCTGGCTACGTTGTAATCAGCGCTGATAGCCCTCACACATGAGCCGCTCGCTAGTCGGCAACCAAGTTTTGAATTCAGAGTTTCGAGTTTGCCCTCGCTTAGCGAACTCAGAACTCAGAGCGGAGAAGTCAAAGCTTTCATGACCTGACTTTGACTTCCACATTCACTCACAACTCCTCGCAGGAAAGGATTTCGACTAATGGCAAAGAAGATTATTTATAACGAAGACGCGCGTCGCGCCCTCGAAAAAGGCATGGATATGCTGGCTGAGGCTGTGGGTGTGACTCTCGGACCCAAGGGCCGCAACGTTGTTCTAGAGAAAAAGTTTGGTGCCCCCCAAATTATTAACGACGGGGTCACCATCGCCAAAGAGATTGAACTAGAAGACAACGTTGAGAACACTGGCGTTTCGCTCATTCGTCAGGCGGCTTCTAAAACTAACGATGCTGCCGGTGACGGCACCACCACAGCAACCGTGCTGGCTCACGCCATGGTCAAGGAAGGCCTACGCAACGTGGCGGCGGGTGCTAACGCAATTTCACTTAAGCGCGGTGTTGATAAAGCCACGGCTTATCTCGTGGAAGAAATTGCCAGCCAAGCGCGTCCAGTAGAAGATTCCAGTGCTATCAGCCAAGTCGGTACCATCTCTGCAGGTAACGACGACGAAGTGGGCGCCATGATTGCCGAAGCGATGGACAAAGTCGGTCGCGAAGGCGTCATCTCCCTGGAAGAAGGCAAGTCCATGACCACCGAATTGGAGGTCACAGAAGGGATGCGTTTTGATAAGGGCTACATTTCCCCTTACTTCGCCACCGATACTGAGCGGATGGAAGCCGTTCTGGATGAGCCTTACATCCTGCTGACTGATAAGAAAATCACCTTGATCCAAGACTTGGTGCCGATTCTGGAGCAAGTTGCCCGGGCTGGTAAGCCTTTAATGATCATCGCTGAAGATATTGAAAAGGAAGCCCTGGCTACCCTCGTGGTTAACCGTCTGCGTGGCGTTCTGAATGTGGCTGCGGTGAAAGCGCCTGGCTTTGGCGATCGCCGTAAGGCCATGCTCGAAGACATGGCTGTCTTGACAGGCGGTCAAGTCATCAGCGAAGACACTGGCCTCAAGCTGGAGAGCGCTAAAGTCGACATGCTCGGCACCGCTCGCCGCATCACTATCACCAAGGACAACACCACCCTCGTAGCCGAAGGCAACGAAGCAGCGGTGAAGGCTCGTTGTGAGCAGATTCGTCGTCAAATCGAAGAGTCTGATTCTTCCTACGATAAAGAGAAACTACAGGAGCGCTTAGCTAAGCTCTCAGGTGGTGTCGCCGTCATCAAAGTCGGGGCGGCCACCGAAACCGAGATGAAGGATCGTAAACTGCGCCTAGAAGATGCGATTAATGCGACTAAGGCCGCCGTTGAAGAAGGTATTGTCCCTGGTGGCGGTACGACCTTAGCCCACCTCGCGCCTGATCTTGATACCTGGGCAAACAGCAATCTCGCCGGTGAAGAGCTGATCGGTGCCCAAATTGTCACGCGCGCTCTGACCGCTCCTCTAAAGCGCATCGCTGAAAATGCCGGTCAAAACGGTGCGGTGATCGCTGAGCGAGTGAAGGAGAAAGACTTCAACGTGGGCTACAACGCTTCTAACGGTGAGTTTGTCGACATGCTCTCCGCCGGTATCGTTGACCCAGCCAAGGTGACTCGTTCTGCCCTGCAAAATGCCGCTTCTATTGCTGGCATGGTGCTCACCACCGAGTGCATCGTAGTCGATAAGCCTGAGCCGAAGGATGGCGCTGGCGCTGGCGCTGGCATGGGCGGCGACTTCGACTACTAAATCTAGATCACAACAGGTTGCCTCAAACGGGTAACCAACCAGTCAAAACCGCTGTTTCTCGGCATCGAGGGGCAGCGGTTTTGCTTATCAAAAATCGGCGTTGCTGATTTTGAAAATGCATGGAATCGTCTCCAAAATAGAGGACGAGCCATCAACCATCAAAGAGCGGGCAGCTGACTCGCGGACTCAGATCCCCGGTTTATCCCTCGCTTCAACCACGTCCCCAAAATCTCTAGCAGAGTGCGACATCCAAAGATCGGAATGCAGGATGGAAATGCCAACTAGAAGTACGTTTCAGCCCTTCAGAACGACTTGATCAAACTGCGAATTGCAATATCAGTCTCCGTCGCCCTTCTCTCCCCATACCCTGACGACTACGACTACACAGAGAGAACGGCTGGCTCATAAGAGCGGCAAAACAGTTGCAAAACGGCTCTTGCGACTGTTGCTTCAGGTGACTTGCATCAATTCATCCCGATCGCCCCAGGATTTTCATCAACTTGATGGGATAAGACCCGTCGCTACGCACATGCGCCATGTGTCCTCATGATCACCAGACCCGGAAAGGCGCTTCTAGTCGCTGAATTTGGGAAAAAATGAGGAAATCTCGACATCTGTCAGGCGGATGGAGTCATGATTGCTTACAGACTTTATTGTTATGAGCGGGTTATTTTCCTCAAAGGTAGGTGTTCCGTGAATTTAGAAGCATTTTGGACCAATATTTCCAGCGACTTAGTTGGGGTCGGCCTCAAACTAATTGGCGCGATCGCGTTTTGGATCATTGGTCGTTGGCTCATTCGGTTGGCTATCAAACTGATGAATCGCTGGTTTAAGAAAACGGCGATCGAGCCCACCCTGTTTGTCTATGCCAGAGGCGTACTGGGGGCACTGCTTAACATCATTCTCGTTGTTGCCATTCTCGGCTTCCTCGGCGTCGAAACAACTTCCTTTGCGGCGCTATTAGCCGGTGTTGGTTTAGCGATTGGAGCTGCGTGGGGCGGTCTACTGGCTCGCTTTGCCGCTGGGTTCTTTATCGTCGTGTTGCAACCGTTTCAGGTGGGTCACTTTATTACCGCCGGCGACATCACAGGCACAGTTGATGAAATTGGCCTTTTTACCACCACCATTACTCGCCCTGACAATGTTAAAACGATTGTCAGCAACACCGCGTTTTTTGAAAATCCCATAGAGAACTTCTCGGCCAACCCCTATCGCCGGGTCGAGTTAGTCGCTCAGTTGGATAGTTCGGTGGACTACAAAGCCGCGATCGCGCAACTGCAAGCCCAGTTAAGCCAAATCGAGAATATTGAAACTGATCCAGCTCCTGACGTCGAGGTGCTAGAACTCAATCCAATGGGACCGGTGTTAGCAGTGCGTCCCTACTGCAGCCAGGCAAATTATTGGCCGGTTTACTTTGCGACGAACCAAGTGATTCTAGATGTGTGTGGTCGCGAAGGGTATCCGTCACCCAAGCAGCATTACACCATTCATCAAACAGCTGCCTGACCGGACTCAACGAATACCGGTTCCCTCAAGTCCAGCTACCCTCTTGCCATCCATCCCCTGTACTCCCATCGCTGTCTACGTCAATCTGTAGCTTGATTCTGGAACACTGGCATAGCAAGGTGCAAAATTACCAGTTCAAAGTTCACCAGTGAAATCACTGCAAGATCAAGCCTCTGGCTTTTCCAGGTCTTTGAACCTCACAGCAGATGGCGATATCAACCCTAAGCCGATCCTTGCAGGCCATCAAACAGCGTAGAGCACACTATTGTTGGCCCTACGCTGTTTGATAGTCGTGACCAGAACTATTCAGGTTGAGTACTGTTAGCTATGGGCTCGTCTAGCAAGCTTGAAGCAACCATCCGGCTAGGACTGCCCCCAACATAAGCGCAACTCAAAAGAGCCCAACTTGACTGCGTAAGGGAGTTGCGCTTAAAGAACATTTCACCGATCCTGCTACCCATCCACCCTGCCACAGTCTTGTCCGGGTACTTTATTTTCAAGCCGATCCCTAAAGTCTCTCCAGCAAACAGGGCCAACCCCGGACTCCGAGATGCCTTCACAGCAATATTTGTAATGGGGATGCTAATCAGGTGAATGAGCGGCAGCGCCATACCAATACCGATGGGGGCAAAGCCTGCCAGAGCGCAGCGATCAAGCGTCCCTAAAATCACACACACAAAGATCAACGTCAGGAGAATTTCGGCAAACAGGCAGGCAAGCAAGTGATAGCCGCCGGGTGAGTATGCCCGAACCATTCGTGACTAAGGGGTTAGCCCCTGTCAGCTCAAATCCAGGTTGCCCACTGGCAATCAAGTACACCCAACCGACCTCTAAAAGAGCAATCACTGCCCAAAAAAAGCTCCTTCACAGATCTGCAAAGGAGCTTTTAAAGATAATTCTTTCAGCGATTTAACGCTTCACCAGCTTTTTAGAGACCTTGCGGATACGCACAGATTCAGGCGTTACTTCGACCATTTCATCGGAGCTAATGTATTCCAAAGCGCGTTCTAGACTCATCTCGACGGGTGTCTGTAGCTGCACCAGTTCGTCACCCGTGGCAGAGCGATGGTTGGTCAGCTGCTTCGTCTTGCACACGTTCAGTTCAAGGTCTTGAGGACGGTTGTTTTCACCAATCACCATGCCTTTGTAGACCTTAGTGCCAGGCGTGATGAAGAACACACCGCGGTCTTCAGCATTTTTGAGCGCATAGAAAGTAGCAGTCCCTTCTTCAAAGGCCACAAGTACACCATTGCGGCGGGTTGCAACTTCTCCACTCATCGCTCGATATTCTAAAAAGCTGTGGTTCATCAAGCCTTCGCCCCGAGACAGCCGCATAAAATCGCCTCGGAAACCAATCAGCCCTCTAGCTGGCACCACAAACTCTAGGGTAGAACGCCCTGTACCGGTGACGCGCATGTCTTGCATTTCGCCACGGCGCTGACCGAGTCGCTCCATACAACCCCCAACCGCATCTTCGGGCACATCCAAGACCACAAGCTCATACGGCTCACAGGGTTGACCATTGACTTCCCGGTAAATCACCTGAGGCTGAGATACTTGAAACTCGTAGCCTTCACGACGCATATTTTCAATCAAGATGCCCAGGTGCAGTTCACCCCGACCTGAAACCGAAAAGCGATCCGGAGAATCTGTCGGTTCTACTCGCAGGGCCACATTGGTTTCCAGCTCACGCATCAAGCGATCGCGGAGTTGCCGCGAAGTGACAAATTTGCCCTCTTTCCCGGCAAAGGGAGAGTCATTGACCGCAAAGGTCATGCTCAGAGTGGGTTCATCCACGCTGATGAGTGGCAACGCTTCAGGATTATCGGGACAGGCAATCGTTTCCCCAATGTTGGCATCCGCAAAGCCAGCGATCGCCACGATCTGTCCAGCACTGGCTTCAGTAATTTCAATGCGCTGGAGACCCTCAAAGCCCAACAGCTTAGTAATTTTAGATTTGTTGTGCTTGCCGTCGCGATCGATGAGAACCGCTGGTTGCCCCACTTGTACCGTTCCATTGTGGATTTTGCCGATGACGATACGGCCCAAATATTCCGAATAGTCCAGCGTGGTGACTTGCAGTTGAAACGCTTTGGCTGGGTCACCCACTGGCGGGGGAACATGATCCAAAATCGCTTCAAACAAGGGTTGCATGTCCTTATTTTCGTCATCGAGTTCTTTTTTCGCAAACTCGCCGAGGCCAGACGCGTAGAGGTAAGGAAACTCGCACTGATCGTCGTCGGCTCCTAACTCGATAAACAGATCCAATACTTTGTTGATCGCATTGTGCGGATCGGCCTGAGGGCGATCAATTTTGTTCAACACCACGATGGGTCTGAGGCCTTTTTCTAATGCCTTTTTGAGCACAAAACGTGTTTGCGGCATCGGTCCTTCGTTAGCATCCACAATGAGAATGCAGCCATCGACCATCCCCAGCACGCGTTCAACTTCGCCACCAAAGTCAGCGTGACCAGGGGTATCCACAATATTAATCAGCGTGTCTTGATAGTGCACCGCTGTGTTCTTCGAAAGAATGGTGATGCCTCGTTCCCGTTCCAAATCATTGGAATCCATCACGCAGTCAGGAACCTCTTCTCCCTCACGGAAAATGCCGGACTGTTTGAGTAGCGCGTCTACGAGCGTGGTTTTGCCGTGGTCAACGTGGGCGATGATAGCAACGTTGCGAATGGGAAGAGTCATGATTTCTGGGAAATCCTGTGATGTTTAGAAAAGTGCGATCTCGTATCGAAATGTCCTTCTACAATGGCCAATCTTAATAATTGTAACGTACGCTTCAACCCCTTGAGTAGACAGATATTTTACGGTTCTGAGAGAATAAAAAAATGTGGATTGCCTATCTCTAGTGGATACCAAACCGGCTAAAGTTTCTATCTATTCTCACGCTGGGCGCTGCAGTGCCCCCATCAATCAGTAGGATGATAAAACGACAAGCGGATGGAAAAGTGTGTGGCTCCAATCTCTAGAGCATCTCAGCTTCCTTTAGCAGCCATTGGTTGGCGCGAATGGGCGACGCTACCGCAGCTAGGGGTGCAGCAGATCAAGGCCAAAGTCGATACGGGAGCTCGCACGTCAGTACTCCATGCCTTTGACCTACAGTATTTTGAAGCCTCACAAAGACTGATGGTGCAATTTAAGACGCACCCGCTACAGCGCAATACGAGTCTAGTGGTGGAAGCGATCGCTCCGGTATTAGCAAGACGCCAAATCCGCAATTCAGGCGGGCAAACACAAGAGCGGCCGGTGATTCTCACTCCAGTGTCATTGGGTCAGCAGCTCTGGAACATCGAACTCACCCTCACCAATCGCGACATGATGGACTTTCGGTTGTTATTGGGACGTACAGCCATCTGTCAGCGTTTTTTGGTTCATCCCGGCGATTCTTATCTGATGAGCCAGTTTAGTCGCTCTGCTGCCCATGCCGATGAGAGTAACGCAGCAGGTCTAGCGTGAGAATTATCATTTTGTCTCGTGATAGCACCCTCTACTCGACTCGTCGGCTCAAAGAAGCTGGTGAAGCCCAGGGGCATGAGATGCGCGTGATTGACCATATGCGCTGCTATATGGATATCACGGCCCACGATCCAAAAGTGCTCTACCAGGGCAAACCCCTGGCTGATACCGATGCCATCATTCCTCGTATTGGCGCGTCCAACACCTTCTACGGAACGGCGGTTGTGCGGCAGTTTGAAATTATGGGCGTGTTTACGCCAAATCCCTCACAAGCCATTACGCGATCGCGGGACAAATTGAGCAGCCTGCAACTACTAGCTCGTCGAGGGATTGGCTTGCCAGTCACCGGTTTTGCTCATGCCACTCAAGATATTGACGGCTTGATTGAACTCGTCGGTGGTGCCCCCCTAGTGATCAAATTATTAGAGGGCACTCAAGGCATTGGAGTCGTATTGGCAGAAACTTACCAAGCGGCAAAATCGGTGATTGAGGCCTTTCGAGGCCTCGATGCCAATATCCTGGTGCAGGAATATATCAAGGAGGCCCAAGGCGCCGATATTCGCTGCTTTGTAGTGGGGGATAAAGTCATCGCCGCCATGAAACGCCAGGGAGCAGACGGTGAGTTTCGCTCTAATCTGCACCGTGGCGGCAGCGCCACCAAAATTAAACTGACGCCAGAAGAACGGAATATGGCTGTGCGAGCAGCCAAAGCCATGGGGTTAAGAATTGCGGGCGTTGACTTGCTACGCTCGCACCACGGCCCAGTCGTCATGGAAGTCAACTCTTCCCCAGGACTAGAAGGCATTGAACAATCCACAGGCATCGACATCGCCACCCAGATCATCACTTACATCGACAACAGTCGCGCCGCTCTCGAAGCCTAGTGACATTACTCATGGGCCCTAATAATGAACCGTCAAAGCGCATCCGTAAACCTCACTGTGCGTCGCTTCTGCAACCTTAGATGGGCCGCACCTCCAAAATAGCCCTTAGCCCGACAGTCAAGATCAATTCCAATCGCGTTGGCAAATGTACCAGCGAGACTCGATTTGCTTAATCACGCTGCCGCCATTCGCACAAGTGTCATGGACGTGTTGCGGATTATCTGTAGAGACATAGACCAAAGGCAGATAAAACTCCTCAATCACAAAGGTGACCTGTATCGCCTCCCGCTCAAGCGACTCGCTGACCCCAGCAAAATCGTAAAAAGACCGATCAGGCAGTTCCACAGAACTGGCATTGGACTGTTCCAGCTCATGGATGGCATCATTCACTAATTGTGTAAATTCAGAACGATGCGCATCAAAGGTGTCTTCGACTTGTTGTACGGCTTCTGGCGTGGCTACGGGACGTAGACATGCTGTCAGCACGATCGCAAATCCGAGACTGAGCCCAAACCAGAAATGCCGCTGGAACGCCTTGTCACCATCGCCGACCATTACCTTAACCTGCACGCCCCCGAGCAACTCGCCGCAAAGTGCTCGCAACTTTAGCATTCATGCCTATTCTTCTAGCGATTTCTAAGCCATGATGAACAGACACTCCACATCGCTAAGTTTAATGTCGACAAATGATTAATCATGGATTTCTTGAAGATTTTCTTTATCCATCAAGGTCAGAATTAAGAGTGACTTAGTTATTCTTAAATAAATCGAATACTTTAAGTCCTGTAAACAAAACTTTCAAATCAAAGAGAATCACAAACATTAATAGGATGTGGGCAAAAATGACTAAGCATGAACAGTCTAAGTTGGCATCACATTTATAAGATCATACTGAGAGACAACAGCCTCTATACAAAGTATCTATATCCAATCAGAATCGGCGATCGCGCTTGGCTTTAAGAGCAGACTAGACCATTCTAAGGTCGATATTATTCGACTTAAAAATCACTGAAATCTAGATAAGACCAGGGATTCATCCTTTCTTAGCCCAGTCAACCCAGTTGTCATAAATTTTTCTAGAAATATGAAACTGTTGGATGCATTGGCCATCAGCAAGCACGATAAAAGCTTAAAAAAAGAAATTATTTGCGTGACTGAAGGCTATACATCAACCACAATCAAGAGAGTTGACATTAACAGCCGCTACATTGAGCTCTGAGTAGCATTCGCTATTACTTTCCCACCTTTGGAAAACAATCCTAAAAGATGGTCTGTCCATGAAACTATCTCAAGACTATGTTATCGTGCTCGATGAGCAGAAATCCCATTCACCCAAACCGGCATAGTGTAACCTGTCTGGTCATTGTGCATTTGTGATAGCGACCTCAGTGGAACACGCTATTGAGCAGGCTCAGCAAAAAAACCCTTGTCTGGTCATTTTAGTCGGGGAAAATCAGAGCTGGTTTGAGCATCAGGTCAGAATATTACGCCAATCAAACCAAACTCCTGCCATGACGATTGTAGCTCTGACAGAGTCCGGTTCTCCCCGGTGGCATAGTGCCAATAACCACCTGGATCTAGATGGTTTTTTAGTCCAACCATTGACTGACGACATTCTCGTCTCGTTGGTGCAATCTGCAGTGGTTAAGCAGTCCTATCGCCAAGCGAGTTAACACCACAGCCTCAATGTGAATGATGTGAATGATTTATTCAGATCAGACAGAACCATATTCCCAAGTAAGTAGGCAGGCGTGATTAAATTGCAAATGATGTAGGTTGCGGTTGAGGAACGAAACCCAACACTCGCAA
>ERZ1740058.1165-NODE-1165-length-13699-cov-10.278950_pt1 | contig 13699 bp, 16 predicted proteins | sample MGYA00581745_ERZ1740058 | MGnify/ENA primary metagenome ERZ1740058 (study PRJEB43018, sample SAMN04849742) | marine metagenome | isolation source: floating plastic debris | place: Pacific Ocean | collected 2008-08-30 | study: EMG produced TPA metagenomics... | reverse complement strand
TCAACTCTTGAGCACCCGCTATGATATTTCACTCGAAGAGGCTCAAGGGATCGTCAATGAAGCTCGACAACATCACTGGGGCTAGCCAATTGAGATGCACCAGAGTGAGTCATTGATGCAGTTCTTTAAGTAGTTGAGCAAGGGTGCTGGAGCTGAAGTAACTTTGGCTATTGAATTTGCGCTGTAAGGCAATTTCTGAAATCGCCTCCTCATCCCCTTCAACAACTGCTGAGCCTGTTTGATGCGCGATCGCAATCCAGTTACCACGAATTGGCTTATGAGACGATATTGTCAATGTTGTTTGTGGGGAATGCTACTGTGAGTTCTCGAAGATTCATTACACAGGGAGAAGGGCTACCGCAGTGGTCTATGCCAATTAGCCATGCAGTCGTGGTCGGCAATACGTGCTACGTCAGTGGTCAAGTTTCAGTTGATGGTTCTGGAGAATATTTGCCTGGTTCTGCGCGGGAAGAGGCAGAGCGTGCTTTTGATAACTTTTTTGCTGCGGTGAAAGCTGCAGGCTTTTCAAACGATGAAATTGTCTTCGTCGATATTGCTTTTATTGACCTTGCTGACCTGAATGAGGTAAACACATTGTTTTCCAATCTTTTTCCAACGGACAAACGACCTGCTCGAACAATTTATCAAGCCGCAGCATTGCCGTTCAATAGCAAAATCAAAGTGATGGGTACTGCTGTCAAGGATGAGTAGCCTAAGCAGGATCAGACCTTAATAATGTGATTGAAGATATTACAGAAGAGCCACCTGACAATTCAAATTTAGCGGACGTTTATCAGCTGTTGATACTGAGTTCAAGGTTACTTTCGCCACTGATTTGAGCTGTCATCTTGCCAGATCTAATTTTGACGATAATGGCTGGGTGTCATGCCGATCGCGTCTCGAAAGTGTTTGGTGAAGTGACTCTGGCTATTGAAGCCACACTGCAAGGCAATCTCGGCGATCGCTCCCTTTATCCCTTTTAAAGATTGCTTAGCCTGCTTGCCCCTTAGCTGCATCCATGTGTCGTTTGGTTGTCTAGTCTTCCAGTATCCAGAAGATTCAGAACAGTCCAAAGGTTAAAGACTGGTCAATGGGCAAAGTTGCCCCAATTCCCAGCCAGAGTGTCACTAAAGTGCCAATCAAGAAAATAGTGGTAGCAATTGGCCGACGGAATGGGTTTTGAAACTTATTCACGCTCTCGATGAACGGAATGCACATAATTCCGAGGGGAATCGCAACCATCATCGAAATACCCAGAAGTTTATTGGGTACAACTCGGAGAATCTGAAAAACTGGGTAAAGATACCACTCGGGAAGAATTTCTAGGGGCGTGGCAAAAGGATTTGCCGGTTCCCCAACGATCGCTGGCTCAAGCACAGCCAATCCTACACACAAAGCAATCGTTCCAAGTATCACAACCGGGAAAATGTAAAGCAGTTCATTGGGCCATGCCGGTTCTCCATAGTAGTTATGCCCCATGCCTTCCATGAGCTTGGCACGTAGTTTTGGATCATTGAGATCAGGTTTCTTAGACACTCCAGCCATGAAATCGCTCCTTCTTTTCAAATTGGTATACAGACGCTCAAAACTGTGCAGGACAAACTGCCCTGCCTGCTCAAGCCTGGTTAAATCAATCCTTACTTAGCAAGGGAGACAGAGTTGTCTCCCTTTGATTGCTGCTAGTGTACTCATATGGAGACAGGTTTGTCTACTTTGTTATGGCAACTTCCGAATCGAGTGCTGCTCGGCAGCAAATTTTAGACATCGCCTCGCAGCTCTTCTATCAAAAGGGCACTCAAAACGTTGGCATCAACGAAGTTATTACCCAAGCGGGAGTGGCGAAAAGAACGCTGTATCGACATTTCCCGTCAAAAGACGACTTGATTATCGAGGTCATGCAACATCGAGCCAATCACTGGATGACTTGGTTTGAGGAAGCCGTCAACAGCAAAGGAGGAACGGCAAAGGAACGGCTGCTGGCAACGTTTGATGTGCTTCAGAGTTGGTATGCTGACCCTTATTTTCGCGGCTGCCCATTTATCAATGTCGTTTTGGAAATTGCCGATGCTTCTCATCCGGCGCATCAGGTTTCGGTGCAGTTGAGAGAACGGCTTCGCACATACATTATGCAATTGGCTGTAGAGGCCGGAGTCAGCGATCCAAGAGCATTTTCACAGCAGTATTTATTGTTGATTGGCGGTGCAAGTCTGATGGCAACCATCGAAGGGAATCCGACAGGAGCGCAGTTTGCTAAACAGACGCTGGAGGTTTTAATCGCTACTAGCTAACAGTCACGAGTCTTCTCGAAAATGCTTGGTGAAATGACTCTGGCTGTTGAAGCCGCACGGTAAAGCAATTCCTGCGATCGCCCCTTTCGTTCCTTTTAACAACTGCTTGGCCTGCTCAATGCGCTGCTGAGTTAGGTATTGATGCGACTTCCTCCCCATCGATTGCTTGAACAATCGGCTGAAGTGACATTGACTGATACTTGCTACCTCAGCTAAAGCAGCTCATTTGAGCGATCGCCCTTCTTTTAGCACCCTGAGGCTCTAGAGCATGGCCTTATAGCCCACACAGCTTTTTTGTTTTTAATTTAGACGGCAAAAATTCTGCCGAAATGCCTGTATAGGAGTGCCATGTGGAACAATTTGCTCTAAAACTGTTCTTGCTAATCAGGAGTTAACTCCATAACTCCAAAGCGTTGAAAAAATCATTGTCGCAACGATGTGCGGATCAGTTCGAAAAGAGAGGAGATTAAGCTGTAGAGGATTGAGGCTTTCTATAGATTTTAGGGGATAAGGTCAGATGATACGTTTGATTTTGTCGGGTGCCTCTTACTCCGAGCTGGCTCGGCTGAAAATCGCCAAAGTTTGGCGACGTCACTCCATCAAAGCTCTAACGATTCTGGGGTTGAGTACTTTGCTCGGGATGGGCATGCAATCCTCGGTAATCTCTAGCGAACGATCAATTTTTGGCGAAACTCCTGCTAGGATTGAAGATTACTTTGGTTAATATTGGACTCGTTTAACCCTGACGAATGCCGCAGGCGATCGCACCGTCACTTATACCTATAGCCCTGGAGCAATGCGATCTTTTTTCGATAATGCAGAAGACTTAAGACTGTCAGTTCGGTTTGTTAACGACGAAGCGGTGGCTGTTCGGGTTCACGAAAATGGTGCTGGTTTCAGTATCCCCGCCGACAAGCTCCCCTCTGCCGATAATTCAACAAACGTTTTTGAGGATGTATTTGCGTATATTTTTGGTTATCAACCGCCGATTATGTCTCGCTTGCAACAATCACTTGAGCCAAGCATCCCGCAAGGAACATTACATGCAGTCACTTACTGTATGAGCGAAGAAATCGCCATGCATTATGAATGGATCAGCACCGAGGATTTCATTTGGTACATCACTTTTGCTCAGGAGCCTGATTGTCTTTGAATAATCAAAGCTGGTGATCGGTCAGATGAAACTATGCGCACCAATATCTATCAATATTGGTGCAGCCAACAACTCGAGGGAGGTAAATAATCTGAGGAATACGATCGCTTTTCTGGCGTTTTCATAAGGCTGAACCGCGCATTTCTTAGCGGTTACTTGAAATTTTAAACGTTGCGATATTCCCTGGGTGTCATGCCGATCGCATTTTTAAAGTGCTTGCTGAAATGGCTCTGGTATTGAATCCACATTGGAGGGCGATGTCTGCGATCTCTCCCTCCCTCCTTTCAACACTTGCTCAGCCTGCTTGATGTGCCGCTGTACTGTCCGCGATCGCCCCTTTCGTTCCCTTCAATAACTGCTGAACTTGCTCCACTTGCTGTTGCGCCTATCAAGCAAGCTCGATTTTACGTCTGATTTGGCAGGTAGATGGCGGATAACACCCTGAAATCTATAGAGTTAGATAATAAAGTTACAGTTCTGATGTGAATATATATTTGGCTATAAACCAAGCACATGTATGGATTTATCCAACCCACCAGAACGGTTTTGGCACTGCTCAGTTCAAATCGTCGGGGCGCAGTATCCTTCCGTTGTAAACGACCTGACGTTTGAGGAGTTGAATCGGACGGTGGTGCAGCCGTGGCTTGCAGGCTGCCCGTTTGTAATTTCAGGAACCATTATCAGGTCTTCGGAGCAGGTAGCAGAAATTCGGATTGCTCACACGGACAATACGCAGCAGCACTTTGCCGATGTGCACAATTCCAAAATGCGAGCCAGCAGGATTTCTGACATGGTGACAAATCGCAGTCTCTTACCACTGTCTCAGGGCACCGACCTAACCTTCGAATTATTATTCTCTGGTCAGGAAGCGAAGCCTCAAGAGCCTGATTATGCATTGGTGGAGCAGCTATGCCAACGACTCCCGCAAGTCGCAAGAATTCTTGCAGTCCGTTCAAGAAAAGGAAAGAGTGCCTACGAGGTTTCTGACGAGTATGATGTGCAGGATCTTCTCCACGCTGTCCTTAGGGGTTACCTGAAATATTCCGTTCAAGAAGATCCACTGCCAAAGGTTGCCGGGGCAAAGTCTAGCCGCGCTGATATCTCAATTGAGGAATTAGGGATTCTTATTGAGCTAAAGTATGTCCACGGGCCGGAGGATCAAAAGCGTCTTTTCGATGAGTACTCTCAAGACCTCGTGTTATATCCACGGTGGAGGTTCCTCAGGCATCTGATTTATTTAGTTTATAACTCAGCAGACCTTCGTGACGCAGAAGCATTTGAGAGATTGTCAGGTGAGCAGGAAATTGATGGGTGCCGTTTCTCAACAAAAGTTGTGTTGGCATGATGCCTAACCTGACACTAAATTGTGATACTAATTACTGCGGTAGCTTGTAGGTGTCATGCCAGTGGCATCCTTAAAATGCTTGCTGAAATGACTTTGGCTATTGAATCCGCACTGTAAAGCAATGTCTGAGATCGCCCCTTTCGTTCCTTTTAACAACTGCTTGGCCTGTTCAATGCGCTGCTGAGTTAGATATTGGTGCGGCGTCATACCCATCGACTGTTTGAACAGGCGGCTGAAGTGAAATTGGCTGATACCGGCCACTTCAGCCAGATCGGCCAACTTAATAGACTGATCTAGATGGGCGTGGATGTAGTCAGAAATTTGCACAATCTTGCGATCGCCTAAGCCCCCGTCATAAACGGCGACTTTCGGCTTAGCGGTGGAGTACTCCCGCAGCAAATTGACGGCGAGTACGTTCGCCAACGATTCCACATAAAGCTGCCCGACCCAGCCGTTGCCCTTATGGAGTTCCGCCCGCAGCAGTTGCAACACCTGCTCCAGTTGCGGATCGCGGATGCGAAACTCATTCCTGAGTTCTAAGCGATCGAGGTCGAGCTCGGCAGCGGATTGGGCGACCGATTGCAAAAACTGCATCGGGAGCTGCACATGGAAATAGTGGTCATCTCCCTCGGTACGGTAGGTGGCTGGAATATTTGCCGGGGTAATCGAAATGTCGCCTTTGACGTACAGTCCGGTGTAATGGCGATCTCCCACTACTTGATGAATGCGATAAGGACGCGATGCTAGGCACAGTGCGATCGAGTACCCTTCCCAGGATTCCAAAATGTCGGTACTGCCAGGAGGCTGCTGAAACTCCTCGGCCAATAGGGGCTGCCAGCCCAGCGACTCACTCGATGCGATCGGTTCAGGGGTCAATAGGGGCTGCCAGCCCAGTGACTCACTCGATGTGATCGGTTCGGAGGTAGGGTTTGAAGAGGGCGTACTACCTTTTCGAGATATCTGTGTCATGGCCGGTGTCGCCCCTTTCAAAATTGACCGCAAGATTCTGACAATTCCGCAAGCTTCAGATATTGCGGCGCTTTAGATTCCCTTAATTTGTCATTGTAGCCAACCCAGTTACCTGACTGATCTGGTCAGAACTTCACGGTTCTGTTTGCTTAAGCTGCCGGGATGATCGTGCCGCTGAGCAGTGACTGTAGCCGACAAATAAGGAGGAAATCTTGTGAATGTTATAGATTTTGAACCGCGCAACCCATCGTTAAGCCGCCCGTCACTACCCCTGCCGCAGAAGCCCGCTGTTGAGATGGCATCGCCAGACAGCGCCGCTAGCGATCGCGAAAAATTTGTCAGTTGGCTCTTTCTCGTCGGCTCGCTGATGTTCTTGGTAGACAGCATTTTAGAAATCCTTAAAGGCGTTTCGATTTCTTCGCTGCTGCACATTTCCGCCAGTCTTGTGTTCACGGTGGGGTCTGTGCTGTTTATTCCGACCTCTCCAAAACCGTAACTTTGGGGTTCATTCCTGCGCGGCAGAATGCTTGGAAATTGACAACCGATGATTTTTAGCCATCAAATTATGAGCAGCTTTTCCTTAAAAACGCCCTTCAAAACCGAAGTTCGCGAATTTCTCAACCTGGCGGTGCCCCTGGCGAGCGCTCAACTCGCCCAGTCCGCTACTGGCTTTGTCGATACCCTTATGATGGGCCGCATGGGGCCTGACGCACTCGCCGCCGGAGGACTCGCCTCCATCATTTTTCTAACCGCAATGATGACTGCCACCGGCATGGTGATGGGCGTCAGCCCTCTGATTGCGGAAGCTTTCGGATCTGAGCAAAAGACTCGAATTCAGCATCTGGCGAGACAGGGATTGTGGCTGTCGCTCCTGGTGGCCATTCCCGTGATGATGGCAATGGGGCACGCTGATCGCTGGCTGCTGCAAGCCGGCCAAGCTGAGACCACAGTACAACTGGCCGACACCTATCTCGATATCATTCTCTGGGGCCTGTTTCCTGTCGTCGGGTTTGCGGCTCTGCGCGCTACGGTCTCGGCGCTGTCTCATGCTCGTCCAGTGATGACCATTATGGTAACGGGCACGGCTTTCAACATTGTGGGCAATTACGTTTTAGGATTTGGCAAACTGGGATTTCCGCAGATGGGCCTAGCCGGGCTGGCATTGGCCAGTGTGATGGCCCAGTGGGGCATGTTCATCGCTATGGTGCTGTACGTTCTGAAGCATCCCAAGCTAAGAGAATATCGAATTTTTCAAGAACTCCATCGCCTGCGTCCCCGCATTCTCTGGCAGCTCATCTGGGTCGGCGTGCCTATCGGCATCTTCTCAGGACTGGAAGTCGCTTTTTTCATGGTCATCATGTTCTGGGTGGGTACTTTTGGGACGATCGCGCTGGCGGCCCACCAGATCGTCTTGCAAACATTGACGATTGTGTTTATGGTGCCGCTGGGTATTTCTTTCGCGACAACGGTGCGGGTTGGGCAGTGGTTAGGCCGCAAAGATCTTCAGGGCGTTCAGCGAGCGACTTGGGTCAGCATTGGTTTAAGTACAGTTTTTGCTGGCAGCATGTCAGTCATGTTCCTCTTGTTTCCTCGGCAGGTTATTGGAATTTATCTGGATGTGCAAAATCCTGAAAATCTTGCCATTGTTTCCCTGGCCACAACACTACTAGTGATTGCCGCGATCGCCCAAGTTCTGGATGCGTTTCAAAAAGCGATTTATGGCTCTTTGCAAGGGCTGCAAGATACCCAGGTGCCGATGGTGCTGATTGCCTTGGGATACTGGGGCTTTGGGCTATCGGTGGCTTGTGCGCTGGGTTTTTATCTCGACATGGGTACGCAAGGTTTGTGGATTGGGCAATCGGTGGCGATCGCGTTAGTTGCAGGACTATTTACGTGGCGACTGCGTAAGTTGATCCTTCAGCAAAAGCGGAAATGACACCCGCTTTGCTCAAATAGGAGACGGTTGAGCCGCGCTTTCTGGTTGCATTGGTGGCGGTTTGAGCAGGATGTCGTTGCTGCACACACCTACCGACGAACAGCACACATCCGGAAAGGTCGTTTTGCCAACGGCACATGGCCGTTGCCCCCAACCCAACTCACACAAACAGAAATATCATGATGAATGACTTCCAACCCATAAACTGATCTGAACATGACTATAGAAGGCAAAAAAGTGGTGGTTATTGGGGGCAGTTCGGGGATGGGGCTGGCAATCGCCAAAGCTGTTGCTGCCGAGAAAGCCAAGGTCGTGATTTCGGGGCGATCGCCTCAAAAACTGGAAAACGCCCTCGCCGAAATCGAGGAAAATGTGCTGGCCTACCCGGTCGATATCACCGATATGGCGTCGCTGCAAGAGTTCTTCCGGCGAGAGGGCGAAATTGACCATCTGGTGATCACGGGCGGCGTTGTCACATGGGGTGGCTTTAAGGAAGTGTCCGTTGAGGAGGCGATCGCTGCCATGAACAGCAAGTTCTTCGGACAATATCGGGCGATCCAGGCAGCGACAGTTTGTCCAGGCGGGTCTGTCACCCTATTTTCCGGTGGACTAAGCCGCCGCCCCAAGGTAGGGACAGCCGCCGTGACCGCAGTCAATGCGGCAGTAGAGGGGCTTGGTCAGGCACTTGCCATCGAGCTAGCACCCGTGCGGGTTAACGTGATTGCTCCGGGCCTGGTGAAAACCCCCGCCTACAGCGCCCTGCCCGATAGCGAGCGGCAGGCCATGTATGACTCAGCTGCCAAAGCTTTGCCGGTTGGACAGGTCGGGGCCGCCGAAGACATTGCCGCAGTGGCTCTAATGCTGATGACCAACCCCTATATGACGGGTGCAATCATTGATGTTGATGGGGGCAGTCGGCTGGTTTAGTGAGGTTGTGAATCATGAATTCCTTGAGTAGAAAGACCGTAGTGATTGTCGGTGGCAGCAGCGGCATGGGGTTAGGAGCCGCTCAAGTGGCAGTCGATTGAGACCCAGGGCTTCGTCACTCCAGACTCTCCAATACTTTTGCGATCGCTACCTTGGCCGACTTGAGCGGAGACCCTTTAACATCGATCAACTCAAATGTGGGTGCGCGATCGAGCAGGATACCCACGGTATAGGCTGCCGTCTGCAGTTGACTTGCCGGTGCCTGCGGATATTCACGCCTTAGGGTTTCGTCCACGGCCCAGAGCATCTTGTCGTAACTCTGTCGCAGGCGATCGCGCACGGTTTCGGATCGCGTCGCGTAGGCCACGATCTCCGTCCAGAGGATTTCCGTCCGCTCAATCGCATCCTCCGAACCGTAGAACACATCGACAAGTTCCATAAACCCTGCCGACGGGGCCAGATGCGCCAGCGCCTCATTCGTGCGCGAGTTAAAGGCATCAATGATGCGCTGGGCCATCGCATCGACCAAAGCCTCACGATTCCCAAAATAGTGGCTAATCATTTGATGTATTGGGCCTGTACATCTAATACCAGTTCTGCAAAGTAGCGCTACAGATCGGGAATCCCCCGCTGTCGCTGCCGCCTTGTCGAAGGGGGCTACACACTTTTTGGATGTGTCGTCCAAATTCAGCGAATTGGTATAACTCAATCTTGCCGATCACTTGCGCTGCATCGGTGTGAAACAAAATGCCGCGATCGCGACAACGCTGGCCAATCGCTGCCAGGGGCTGCAGCACGCTGATTTCGTTATTAGTCGCCATGACGGAGACTAAAACGGTGTTGGCTCGCAGCGATCGCTACCAGTTGCCTGACAAGAGTACCGAGGCTGATTTAATCGCACAGCATCAAAGAGTTGGACTGACTAAAGCGGCCTCAAGTTGAGAGTCAAGATGTTGAGCTAAAGATTTCGGGGTAAGTTCGTTGGGTATCTCTCTGAGAGTGTCTCTACAAGCCCTATGTCTGCAATAGACAACCCGGCGATTGTCCGGCTCAACAATATTGGAGTGACCTACCCAGACGGTAATGTAGCGCTCAAATCGATCTCGCTACAGCTTAATCGGGGGGAGTTTGCCGTTGTCTTAGGCGCATCGGGAGCCGGTAAGTCTACTCTGCTGCGAGCGATCAATTACCTCAACCCGCCCAGCCAAGGGACCGTGCTGGTGAGTGGGCTGGATGACGGACTGAGGAAGGGACTTCACCCCTTAGGCGCTGTCGATGCAGTGCGATCGCACCGTCAGCAAACCGGCATGATCTTTCAACAGCATCAGCTGATTGAGCGGCAGTCAGCTCTCCAAAATGTGCTCATGGGCAGACTCGCCTACTATTCTTTTTGGCGCAGCCTGCTGCCCCTGTCTCAGCCAGACCAGGAGCTTGCCCTCGACTGTCTACGGCGAGTGGGCCTGATTGATAAGGCCCTCACCCCCGTCAAAAATCTCAGCGGCGGTCAAAAACAGCGGGTGGGGATTGCCCGAGCTCTGGCCCAACAGCCCCGGCTCATGCTGGCCGATGAACCCATTGCCAGCCTCGATCCTGCTAGTGCGCATGGGGTGCTGTCGCTGCTGCGCACCATCTGTAAAACCGATGGCATTGCGGCGCTCTTGAGCCTACACCAGGTAGAATTCGCCATGGCATATGGCGATCGCATCATTGGTCTGGCCCAAGGATGTGTCGTCTTTGATGCGCCCCCTGCTCAGGTCAGCGATCGCGATTTAGAGCAGATCTATCATTCTCCTGCAGAGCGACAACCCATAGCACAGCCTGCAGAAAACCCAGCCCATCTCATTAATCCTGACCGCCAGATTTGAGTGGGCGCAGGCAAGGTCGTCCCGCATCAATCAACCCCGTCGGTCAGGCTAGAGACACCGGTTTTCACGTTAGATTATTCATCACTCACAAAAGCGCCTTTCCAGGCATTAAAGCACTGTACTAGAACCAAAGTATTAGACCATCATGATTGAACTTAGGGTGAAACCAGGTTTCTCTGGCATCGTTTTCATGGGCTTAGTAGCGATCGCCGGTTGTAGCGGGGCATCTACCGTAGATGACAATGCCGACGGCGCATCGGATCAAGCCGCTGCTGACAGCAATCCTGCCAAGCTGATCGTGGCCTTACTGCCCGACGAAAATGCTGCCACTATCATCCAAGACAACGAAGGGTTATCGGATTATCTTGCGGAAACCCTTGATAAAGAAATCGAACTCGTGGTCACCACCGACTACTCTTCGATGATCGAAGCCGCCAGTAACGGGCGCATCGACCTCGCCTACTTTGGCCCCCTCTCCTACGTGCTGGCCAAGACCAAGAGCGACATCGAGCCCTTTGCCGCCCGCCTCGAAGATGGCTCCACCACCTACACCTCGGTCATTATTGGCAACGTCGAAGCGGATGTTGACGAGTTTGCCGACATCGCAGGCCAAACTGTGGCCTTTGGTGATCCAGCCTCCACTTCCAGCCGCCTATTCCCCGAGCTGACCCTGGCCCAAGCCGACCTCACCGCAGGTGAAGACTACGAAGCGGTTTTCTTGGGGGCCCATGATGCGGTCGCCCTGGCAGTCCAAAACGGGAATGCCCAGGCGGGCGGACTCAGCCGTCCCATTTTCGATGCCCTGGTGGAAGAGGGCACCATCGACCCGAGTCAGGTCGTGGTGATTGCCGAGTCGGAGCCGATTCCCCAATATCCCTGGACCCTGCGTTCTGATTTAGACCCCGCGCTAAAAGACGACATTCGCACCGCCTTTCTCAATCTGGACGATGAGGCCATCCTCGCGCCCTTCAAAGCCGATGGCTTTGCCGAAATGACCGATGGGGACTACAACAGCATCCGTAAAGCCGGTGAGATGCTCGGCCTCGACCTAGGCGAATTTGTTCAGTAGCGCATCTCCCCCTGATGAACAATCCTACCGACCCCATTGCCAATGTTTCGGATGCATCCATTAGCTGCCTGCTGCGCCAATACCAGCGGGGATGGCGGCAGCAACTGGTGCGGTCTCTCCTACTGGGTGGCGTGATCGTCGTCAGTTTTGTCGTGGTAGAGCTGTTCGATGGTGAGCGATTAGTCGAAGGCATCCCGGCGATTGTGCAGCTCCTGAGCGAAATGTTGCCTCCGGATTTTAGCCGCTTTCCCCAGTGGATTAGGCCCATTATCGACACGCTGGCTATGAGCGTTGCGGGGACGGCGATCGCGATCGGGCTCTCCTTACCGCTGTGCTTTTTGGCCGCCCGCAATACGACCCCGCACCCGGTACTCTTTCACCTGACGCGGACGCTCCTGAATATCGCTCGGGCTATTCCTGAACTGATTCTCGGAATGATTTTGGTCGCTGCTGTGGGGTTTGGCAAACTGCCGGGGACGCTAGCCTTAGGGCTGCATTCAGTGGGCATGGTGGGTAAATTTTTTGCGGAGACCATTGAGCTCAGCGATCCGGCCCCCGTCGAAGCGGCCCGTTCTGTGGGGGCTACCGAACCCCAGGTGATTGTCCACAGCGTGTTACCCCAGGTGTTTCCGCAGATGGCCGATGTCACCTTTTATCGGTGGGAATACAACTTTCGGGCGTCAATGGTCTTGGGCGCGGTCGGGGCCGGAGGAATTGGCCTGGAGATCATCAGCGCCCTCAGAATTTTGCAATATCAGCAGGTTTCGGCGCTGCTGATGGTGGTTTTAGTTATGGTAACGATGGTTGATAGCTTAAGCAGCTATTTGAGAAAGGGCTTTGTCAAATGAGCAGAGGCATGGGTGAGGGGACGCATCCGTAATTCGCTTGCCCCTCGACCCAGAACTCAACAATTTATGCATAGATTGTTTACTCTATGCTCTTTTCCGGCCTTCACACTAAAGCTAGCCTCTCCTCGGCATATGAAACCTAAGGATCAATTACGTCAGTTACCAGGAATCATTCTGGCTTTGATGCTGTCTTTTCTATGTTCAACGGAGGCCGCTTACGCACGAGGTGGTGGTGGCGGTGGCTGTTTTGCCAGCGACACCCCGATTTTGACACCCGCAGGTTACAAACCTATCAGCCAACTGAAATAAGGGGTAGAACCCTTGCAGTAATGATGGCTTTGTTAAGGTTTCCCTAGTGAATAATGGAAACCGGGCGTCCCGATTGCCGCAGCGCCAAAATCGTTTCGCGGCAGTGGTGGGCGACCTGGTCAATTTCCTCTGCAGTGGTGAAGCGGCCCAAGCCAAACCGCAGCGAGGCATAGGCCAGATCATCTTCCCGCCCCAATGCCTTGAGCACATGAGAGGGGGCGGTGCTGGCAGAGCTGCAGGCGGCTCCTGACGATAGGGCCACCACGGTTCTCAAGGCCAGCAGCAGGGCTTGGCCATCGACCTCAGCAATGCTCACATTGAGATTGTTCGCCAGTCGCTGGGTGGCGTGGCCGTTGAGAACGATGCCTGGCAGGATTTGTAAAGACTGCCAAAGGCGATCTCGCAAGCCTTGTAGACACAACTGTTCGGCATCCTGGTTGGCCCAAGCCAGACGCAACGCTTCCCCGAAGCCGACAATCTGTGGGGTATACAGCGTCCCCGAGCGGCGACCGCGCTCGTGCCCGCCGCCATGCAGCTGCGGGGCTAGGTTGACGCGCGGATGCCGCCGCCGCACATAGAGCGCACCGATGCCTTTGGGGCCGTAGACCTTGTGGGCCGTGACTGACATCAGGTCGATGTATTGGGCCTGCACATCTAACTCAACCTTGCCGATCGCCTGCGCTGCATCGGTGTGAAACAAAATGCCGCGATCGCGGCAGCGCTGGCCAATCGCCGCCAGCGGCTGCAGCACGCCAATTTCGTTATTCGCCGCCATAACGGAAACTAAAACGGTGTCGGCTCGCAGCGATCGCTCCAGCTCCGTCAAATTAATCAGGCCATCGGGCTGCACGGGCAAGTACGTCACCTCAAAGCCCAGCGTCTCTAAATAGCGGCAGGGGTCGAGCACCGCACTGTGTTCAGTCTGCACGGTCACCATGTGGCGACCACGGCTAAAGTAAGCTTCGGCGACGCCCTTGATGGCGAGGTTGT
>ERZ1740058.1163-NODE-1163-length-13708-cov-6.817110_pt1 | contig 13708 bp, 11 predicted proteins | sample MGYA00581745_ERZ1740058 | MGnify/ENA primary metagenome ERZ1740058 (study PRJEB43018, sample SAMN04849742) | marine metagenome | isolation source: floating plastic debris | place: Pacific Ocean | collected 2008-08-30 | study: EMG produced TPA metagenomics... | reverse complement strand
TTGTACTTTCTTAAGCTCCACTTAGTTTCACAAATCTAAAGGGCGACCCGGTTGATAGTCAGCATATCTTGCGGGTCTTACCCAGCCAGTTTAGCGCAATCGGTGCGTAGTACATCACCCTGCGCACTCAGCGTTGTCAGCAAAGCCTTCACATAGAATAGCTAGTGCACCGAATAGGAAATATGATCGCTCATGAGCCAACGTTTTTTGCCTCCTCATTCAACCTGAACCAAAAGTGTACGGTAGTGAATTCAGGTATTTAGCAACACTCATCTGCTCCCTATTCGCAGAGAATAAATGGTTATAAACATTGCTTTTCTGTATTACCATTTTTTAACAAATTCTTAAAATTTGGATAACCTACCCATTTTTTTCGGCTACTACCTTTGCCTCGACCGAATTGATTAGGATTACCTAATGGTAACCCGTATTGGCTACTATCCACTAATTGCCCACTACTATTTTCTTACATATTCACCTAATCCCACATACCTATGGAGATTTTTTTTACCAAACCCATCCGACCAATAATCTTGGCTGGTTGGCTAGTTTTCTGTTTCAGTACTACGGTACTGTTTGCTCAGGACCGTACGATCACCGGAACTGTAACCGATGAGGAGAGCAGCGCGATTCCCGGAGTTAATATCCTGGTGAAAGGCACTACTCAAGGAACTATCACGGATATTGACGGAGCTTTTCGCTTATCGGTGCCTGAACAGGCCGAGACGCTGATGTTTTCCTTTGTAGGTTACGAAACCCAGGAAATCATCATCGGCACTCAGTCTACCATTGATGTACAGATGGTCACCGATGCGGCTCAGCTCTCGGAGGTCGTAGTGACTGGCTATACTACGCAGAATAAACAAGACTTGACTGGTGCGGTATCAGTCGTGGAAATTGAGGATGTGCAAAGCTTTCCAGTGGCTGGTGTTGACGAGATGCTGGAAGGCCGGGTAGCCGGAGTGAATGTAATCAGTGATAACTCACCTGGGGCCAATACCGCGGTTCGAATTCGCGGCTTCGGGACTATTCGTAATAACGATCCGCTGTACATTATTGACGGGGTGCCCACTACGACTGGGATTAATTTAATTAACCCTAACGATATTGAATCAATGCAGGTACTGAAAGATGCCTCTTCAGCATCTATTTACGGCTCGCGAGCGGCTAACGGAGTAGTAATCGTTACTACGAAAAAAGGAGCAACTGAAGAGCCTACCATTAAGTTGCGATCCTACGCTGGGGTACAGCAGGCTTTTAATTTGCCCAATCAATTAGGAGCGCAAGAGTACGGAGATTTGTTATGGCAAGCCACGCGTAACGATGGCAACACTCCTGCAAGCGATATTTACGGTGATGGCCCCAACCCAGTCATTCCTGCTTTTTTAGATGCTGAACAAACCATTCCATCGGCGAACACAGATTGGATAGAAGAAATCTTCCAACCTGCGTTCATTCAGTCACATTTCTTAGAATTTGGGAAAGGTAGTGAGCAGGCTCATTCATTTCTGTCGTTAGGTTATTTCGATCAGGAAGGGATTTTACAGCATACTGGTTTTCGGCGGGTGACCGCCCGCCTTAATACCGATTTTAAACCCGTGGAGTGGCTGACAATTGGGGAGAATCTTTCGGTAGCCCATTCGTGGCAAACTCAAACGACCACCAACTCTGTACTGGGTAGCGTGGTGTACGATGCCTTCCGCTTTCCATCGATTGTGCCCGCCCGCGACATCAACGGTGATTTCGGGGGTAATCCAATTAACGATGTACAGAACCCGCTCGGTAAGCTGTACCGCAATCGCGATAATCAGGACCTTACCTTGCGACTTTTTGGAAATGCCTACGCTGATGTACGCTTACTGGAAGAACTGACGTTCCGTACTAACTTTGGACTAAGCTACACCAACTTTAATACTCGCAATTTCGCTCCTCAATACAACGATATTCTGAGCCAGCGGCTGGCTAGTGACCTTTCTACTGCCAATGAATTTAGTACTGACTGGGTATGGTCTAATACGCTTAATTACTTGAAAGACTTTGGACAACACTCGGTAGATGTTTTGGTCGGGATAGAATCAGTAAACTCGTACCGCGAGGAGTTTAGTGCTTCTCGGGTCGGCTTTCCCTACGATGAGCCTAACTTTCAGTACCTGGATGGTGGTGATGGGGCCGACCAGCGCAATGCGGGGAACGCACTAGAATGGTCATTATTCTCTTACTTCGGAAAAGTTAATTACGAATTTGACCAGCGCTATCTGCTATCGTTTACGTTACGGCGCGACGGTTCATCCCGTTTGGGAAACAACAAATGGGGTAGTTTTCCCGCTTTCTCCGCCGGGTGGCGTATTTCGGAGGAAGATTTCTTCAATGTACCGGCTATTAACCAGCTAAAACTACGGGTGGGCTACGGTCAAAATGGTAATCAGGATATTCCGCCCTTTTCTACCATTTCCAGCTTTGCCACCAATCCGTTCTACTCCAACTATGCTATCGGCGGGGGGCAAAACAGTGTGCGGCAGGGCTTTACCGAAACCCGAAATGCCAATCCTGATCTAAGGTGGGAAACTACTACGCAGACCAATGTTGGAATAGACATTACCCTCTGGGAAAATCGTTTGGTAGCTGGAGCTGATTACTTCCATAAGCGTACCGAAGACTTACTGGTAGAGCGGCCATTACCTCCGGTAGCCGGTGGTACCAACCAGACTATCTGGGATAATGTAGGAGCGATGGAAAATTCGGGTTTTGAATTCTACGCTAGCTATCAGGATGATCGCTTACAGGATTTTTCCTGGCACGTAGACTTCAATTTTGCCGCTATCCAGAATGAACTGGTAGATTTACCGGAAGATATTGACTTCTTATCGGTTCCCCGCTCAGCACTACATACGACTAATTTCAATCAGGAAGTATCCCGTTCGGATGTGGGCCAGCCCATTGCCTCGTTTTACGGTCACGATGCGATTGGTATCTTCCAAACAACTGAGCAGATTAGCAGCCACGCGCTACAGGAAGGGGCGCAACCCGGTGATCTGATCTTCCGCGATGTAAACGAAGACGGAGTAATTGACGACGAAGACCGCACCTTCATTGGCTCGCCCCACCCCGATTTCACCTACGGGATCACGTTTGGAGCGAACTATAAAGCTTTTGATATTTCGCTATTCTTCTTCGGTTCAGAAGGGAATCAAGTGTATGATCTGACCCGCTACTACGGCGATTTCTTTAACCTATCGGCCTACAACCGGAACGAGCGAACCTTGAATGCTTGGACACCGGAAAATACCGGGGCGGAAGTACCGCGTTTATCGCTAGACGACCCTAACCGTAACGCTCGTCCCTCCTCCTACTTTGTGCATGATGCTTCTTTTCTAAAGCTTAAAAACATGCAGATCGGCTACACTCTACCCAGTCAGATTAGTGAGCAAATCAACCTACGGGTTTATCTGCAAGCCCAAAACCTGTTTGTCATAACTCCTTACGAAGGCATGGACCCCGAAGTAGGCTTACAAAATCACCAGTCGGACAATCGTAACCTGGATATTGGGGTGGATCGGGGCATCTACCCTCCGTCCCGTACTTTCACACTAGGCGTTAACGTCGGACTGTAATTTTCTCAACCTAGAAATTCATTCAACTATGAAAAAGATATTCATTCTATTCATTTCCGTGGCCTTAGGTGCTTGTTCCGAAGATAATTTTCTGCAAGAAGAACCTATTGGGGAGTTATCGCCTGAGCAAGCACTAGACCCTGCCAATGTGGAAGGGGTCATTATTTCTGCCTATAGTATTCTAAACGGTCAGATTGATCAGGCCACTAATGCATTTAATTCACCAGCTTCCAACTGGAGCTTTGGCGATGTACTTTCTGACGATGCCTACAAAGGTGGGGGTGGTACCGGTGATCAGAACCAAATCCACCAGATGGAAATATACAATACCGATCCAACCATCATTGACGTACAACGAAAGTGGCTAGCACTCTACGAAGGGGTAAATCGGGCCAATCAGTCCATTCGTCTGCTTAATGCCTCCGAAGCATTTGATGCTGAGCTAAAGGCCCAGCGGCTGGGTGAAATGCGCTTTTTACGCGGTCACTTCTACTTTGAGCTAAAGAAAATCTACAATCAGATTCCTTACCTGGATGAAACAGCTGAAAGTCTGGAAGATTACAACGTTTCTAACACCGCCTTATCGTCGGAACAGCTCTGGCAAAAAATTGAAGAGGACTTTCAGGCTGCTTTTACTGCTCTACCCGATGAGCAGACTGATCCTGGTCGCCCCACTAAAATGGCTGCCCAGGCTTATCTCACCAAAACCTACGTTTTTCAAGAAAAGTGGACGGAGGCTAGTGCTGCTGCCGATGAAGTAATTAACAGCGGTCAGTACAGTCTGATGGAAAACTTTCGGGATGTATTTTTACCCGAAAACGATAACGGGTCAGAAGTGATATTTGCCATTCAGCACTCTATCAATGATGGTTCCCCCCGTAATTTCAATGGTGGTATTGGGGATCGACTAGCGCCTCCCGGCGGTCCTTTTTATCCGCAGTACGGTTTTCATCGCCCTACCCAAAACCTAATCAACGCCTACAAGACTAACGCTGACGGACTACCAGTTCTAGACAACGTGGATGTTACTGAAGATGATTTCGTTGACCCCCGCCTCGATCACACTACTGCTCGTCCTGGTATTCCTTATCTGGATCTAGATAGTTTGTACCGGGAAAGCTGGGCGCGTGATTTAGCTACCTACGGCCCCTACGGCCCTAAGAAGCGGGTAGTTTCTGCTAATTCTTCTAGCTACCTGCCCGTTTGGCCCTTTGTGAATGCGCTAAATTACTACGTTATCCGCTATGCTGACTTGCTGTTATGGAAAGCTGAAGCGGCTATTGAACTGGGTGATCTAGAAACCGGACGTCAGTATATCAATCAAGTGCGAGAACGGACGATGAATAGCGAGTACGTAATGATGATGGACGGTAGTGCGCCCGCAGCTAATTACTTAATACAACCTCACAATTCTTTTGCTGACTATGATGAGGCCATTACTGCTCTTCGCACCGAACGCCGCCTAGAACTGGCGCACGAAGGACATCGCTTCTTTGATCTAGTTCGCTGGGGCATTGCTGCGGAGGTGATTAATGACTATCTTGAAGTGGAACGTACCCGACGTACGCACCTGGCTGGGGCGCAGTTTGAAGCAGGGAAACATGAGTATATGCCTATTCCTCAAGCCCAGGTTGACTTGGTGGGAACTGATTTGATTGATCAGAATCCCGGCTATTAATTACCATGACTAAGCTTGCTAAGAAATAGGAGGCCTACTGTTAAGGGTTCGGGACATCTCTGCCAATGAGTATACTATAACTGTCCCGAACCCACCTACTTTGCTGTCTACTCTACTACAACTTTCAGATGGCCTATTGATCATAGTACTTTTTAGTCTAAGTTGAAGAGTTGAAAAGTGCATTAAAATGGCGGATGATTGGGTACTTTAAACCACCCTCTCTTTTTTTATCGCACATGCATAAACAATGAGTACGTAGTATTGTCGATCGCATTTACACTACTACTATCATGGATGAAGTGGTTGCTAATTGAAGACTGTCGTAAGCCGATATCATAGTAACAATCATCAGTCCCTGCAAAAAGTTGATGTAGACTTAATGTAGAGTTGACGATAACGTAATATCAACGCACTAGATTTATGCCCGTGGACTAAATCCATTTTATTTGGAATACGGTGGAAAGCCGGTAGGAATAAACTGTCGGCTTTTTTAGTCTACTTAGGTTGTTGTAACTCATAATCCATATTTAGCTTTCATCGTAATATTACAATAGAGCTATGGGAATTACCAAAATTCAGAATTATACCGTTGAGCAGAACGAACTAGCACAACTGGGGAAAGCCTTTTCACACCCTGCCCGAATTGCTATCCTTCAGCATTTACTAAAATCAAAACAGTGCATTAATGGGGATTTAGTGGAAGAACTAGGATTAGCTCAGGCCACAGTTTCTCAGCATCTCAAAGAATTAAAGAACCTTAGTTTAATACAAGGAACCGTAGAAGGCACAAGCGTGAACTACTGCATTAATCCGGAAGTATGGCGGTATATGCGTCAGCAGTTTGAAGCGCTCTTTGCTTCGTTTGAAGGGTCGGAAGACCTGTGTTGCTAGTTTTTTTGCATTATTCTATCGTAATATTACAATAATATGATGAAGTATGAAGACGTATCTTTTAACCACAGTGTTTGCTCTCACAACCTTCTTTCTAGTAGATATGCTGTATCCTCCAACCAATACAACCTCTAGGCTAAATAACGATGTCATGAACTACCTACAAGAAGCCACTCAAAGTTTTGATAGAATTCCCAATGAGCGTAAAGAAATGTTGAAGGAACTAGCTGCATTCATTCGTGAAAAACAGAATAAAAAGGAAGAAGTTAAGCTCATCTTTATTTGCATCCACAATTCCCGCCGAAGCCATATGAGTCATATTTGGGCCAGCGTAGCCGCGCACTACTACCAAGTACAGAATGTACAGACTTTCTCGGGTGGCACTGAAGCTACCGCATTTAATCCAAGAGCTGTAGCAGCCCTACAACGAACGGGACTAACAATTACCAAAATGATCGAAGGAAACAATCCTCGATATCAGGTTCAGCTAGGCGATAATGATCTTGTGGAGGAAGCTTTTTCCAAAAAGTACGACGATCCTGTTAATCCCCAGAGAGACTTTGCCGCCATTATGACCTGCTCGCAAGCGGATGAAGCTTGTCCGTTTGTCCCAGGGGCTGCTTTACGGCTTTCCTTCCCCTACGACGACCCCAAAGCCGCCGACGGCACGGCCCAAGACGCTAGCCGCTACGATGCACGCAGCCAGCAGATTGCTACCGAAATGCTCTACTGCTTTTCGCAAGTGAATCAATAATACCTGCCACCATTGATTTTTTGACTTACGTAATTAGATGGCCAGAAATCAGTCAAAAAATACGCAATACCTACAGTGAGTTACAGAATAAAACCAAGGGAGCCTTATTTTCTGTTACCCGGATGGTAGGTTTCTTCCGCTTGTGCTAGTACGTCCTCGCGATAGTAGGGTACATCTTTAAACCGTATATCCGCGTAGCGCTGGGCCTGATCATCAAAATGAGGAGAGGCAGGATCACCACTTTGTCCCCCTACCAGTAAGCTTTTAGCTTGTATACTATCGCTGAATTCTACTACGGCTATAAAGCTGTTGCCCCCAGCACCGTATATCTTTTTGGTCCCGTTTCTCTGCCGGGCGGAATAGGAGGCTAATGCGCCCCAACTTCCTGAAGCAAAACTTATTGGAAGGCTAGGCTGATCATCATCAAAAGTGTGGTCGATATCACCCATGAGGCGCTGAAAGCGGTTTACTTCACCCCAGGGCATCTCCCAGGTGCCAAAGTCCGTTGCTAACTGCGCGATAGTTTTTTCAAAGATTCTAAGACGCTCATCAAAAGGTGATTGGGTACCGAAGTGCTGAACGCGCTTCATGTAGGTAAGCCCCTCGGGTGCTTGTCCCTCGCGGCTATACATTCTGCCGTAGAAGTGCGCTAAAGTCATGGCTACTGAAGTTTCTGCTGTTCTGAAATCCCAGGAGCGTAACTGATTAATGGGCTCATCTAATTCACCCGATTCGCCCGAAGCATCGTAGGCTTCAATCAATCCGGGAATCAATACCGCAAAAGCGGGTAAGTACGGATCGTGTGCCAGCTTAATCAAACTATCTAGCGTGTATCCCTTCCGATCGCGGAGTAAACCAATGGCGTGAACTCCGCGAAAGTTTTCCCGATCTATTGTCATGTACCGAGGATAGTTTTGGCGCTGAGGGCTATACTCGGCGGCGGCGGTATAGGGCGTAGAATTGCAGTTTTGTATCCATCCGTTAGGCGGGTTCAATAGAGTAATACTCTCGTCTACCGTGTGTAGCCCCTGCCAATCCGCCTTAGGGTTGCTGCCATCAACGGGCTGGGTGTAATCAAAGGTGGTATCACGTCGGGGCACAAAGTTGCCATGAAAGTAAGCGATGTTCCCTTCAGCATCCGCGTATACTGTATTGTTGGAAGAGTTGGTACGAATATCCATCATTTCCCTAAACCCTTCGTAACCCGATTGCTTAGTTCGGATATACGACTGCTCTAACGCCTTCACCGGTTCCCACATCAAAGCGGTAGCCACCCACTGGCTATCTTGCTGATGAGTGATAGGACCGTGGTGGGTGCGGTAGGTAGGAAATGCGCGTTCCTTCATCTCATTCCCTTCCAAATACTTTAGCGTGACTTCAGCGGTTGTTACCGGTCGCCATTCCTCTCCGTACTGATAGACGAGTTGACCATCTCGGGTCTCAATTGTTTCCTTAAATTCATCAATTACGTCAGTGTAGGTAGAGGTGTGCATCCAGCCGGTTTTTTCGTTAAATCCCTGATAAATAAAAAACTGCCCCCAGGTTACTGCTCCGTAAGCATTTAGCCCCTCTTCGCTAACCATATGTACCTCACCCCGGAAGTAGAAGGATGTATGCGGATTAATTAGCAGCATAGCGTTACCCGACTGGGTGAGCTCGCCGGAAATGGCGATCCCGTTAGACCCTCGCGGATCTTCTTTAATGACTTCTCCTTGCTCAAGTGTACTGGATAGTTGAACGTCAGACTCATAAAATGCCTGTAACTGCTGGATTGAAACCCGTTCTATGTCACCCCCAATGGAGCCTTCGCTGAAGTACATGGGCATCCAAGGTTCGAATCGGGTCAGTAATCGAGGTTGTACTTCGGGATGCGTATGTAAGTAATAGTTGATACCGTCGGCCCAGGCATCGCACAACGCTTTCAGCCATGCTGGACTATTTTCGTAGTGAGCGATGGCTTCGTCCTGGGTCATGAATAGCTTAGCCCGCAAATCGCTGTACAAAGCGCTTTCGCCTTCTACCTCGGCTAAACGTCCGGTCGCCCAGATGTAGTTCTGCTCAACGCGGGGGAAGTCGTCTTCGCACTGGGCGTACAGTAAGCCAAATACGGCATCGGCGTCCGTCTTTCCGTATATATGAGGAACTCCGAAATCATCGCGAAAAATGGTGATGTTCTCGGCTTGGGTTTGCCAACGGGCAAGTTCGGGAGGTGCCTGAGAAGTGGTTCGGCAGGCAAAGAGGCTTCCGATAAGTACTAGCGTGGCACTGAAAAGGCATCGGTTGATCATGCGTAATATAGTTAGGAAGAGCGAGTATGGCTTATTTTCTTCGAATACCAAACTACGCTGATTAATTTATTATACTAATTGAAAATTGAATTAGTATAATGACGAGTATCTCGGTTCGGAAAGAGAGCAATACCTTGGCTACCGAGGGTAAACCGATCCATGCTACTTAAGGCACGCTGGCTTCTATCACCTCACTGGGCTTATAGCCAATACGATGGGCTTGTACTCGTAATTGGCTACTCTCGTTAATAGTAAAGGGCTTAGTATAGACCTGCCAATAATCTGCCTCATTTTCATCGGAAACAAACTGATAACCTATATTCGCTCCCGAGGTCGGACAGGAAATTGTAATGCTTTGATCGGTTATCGTTATTTCCGGGGCAACAGTCGCGGGCTGCTCATCGCTGCCCCTCCAAAGCTGTTTAACCAGCTCACTCTCCGGCAGGTTGGGCTGGTCGCCAATCGCCTCTAGCCACTGATCTAATTCGGATCGCAGTGCGGCCAATTTTTCGGCGTATTTTGGATCATCCGCCAGGTTATGTAATTCGTGAGGGTCTTTCTCACAGTCAAATAGCTCTTCCGGTGGCTTACTTTCTCGGAACCACTGCGCCTGGTCTTCGTTGAGGGTGCCTTCAGCCTGCATTTGCCGTAGTTGTTGCATACTGGGTATTTGCTCCCGGTAGCTAATCGGAAGATAGTACCCCTGCTCAGGGCGATAGTTACGAATGTACTTAAACTGCGGATCGCGTACGGCACGAATAGCATCGGTAAATTCATCGAAGCGATCGGCCGCCGCATAAATATAGTCCCGTTTTTCAGCCGCCGAATACTCCCCCAAAAAAGCCTGACCGTGCAGATAGTCGGGTGGTTTAATACCCACCAGAGAGAAAACAGTGGGGGCAAAATCAACAAAACTAATAAGCTGCTCGTCTATGTCTCCTGCTTTCCAACCGTTAGGAAAGCGAACAATCATGGGAGAGTTGAGTCCGGAATCGTAGATTAAGCGCTTTTGCCGAGGCAGAGGTCCCCCGTGATCGGCGTAGAAAAAAATGATGGTACTGTCGAGTAGTCCGTCGGCTTCCAACTGATCTAAGATAGCTCCTAGCTGCCGGTCCATTTCGGTAATGTTGTTATACATCTTCCATAAATCTCTTCGTACCACCTCGGTATCGGGTAGGTAAGGCGGTATCGGAAAATCCAGATCCTGGGGTATGTGTACGGTTGTTTCTTCCTCATTCATGCGTCCCCTTCTGATATTATCCTTACCAGCATTGATGTCAAATGTGGTATCTCCCGAAAGATAGTGCCGTTGTTCTACATGGCGGAAGCCATAAGGCTCAAACAAACCCGACTCGTGCGTTTCAGTGAAGTTGAAGATGGAAAAGAAGGGTTGTCCTTCGCTTCGGTTCCGCCAGTGGGCGAAGGGGCCTGACGCATCCCAAGCCGTAACGGGCTCCTGAAATTGGTAATCCTTTTTGAGGTTATTTGTACAGTAATAACCATTTTCGCGTAACCTCTGGCTCATCATTTTCGCTTCGGGCGGAGGAATTGCTTCGTAAGCAGGCAGACCAGTGAATTCACGGTGCGAACTAGTACGCATATGATTAGCCCCGAAGCTGGAAGGGTACAAGCCGATGGCGATAGCTGCCCGGCTGGGGGCACATACCCCCGAAGGGGAGAACAAATTAGGATAGCGGATACCTTCGGCCGCCAATCGGCTCAAGTTGGGGGTTTCAATGGTGGAGTCGCCAAAGGCCGCGATGTAGGGCCCCATATCCTCGGTTACTAACCAGAGAATATGGGGACGAAGAGGAAGCTCATCGCTTATTTCTGTAGCTTCTTCCGATAAAGAGGCCGGTTGACAACCAGCTATCAATTGAAACAAGAGAAACCCCGTGAGAAGAGAAATGCGGTTATGCATGCTAAGGGTATTTATTGTAAGGAACAGCTTCAACATCAAAGTAGACGGCAAATCATGGATCTGCCGTCCGTTTTCTCAATAAGCACCGGGCTCACCTAAATAGTTACATTTTTTAATCTCTTACAAATCCAGGAGGGTTTTAATGGTATAAGCCCTACTTACTTACTTTCTAAACAATCTTTCATCAAAATCAAAAGGCTCAATAGAAACGCGCTTTACCTGAGCCATTTCAGGGTGATCAGGATTTAACAGATAATTGGAATCTCCCTGAACCACCGCGGAAGGAACCTGCAACACTAAGGACTGGCCTTCGTTCACAAAGCCATCTCCTATTCGCTGAGTTGCCGGATGGTAAGGGAATGCCTTCCAATTAGTAGGCAAGTCGGTCATCTCTACTTGGTAGATACTAACGGTATCGGGTATCTCTAAAGTTACCAGATCGTACTCGGTAGGCACAATTCCCAGAGGAGTGTGTACAGCGACTTCAGTAGTACATAAAGCACGAGATTCACTCGTATAGAGCAGGGCAGTACCTTTACTATTCCACCGACCGCCAGCTTTTTCCGCCCCTCTTCCGGAAAGATCGTGACTGTACTTTGATTTGCTTAAGCGAAAAACAATCATGCTAGCACCCCGTGCTCAATACGCGTGAGTTCATCGTTAAGCAGATTAATACCAAAAGTGGTGTCCATTAATTCTTTCGGAGAAACCCCTCCTAACGCAATACTTTCCGTATTTAGCCAGCTATTGAATTTCTCAGAATCACCAAAAACTTCCAGCCCCCTTTGGTACAAAAATGTGATTTCCAGGATCTTCTCCGAATGAATAGGGTCAAACCTCTTTTTCTCCGCTTTGTACCTCTGCATACTTCGCTCCGATAGATGCAGGAAACGCGACCACTCCTGCAAACTGAATGGGCTACCCTTCATAATTCGCTGGAATAGACTAAATTTGACTCCTTCCCGCACGGTTGCGATGATATTACCCACCGCCTGATCCGTCAACCAAGAGAATGAAAGACTTTCTTTTGTTACCGAAACAGTCTTACTCATAAGTAAAAAATTAATGATTATAATAGCCAAATGTCGCAAATATAACGACACTTGGCATGAATAAGTTCTGCTAATACTACCAAAGAAAGTCTTTAGAAATTCTAATACCCACTGGTAGGTCGCCCAGGATAATAGTCCGGCTAGCTCAGGAATTGTCAGTTATACGCTATAAGCCGAATAAGAAATTTAATCGACTCAATTAAATCAAAATTATGAGCCAATTGCTGAAAATAATGCTACTAACTGAGGAAGCAACGACGACTATTTACTTAAAATCACAGACAGTTTCAATCATCGCAAATTTTGCGACAACTGCTGAATAACGGGTCTTAGGACAAACTTTCTTTGTTTTACCCGTATCCTGCGCGGCGATAGTGAGGGCTACAGCCACTGTCTGGGATAGATTGCTTACCTGCTGTTCATGAAAATGATCGACGAAAAGGCTCAGTTGCCCTAATCCGCACGAAAGCGACAAAAGCGGAGGTACTTTTATCATAAAAAAAGCACTTACAAATTACTTCATAAGTGCTTAATAATCATTTTTCCTTAATGATGTGGGTCCTGTAGGATTCGAACCTACGACCCCCTGCTTGTAAGGCAGGTAAAATACTGTATTCATATGATATGATATGTTTTTATATATCTGATTATCAATAATTTATGTTTTTGATAATTTCAGATTAAGCCATAAAATACCTATATTTGCTTGCAAATTGCTTGCAAATTTTTCTTATGGCTACAAACATCAAACTTCTACTGGACACCCGCCGTGCTCGTAAAGATGGGTCTTATCCACTGGTGATGCGGGTGATCCACGACCGCAAGAGCATCAATATTAGTCTAGGTTACAGCCTGCGTGAGAAAGACTGGGATAGTAAAAATGAGAAGGTCAAAAAGTCTTCTAGCGTCGTAGAGAATACCACTCGCTTTAATAACCTACTACACAAGAAGAGAGCAAAAGCCTATGACACTATCGCCCGGCTGGATGATGAGAAGAAACTCGATCTTCTCAGTATGACTGATCTAAAGACGTTGTTGACTGGTAACAAAGTAACCGTTAAACCTACAGTCTTTGCTTTCCTGGAAGAGCATATCAGCGAACTACAGAAAGCGCGTAAAAGCGGCAACGCCGGTGTGTACGACCAGGTACTGAAAAGGCTGCGCTCCTTCACTAGTGGCAAAGACATGAAGTTCGAAGCCCTGAACTATGCTTTTCTTACTCGTTTTGAAAACTGGCATTTTGGCAATGGCTCATCGGTAGGTTCATTGAGTGTCTATATGCGTACCCTCAGAGCAGCCTATAACAAAGCGATATAGTCCGGCATTGTGGCGAAGTCTTACTATCCATTTAAAGATTACAAGATCAAAAGTCAGATACCGGTTCGCAAGTCCCTAACTGAAATGGAATTCAAGGCACTGCGTGATGTTGCCCTAGAGCAGGGTTCCCCACTCTACCACGCCCGGAATATGTTCATGGCTAGCTTCTTTATGCGCGGGATGAACTGGATGGATA
>ERZ1740058.1162-NODE-1162-length-13718-cov-6.509259_pt1 | contig 13718 bp, 13 predicted proteins | sample MGYA00581745_ERZ1740058 | MGnify/ENA primary metagenome ERZ1740058 (study PRJEB43018, sample SAMN04849742) | marine metagenome | isolation source: floating plastic debris | place: Pacific Ocean | collected 2008-08-30 | study: EMG produced TPA metagenomics... | reverse complement strand
AACACTTGAACACTTGAACACTTGAACACTTGAACACTTGAACACTTGAACACTTGAACACTCATGTAATGGATAGATCATTTTTATTTAAGCGAAGAGCGATTGAAATTTTACTGATTGCGGTGGGTATTACCTCCGCCAGTATTGGCCTGAAAGGATTTTTGCTACCCAACCATTTTTTAGACGGGGGAGTAACGGGCGTTTCACTTTTAGTAAACCACGTAACCGATTGGGATATTGCCTGGCTAATTGTAGTGATTAACGCGCCTTTTATCTGGCTAGGCTACCGGCAGATTTCTAGTGTGTTAGCGATTAAGTCAATTATATCGATTGTTGTCTTTGCCATCGCGCTCTACTTTATTGAGGTGCCGTTGATGACGGACGATAAGCTGCTGATTGCGATTTTTGGCGGTATCTTTTTAGGAGCTGGTATTGGCTTTTCGGTAAGAAGCGGAGCTGTGATTGACGGTACTGAGATTCTGGCTATTTACCTGGGCAAGAAATTTCGGGCAACCATTGGTACGGTTATTCTGATCTTCAATGTGATTTTATTCATTATCGCCGCGATGGTAATTGATGTGGAAGTGGCACTTTATTCTATTCTTACTTATCTGGTAGCCTCCCGCACTACCGACTATATCATCCACGGTATTGAAGAGTATATTGGTATTACTATTATCTCGGCCAAGAGCGAAGAGATACGGGAAGCTATTACCGAGAATTTGGGCTATGGTCTCACCATTTATCAGGGAAAGCGCGGCTACAAAAAAATGCCCCACCTCACTGCTGAGATTGACATCATTCATACCATTGTCACCCGCCTGGATCTACGCCGGGTACATACCTTAGTAGAAGGTATTGATCCTCAGGCCTTTATGGTAGAATATAATGTGAATGATACCAAAGGAGGGGTGATTAAGAAGAAACTGGAATAAAGAGCAGCTTTATTATAAAAATGGTTGATAGAAGGTGAAGCTTTGGTAACAATTTGTTAACAAAAAGGTAACGCAGGCTTGCTGATGGTTTTATACTTTTAGTTGTCCTTTCGCAAGAAAGTAACACATCAAACCATCAACCAACCACGCTCACGATGACCTATTTATTTACTCCTATCCGATTTTCCCAGTTCCAACTTTCTTTTTTGCAATTACTGCTCTTCTTCTGCATTGGGGGCTGCTTTGTTGGCCCAATCACAACCTATGCCCAAGGAACGGATGCTTCTATTTCGGGGCGTATTACCGACGAAAATAATGAAGCACTTCCGGGGGCGACGATAGAAGTTGTCAATCAATCTACGGGTTTTGCTACCGGTACGGTTACTAACCTTCAGGGGGTTTATAATTTACAGCAACTTCCGGTAGGTGGGCCCTATGTTGTGACGGTAGGCTTTGTAGGTTACGCCGACCAGAAAAAAAGTGGATATTCTCTAAACCAGGGAGACAACCTGAAAGTAGATTTTTATTTGAGTGAAACAGCTACCGAACTCTCGGAGATTGTGATTAGCGGTAACAGCTTTCAGAGTAGAAATAACCGCCTTGGTGCGGCCACTTCCATCAGTGCTAAAGATGTAAAAAGTTTACCGGCCAATGATCGAAATTTCGAGAATCTGGCAGCACTTTCACCTTTAGTCGGTAACGGAACCAATATAGCGGGTATGAGCAGTCGCTCTAACTCTATTCAGATTGATGGAGTAAACTCCCGAGAAGCTAGCTTCGGTGGACAAGGCTCTTCACCCTATGTATTATCCATGGAAGCCTTGCGGGAATTTGAGGTAGTTACTAATTCCTACGATGTGATTGATGGGCGGGGAGCCGCAGGAGGAATTAAAGCGGTGACTACCTCCGGAACCAATGAATTTCACGGGAGTGCATTTGCTTACTTTTGGGATGCTCGATTGGCAGCTGACCAAGATTTACGAGGGCGAGATGTGTTAGGAGATACAAAAATACAACGCGGTTTTTCGCTAAGTGGCCCTATTATTAAAGATAAATTACATTTTTCGGTGGTGTACGACGGGGAGCGCTTTGAGGAGCAATACGATCTTTGGGCGCAAACCGATGAAGAAGGCATTCTACAGAACAACCAAGGCGGACGGATTTCGGTAGCCGATATGGAGCGAGCCCTGGAAATACTTCGTACCCCTCGCTATGGTGTAGGCGACGGGCCGCAATACGGCTTCTTCCAACGTACTCGTAAGCTAGACACCTGGTTTGCCCGCCTAGATTGGCAACTCAACCGTCGTAATACGCTTACATTACGATTTAATTCTAACAACTTTGAGCGTCCTAATCGTAATAACAGTGATATTGGCCGCTACGGACTACATGCTTCTACGTATGATTTTGTTAATCGAGGATACAACGCTTTGCTGTCGCTGCGCTCTCAGATCACTCCTAATGTTTCTAATGAAACCAAGTTTGGTTATTTCTATAATACGCGGGGGAATATTATCACTACGGGGCGCCACCCCCAGTTATGGATTATTGCTGAATCGGCGCTTCCTACCGGAGATACCTCCGAGTATATTATGGTACCTCGTTATAATCGTTGGACACCGGAAGATCAGACCAATCATACCTACAACCTGATCAACAATACCTTTATGTCTAAAGGGCGATTCAATATTACCTTTGGCACAGATAATCTGCTAACCAACAGCCGGGGTATTTACACCCACGACACCCAGGGTCGCTTTGATTTCTTTAGTTTGGATGCGTTAGAGCGAGGAGAACCTGATCGCTATCGCCGAAAGTTTACCAATCCGGGACAAGAATTGGTAGATCCGGTAAGTACCTGGATGCTCGACCTTTCTGCCTACGCGCAGGTTTCCACCGAACTCATTCCTGATCTGGAAGTAAGTGCTGGACTGCGCTACGACCTAAATATGTTTTTGACTAAAGCCGATTACAACGAGGCATTAGATCACGAATTGGGTTACCGGAATGATGTGGCTCCTATTGATTTTGACAATATTCAACCTAGGCTGAATCTCAATTGGGATGTTAAAGGCCGAGGCATTAATATTTTCAATGCTGGAGCTGGTTGGTTCGTTGGGCAAGTAGTGACTCGCCCTTACATCTACTCTCTCATTGATAATGGTATCCGGTTTACCGGAGTAGATGTATTCCGGGGGGATGTTGATGAGAATGGTAACGAGATTGTTCTGCCTACGCCAAACTATGAGACCTACGATAATAATTACGACGCTATCCCTGGTGAAGGGCTTACTCGTCAAGATTTATTTCCTACTGAGGAAGGAGCCGCACAGGTGGTTCGCTTCTTAGACGAAGATTTTGAAGTACCCATGTCATTCCGCGCCAATGTAAGCTGCCATCGTTATCTGACTGACTGGTTCCGGGTAGGGGCCAGTTTCTACTACAGCCATACCAAGGATATGTACGTGATGGAGAATGCTAACCTAAGTAATCAGGTGCAATTCAACATTCAGGGAGAGGGCGGAAGAGAAGTGTATACTCCCATTGAGAGCTACGATTTAGAAAACGGTGGTCCCGCCAATTTCCGGGAAGCTCGTATTTCCGATCAGTTTGAAGATGCGTTGATGTTTACGAATGGCTACGAAACTCGCTTTATGGCTTTAGTACTGGATGCTTCCCTTGATTTACCCAATAGCGGGAAGCTAGACGTTAGTTACACTCGGGCCGACGCTCGAGGAGCGCAGCGTTTCCGCAATGAAGACGATCAGCGCTTTACTGGGGTCTCTTACTTCGATTACGACTTTATCAATAATGCTTACTCGCCCGAAGATTTTCGTCATAAGATTTTGCTTAACCTAACCACTCCGAAAGTAGGGGGAACGCAGTTAGGCGTATTTCTGAACATGATTAAGCAAGGACGGTTTTCTGCTACCACCCGACCCGCTGATCTAAACGGTTCTAAAGTAAGGGAGGGGACTGGCTTTACTGCTTACATCTTTGATCCTGACGATCCGCAAACGGCCGCTTTGCAAGGGGAGCAATTTGCTGAAGATTTACGATTTGTGTTCGAGAATACTTCACCCGAAGCTCGGGAGTATTTGGAAAATAATATTGGGCAATACGCTCGCCCCAATGGCGGTATACGTCCCTGGCGTACTGAGCTTAATTTACGACTTACGCAGGATATTCCGCTGGTAGGCAACCATCAACTTACCTTTAATATTGATGCGTTTAATTTCCTAAACCTGATTGATCCTACCTGGGGAGGATTTCATAACATCATCAACGAAGAGCTGTACAATGTAGAGGGTTTTAACCCTGAAACCCAGCAGGTACAGTACAGCGTACGCACTAACTACGGCCAGCGCCGCTACGAAGGCAATGGCTTTACCCTAATGATGGGACTAAGATACAGCTTTTAACCAGGTTAATGCGAGATAGTGCCGATAACGCTGAATTAGTCTGCCTTTTTTCACTTTCCTCACTCTCTTTTGCCGAGATGAGTCTGCATAGAAATTAGCTTGTAAAAAACGTCTCACTTTGCGTACGGTTGGCATCATTCATGGTAACGGTAATCAAAAAAACAATTTTACTGGCACCAAGAAAGCAATTGATATAAGAGAAATAGCGGAGACTAGTTGCCGTTGCCTACTCACTATCGGCGCATAACGGAGACCATTCTCCGTTATGTGGTTGTTGTGTGTTATTGAAAAAAAATATGAGAAGTTTGCTTGTACTAAGTTTGTTCATACTTGGCTGTACTTCCAATGATTGTGTTGATGAATCAGATATTACAACTAAAAGATTACCAGAATTTAGTGGAGCTTTTCCTACGACAATTGAACAAAGCTTCAATTTTTTAGACACTTTACTAGCAGAAGAAATTAAAAAAGCGATAAAGTGTTTTGACGAATATGACATCAAAAAACAACGAGTTTTACCGGGTCTTTGGATGTGGATTCACAATAACTTTCAGTTGTATAACAATGCCACTCAATTAGGTCAATTCTTTGAGCAACAGCATATTGATAAAATGCAAAGGTCCAGTTTGATTGGTATTCTTTACCATAGGCATTTGAATGGGGTTAACTTAAAAAAGGAAGATTTATTTCTTGAATATAGAATTCTTAACGATAGCAAAGGCAGAGTGTCGAGTTTGTCTCAAAGAGATCAAATAACAGATGAAGAATATATACAAATCAAGAAATTGGCTTTCATAGCAGATTCACTTATGGCCATTAACGGAAAGGCTGGCGTTAAAAGCATCTTGAATGAAAAGGAGCTTTCAAAAGAATTTCAAAAAATGATTGATAATAGAAGCCTCGTGCTAGATTTGACCAGAGATATTAGGGTTAAAGCTTCCTCGCAGGAAAATTATTCTAAAAGTATAGATGAACTAAGGAAACTAGGATACAGTTCGCAATTAAAAAATTTTAATAGCCTGTCATTTGGGCAAAAAATAATAGTCCTGGAAAGGGTTAGGATAGATATACTTGAAAAAGAAAACAACGCACAACACTAGCTAGCCTCAAGCCTAGTTTGAAACGCAATTTGGTAGCTTTTTGCTCCAATTGCTAATAATGAAACACAAACAGGAAACGCAAACAAAACCGGCCTGAGGCTAGCCAAATCGTTAGGCACAAGAATAACGAACTGGAATATCTATACAACCTTTGGTGATATGTATACATCTGCTGCATAGCTCGTTGCGATATTTGTCCCATGAAAGTTTTAGCAAAGTTTTACATGGGTTTATTGCTGGTCGCCACAACGGGAATGCTCGTTTGGGGTGTCGCCGGCTTTTTTGAATACTTCACGGGAATCACTCCTTTTATCAAGTTACAAAATGATGCCTATCCAGGCGCAGTGCAATTTGTGCATTGGTTCCTGATCACCACCACGGGCGCAACTTTTCTATTAGGATATTTCACAAGGTGGAAATGGACACCCTTCGCCATGGTTACGCTCTTTTCTAATCTGGCAGTTTTGTGCACCATTCAAACATTCGATTTTATGTCGGCACAATGGAGCTTTGGCGCTTATGCCTCAGAAATGGTTTCCTATGTGGTGCATTCCATATTTCTTCTACTCTCTTCGCTCTCCAAGTCACGTTTTAATCACTTTCAATCATGAAAAAACGTGTACTGATAGCCGGGGCATCTGGTATGGTAGGTAAACGAATCCTAGACAAATGTTTGGCTTCGCCCCAAGTATCAAACGTAGTATCTCTTGTTCGCAAAGAATCCACTATAACCCATCCAAAACTGCAAGAGGTACTAGTGGCTGATTTTAAAGACTACACATCACTCATAGATTATTTTGAGCGTATTGATGCCGCATTCTTTCGCATCGGAGCATATGCAGGTCAGGTTTCTAAGTCATTGTTCAAAGAGATTACTGTTGACTATGCCGTGCGATTTGCCGCAGTGCTGAAAGATAAAAGTCCAGATGCTAGCATGTGCTTATTAAGCGGATCAGGTGCGGATAGAACAGAACAAAGCGGGATGGCCCTTGCTAAATACAAGGGCATAGCCGAAAACGGTATTTCTCGTTTAGGTCTTCAGTTCTATGCTTTTCGACCTGGATATATCTACCCGGTTACTCCGCGAAAAGAGCCGAGCATCATGTATCGCCTATTGCGTTGGTTCTACCCAATTCTCAAGCGCTTGAGCCCAGATAGCAGCATCACATCTGAACAGCTTGCCCAGGCCATGTTCAATATAGGCTTACACGGGGCAAACGAAGAAATACTTGAAAATAGTGCGATTCTGGGCTATGCCAATTCAGTTTCAACGAAAGAGGTTCAACACAGTATGAACCTGAACTTATAAGAAACATCTAAAAACAATGAGAAAATGAAAAAGCTGGAAAACAAAGTCGCCATCATTACAGGGGTAAGCGGATCATTGAAAAAGAAAAGTGCATTCAAATAATAAGCTTAAAATAAACTAAGAATCAAAAATCAATTAGTAATTAAATAATAGAAATATGGGAGTTGTATCGAAATTCGTTGCCAACATAGTGACAAAAAAGGGAGGTTCACCAGTATTTGATGATCCGAAAGAAGACTTTGGTCTTGACTATGAGAATGTCACGTTCAAAGCTAAAGACGGTGTTTTACTTTCAGGCTGGCTAGTAAACCCTGGCCAGAAAAAAGTAATTATTCAAACCCACTTTGGCATTCAATGTAGTAGAAGTGGTTATACTCCGAAAGGAAAAGGTTTAATGAAGTCATGGAACGAAAACATCCGTTTTCTCAAACATGCCAAAAGTCTGGCAGACCAAGGTTATAGCATTTTGATGTATGATATGCGAAATCATGGCAAAAGTGCTGACGGCACAAGTGAGTGGATAACAGGAGGAGTTGAAGAATACAAGGATGTTATTGCTGCGGTAGACTATATATCGAACCACTCTGATTATAAAAATGCTTCAATAGGACTATTAAGTATTTGTATGGGCTGCAATGCGACCACCTATGCCTATGGCATTGAAAGCGGATTACAGGAATTTGAAAATATCAAAGCTATGGTCGCTATTCAACCACTGGGCTTTGACGACTTTCTTGATGGGATAGGCATGCCCAATTCATTGATAGAGCGCGCCAATTATGTGAGCCTAAGGCGCGGGGGAGCAGATTTCCATGAAAGTTGTTTGAACAACGTAAAAAACATTAATGTACCTACTTTACTGTTTCAGAATGCCAAGGATCCGTTCACTAAGATGGACTTTATCAATGATTACTATGACCAATTACAAGTTGAAAAAGAGTTGTTTTTACCCGAATTAAAAAAGAATCGTCTGGCTGCTTATGCCTATTTCGGAGAACATCCAGAAAAATTGGTGGGATGGTTTAACCAATATGTCCATTAAAACGAGCGTACCGAATTATCACTGAATACAATAACATGAATTTCAGCCTAACAAACACCCCATCACAAAAAGGACGGGTGGCCATCGTTACCGGGGCAAACAACGGTATCGGGTTTGAAACAACCCTGGCGCTTGCCAAGCATGAATTCACCGTAGTGATGGCGTGTAGAAATCTCGAAAAAGCGGAACAAGCCAAAACAGAATTACTGCAGAAAACACCCCAAGCGGATTTGGATACCATGCCATTAGACTTGAGCGATTTGGATAGCGTACGCGCATTTGTAACTGCATTCAAAAGCAAATATGCCAAATTAGATGTGCTCATCAACAATGCGGGGGTGCTGATCTATTCAGGCAAGAAAAATAAAGCTGGGGTTGAATTGCAGTTTGCCACCAATCACCTGGGACATTTTTTGTTAACTAACTTGCTGCTCGACTTAATTCCTGATAACCCGGCTTCGCGGATTGTTTCCCTCAGTAGCTTGGCACACAAAAGCGCTAAAATCCATTTTGATGATTTAAACGGAGAAAACATTGACGATGCCGAAGCCATTTACGGTCAGTCTAAACTCGCCAACTTGATGTTCGCTGATGAACTGAATCGCAGACTGAAAAATGGCAATAAAAAGATTATTGCACTGGCCGCGCATCCAGGTGGATCATCTTCAGGTCTGTTCAACGAAATGTCAAGAGCGAAGTATTATTTCTTCATGATACTTTCACCATTTATACTAAACTCACCGGCTTCTGCTGCCAAGCCTTCATTATTTGCGGCTTTAAGTCCCGAAGTAAAGGGGGGTGAGTATGTTGGTCCACAAGGTTTTAATGAGTTGAAAGGAAAAGTGGGTTTTGCCAAACGAAGTTCCTATTCCCAGCGTGAAGATGTAGCGCAACAGCTTTGGGAGCTATCTGAAGAAATGACGGGTGAGGCTTTCTTATTAGCATCCAAAAAATGAAGGTTTTACGTTCAAAATGGATACTTGGAACGGGCATAACTCTAGCAGTTTTTCTCCTGCTGGCTGCACAAACTGAAAAATCGGCCCATGCAGAAATCATCATTGAAGCTTCTCCTGATCTGGTTTGGAGCGTTTTGATGGATGAAAAATCATATCCGGATTGGAACAATGTGTTATTCCCTGCAACGGGAAAAATAAAAGAGGGCAATGTTTTAGATTATAAACTGATTACTCCGGCAGGAGAAGAGATTGACATTGATATGAAGGTAAAAGCATTGATTCCACGTAAGTTGTTGAATCAGCAGGGAGGTGTGCCGGGAGTATTCACCTATAACCATCGCTACATCTTGCATGAGAAAGGGAAAAATACGCGCGTAGTCATCCATGAAGACTTCAGAGGAATTGGCGTTCTGTTCATTGATCTCACGTGGCTTCAACCAGCCTATGCCGAACTAAACCACTCGCTACGCGAATACGTGCTTGAAATGAAATAAGAACGAGAATGAGGATATCTCGAGAAAAATAGTCTCGACAGTATGCAAAACAGTTAAAATTGGTATGTTTAATACGACTAAAAAGGGTGCTATGAATGATATCATCCAAATAGAAAGCATTTCTAAAATGCACGATGTTTTTGGTTTACCAAAACCTAGGCACCCCCTGGTTTCAATTATCCGGTTTAAAGACACGCAAATCTTACCCGAATTCCACCATGTGCGCTGTACGTTTGGCATGTATTGCGTTACGCAGAAAAATGATACTGAAGGTACCATGCGTTATGGGCGCAATGCGTACGACTTTCAAGAAGGATCGATGGTATTTATAAAGCCCGGTCAGGTTCTAACCTATGACGGACACCTTTCCAAAGCCGAAGACCCGGGTTGGGCTTTACTTTTTCACCCTGACCTGATCAGAAAATCAGAGCTCGCCAAAACCATTGACAACTATTCCTTTTTCTCGTACGATCTAGCGGAGGCCTTGCACATTTCCGATGAAGAGAAACGCTCACTAAACGAGATTCTGAATAAGACTGAAGGTGAGTATCAGCAGAATATTGATCGGCATAGCCAAAAGCTTATTGTCTCTAACATTGAATTGTTGCTGGATTACTGCACCCGTTATTACGACCGCCAATTCTACACCCGAAGCAATTTAAACCAAGATGTGCTGGTGAAGTTCGACCGCATCTTAAAAGAGTACTTTGATCAAGACAATCAACTTTTAACCGGCATACCTACGGTTGCCTTTTGTGGTGAAGCCTTAAACCTATCGCCTAAATACCTGAGCGATTTGTTGAAGCGTGAAACAGGCAAGAATGCCAAAACACACATCGATGATTTCTTATTGAACCGGGCCAAAAACCAACTGCTCAATTCCACAGGTTCCATTAGCGAAATAGCCTATAACCTTGGCTTTGAATATTCTCAGCATTTCTCGAAACTGTTTAAAGCCAAAGCAGGTATGAGCCCAAGTGAGTACAGAAATATGAATTGAATAAAAAACCCAGTGCCCAACACAACCTATACGTAATACCCTTCTGGATACTGCGCATAGCCAAAACGTTGTGTACTAAGATTGAAGACAATGCAAGAGAACTAAATAAATTCTGGAGAGAACTATGATTAGAGTGGTTTATCGTTGGCATGTCGCGCCAGAAAACTTTAAAGAATTTGAGAAAATATGGAGTACTACAACTAATAGAATTCATGAATCTGTATTGGGTGCGTTCGGTAGTTTCATGTTGAGATCTTTTGAAAATGAGACGGAAGTGGTTACCATAGCAAAATGGGATTCATTAGAATCATGGAAAAACTTCTGGGGAAATGAAAACCCAAAAGAAATGGAAGCTATGAGAAAGCTAGGAAAACGTATTTCCGCGGAGGTTTTTGAGGAAATGGGAGATCATACGCGGTAAAGAGGATATTGATTTGGAAAATAGGTAAGTATGGAAATAATGTGTCTTAATGGCTGGGGGAGGAAGCTTTATGACCAATTACTTCCATATTTGACTAAAGAAAATACGGAATGAAGTCCCCCGCATTCCGTCTAATATTTGCCTGCAAACTAGCCAATTAGTTTCGGTCAAATCCAAAAATGGCTGGTGCAAAAGAGGCATTGAGTCCCATGCCAAGTGCGGCTTGTTTCATCTCATCGGGCACATTGCCACAGAACAGGAACTCTCCCGGAGTTGCAATTTGCAGTAAGTTCTCAAAGTGCCCGGCAGCAGTTGTTCCAAGATGAAAACCAACTGCTCCTGCATCTGTAAATACATCTAAGACGATCAATCTGGAAGAAGATTCGTCAAAATAGCATTGCACTTTTAATGCTCCAGGTTCGTTAGCATTCATCTGCTCAGTCACTTCTGTGTAGATTGCTTTCAAATCGTTTGACTTTCCTTCTTTGGCAGTCCACGAATAGACTACTGTTACTTGTTGATTTTCCATTTTATTTTGATTTTATGATTAATAATATTCCAAAGGTAATGTCGTTTATACCCACTTAAAAGGTGTAAAAACGACTATATATAGTGTTGTTTACGACACCATGACCATTTATTTTTGTGGACATGAAGCACATTAGTATTCTTATTCCGCTCGGAAATAGTGTAGTCGACACTATCATTGCACCGTACAACATGTTCAAGATGGCGAACGTCTATTATCAGAGGTTGAATAGCTTGCCTGAACCGCTTTTTACTATTGATCTGGTAGGCGTTAATGAGGAACCCATTACCTACCAAAAACTTTTTACAGTTTCACCAACAGCGAGTATTGCCTCCGTCCAGAAAACGGATCTGATTATTATATCTCCCATAAGTGGCGATCTGGAAAAGGCAACTGAAGCGAATACAGAGCTAGTGAACTGGATAAAAAAGCAACGAATAGAACATCATTCAGAGTTAGCAAGCTTGTGTAAAGGTGCTTTTCTTTTAGCTGAAACCGGATTGGTTAATGGAAAAAACTGTGCAACACACTGGACAGCCCACAATCTGTTCCAACAGAAATATCCGAAAGTAAACCTTGTTGCAGAAAACATTATTTGTGAGGATAATGGAATCTACTCAAGTGGCGGAGCCTACTCTATTCTTAACTTTACTCTGTATTTAATCGAGCGGTATTTTGGAAGAGAAGTAGCCATCTGGATTTCAAAAATCTCGGAAATTGAATTTGACCGGGTTAGTCAGAGTCAGTTCATCATATTTAGTGGACAAAAAGAGCATACTGACGAACAGATTAAAGCAGCACAAGAGTTTATTGAAGGTAATTACGCTGATAAACTAAATGTGGAAGCCATTGCTAAAAGTGTGAATGTAAACGTTAGAAGCTTTTTAAGAAGATTCAAAAAAGCAACTTCTAATACACCACTAGAGTATATCCAACGTGTAAGAATTGAGGCTGCAAAAAGAAAACTTGAATCCACAACCGAAACTATTTTGGAAGTTATGTTTGGAATTGGATACAATGATGAAAAAGCATTTCGAGCTACTTTCAGGAAATATTCAGGCTTAACACCGAAAGAATACCAAATGAAGTACAATAGAGAAATGGCTTATGCATAAATTTGAAAAAACGAAACCTAACAATATATAATCAGCATTAAAACGACCGCTTATACGTGACTATTGAGTACCCTTATCGACGGAATATGCTACCCCTCTTTCTGATTGAAAAACTTTGCTGAATCATTCACTTCAGCAATATTTTCGTATCCCCAGTTTCCTAGAGCTATTACAACTGACTTCAAAGAATGTCCTCTTTTTGTTAAAATATAGTCAATCTTTGACCTCTTTTTGGCATTTTGCTGCTTTTCGAAAATCCCATTGGCTACCAAAAAATCTAACCGACTGGACAAAATGTTTGAAGCAATTTTTTCCTTTGAATTGCGGAATTCATTAAAAGAAGTCTTTCCCAAGATCAGGGCGTCTCTCACAATCAACAGAGACCATTTATCACCAATTAGTTCCAAAGCACAAGAGATAGAGCATTGAGAGCGAAATCCGTCCTTTTTTATATTTGGTTGCAAAATACAACTTAATTGAATGCTATGAAAACGAAATCGATCTCAACTCGAAGAACAGATCAAAAACCTACTGAAATTAGATGGATTGCCATACTTATTGGCTTTACATTCATGAGAGCATTCATGGGAATTCAACTACCGAGTCTAGAAATGTATGGCGGAGAAAATCCCGATGCTTGGTTTGCCCCTTGAATTAGTGATACAATAATTGGACTCATCGCACCATACATGATTTATCTGGTGATTAGTAAAAAGGGAATTTCCATTTGGGGAGTACTAGTAGCATACAATTCAATTGGTGCTTTTGACTACTTACACGGTTTAATGGTTCAATGGACCGATCCTTTGGTGCCAAATGGAATAATGGGCACCCCTGAATTGACCTTTGGTTCGATAGGGTTTAGTCTCCTAGTTCAATTAGGGGTAATCTATTTACTATTTAAAAAGCCAGTAGTAGACTACTTCAGTATTGATTAAAATAGAATAAAAGTATCTAACAAAGGCTATAGTCAATACTCAAATCCTTTTGGAATTGACTATTTTGCTAATACAAAAAACTCGTGGCTAAGGAGAGTATCTAATAAGGAAAATACGCACTATCCATAGCCGAGACCGTTACGAGGAAAGCTGCTGATTGAGCAGCTGATATATCTTTGAATACTGTAAACCTTTAATAAGTTAACATTGAAACGACGATCATTTATAAGCTCAACAATTTCTTATAGCACGCTAGCCATGACCTGGCCATTCGTGCATGGCTTCTCAAAACCCAAAGCAGAAAATAGTTCAAACGGTTTTTTTAAAGTTGATTTTCGAAAAGATCACTGGTGGTTGATCACACCTAATGGAGAACCATTTTTCACAATAGGTTTGAACCACGTAGATCCAGCAAGTTTGCGGTATCCGGAAAATATCCATATCTGGCGAGATAAAT
>ERZ1740058.1161-NODE-1161-length-13725-cov-6.377030_pt1 | contig 13725 bp, 12 predicted proteins | sample MGYA00581745_ERZ1740058 | MGnify/ENA primary metagenome ERZ1740058 (study PRJEB43018, sample SAMN04849742) | marine metagenome | isolation source: floating plastic debris | place: Pacific Ocean | collected 2008-08-30 | study: EMG produced TPA metagenomics... | reverse complement strand
AGAACACCGGGATAATCCCGTATGTATTAGTTGTCACCAGAAAATGGACCCTATTGGATTGGGTTTAGAAAATTACGATGCTCTGGGACGTTGGCGAACGCACTACGGTGAAGAACCCATCATCGCCTGGGATACGCTAGCTAGCGGGGAAGAATTTCAGGGTCCGGTAGAACTTAAACAGATACTACTCACCAAACAGGAAAACTTTGCCCGAACCCTAGCCGAAAAAATGTTTACTTACGCCATTGGCCGTAATATTGAATTCGTGGATGAACCTACTATGCAGCGACTTACAAGCAATCTATTAAACAATCACTTTAATCCTGAAGAATTTATCATAGAACTAGTATATAGCTATCCGTTCCGATTCAAAATCAATGATTTTCAACCCAAATTGAAAGCATCATGAGCAAATCTTGGCAGATATCCCGCCGACGTATGTTAAAAGGCTTAGGGGCAACAATTGCCCTTCCCTGGCTAGAAGCAATGGGATCTAGCAGTTTCACCAAAACCTTGTCTTCTTCCTACCCAACCCGCTCTGCTTTTTTCTTTATGCCCAACGGCGTACATCCTGAACAGTGGACTCCCACCACCTACGGTCGGAATTTTGAGCTTTCTCCAATCCTCCAGCCCCTGAAAAACGTCAAGGATGATCTGCTGATTTTAAACGAACTGATGAATCAGTCGGCTATCTTTAAAGGGGCCGATGGACACTACGCCAAAACATCCAGCTTTCTTACCAGTCAGCAGATTTACAAAACTACCGGAGATAACATTCACAGTGGGGGTATTTCGGTAGATCAACTTATTGCTCAATATGTTGGACAGGACAACCTATTTTCATCCCTGGAATACGGCCTGGAACGGATTAATTCGGGCATTGATGCTAACGTAGGCTTTACTCGTCTCTACGGTTCCAGCATTTCCTGGAAATCGGCCACCCAGCCCTGCTCTAAAGAAATTGACCCCCGACTGGCGTTTAACCGGCTGTTCCGCGACTATTTGCCTAACCAAAATGCCAAACCGGATGTATGGAAACAGAGTGTGCTGGATTTAGTATTAGAGGATGCTCAAACACTTCAGCGCAAACTCGGTCGTACCGATCAGGATAAATTAGAAGAGTACTTAGAATCAATTCGCTCGGTAGAAAAACGAATTGATAACCAGGCTCAACAGGAAAAGTACGCCGATTGTCTAACACCGGATATGATCCGGGAAATGGAACACCTGAACCTGAGGCTTGACGAATTTTCGGAATACTACCTCGGAAGCGATGTGACCGAAAAGACCAAGCTAATGTTTGATATTATGGCGCTAGCCTTTTGGAGTGATGCTACCCGCGTAACATCTTTCATGTTCGGGAATTCGGTTAGTAACCGTAACTTTTCTTTTCTAGATGGTGTACAGGGCAGCCACCACCAGCTTTCTCACCACCAAAACAGCGAGGTGAATCTTCATCAGTACTCCAAAATTAACCAGTGGCACATGGAGCAGTATGCTTACTTTCTGGAAAAGCTAAAGTCTATTCCTGAAGGAGATGGAACCTTACTGGACCATAGTATGGTGGTGCTCGGTTCTGGCTTACGCGACGGAAACCGACATTCGCCTCGTAACCTACCGATAGTAGTAGCTGGTAAAGCCGGAGGAAAATTGAAAACTGGTCAGAATTTGCTATTTCCCGAGGAGACTCCGCTCTCCAATCTCTACTTATCGCTGCTACACGTATTGGATATCCCGGCAGATTGTTTTGCCGATAGTACCGGTGAACTTTGCGAGATTTATGCCTAAAGCTACTCTCCAACCTGATTGGCTGGTCAGAATAATTCGTTTACGATTCCTGATACTTGCTTTTAGCCTCATTCTTTTAGTGCTACCTTGGCTAATTCGTACTGAAGATGGAGGTTCGGATTGGACCTACTTTTTGGGCCGCTTCCACCCCTTGATCATACATTTTCCAATTGTTCTACTCGTCTTATTGCTGATACTAGAACTATTGAGTAGTAAAGCAGTAGTTACGCTATCAAGTCCTCTGCGATGGATCTTGCTAATACTGCTTACTCTCAGCAGCCTATTCGCTGTATTTCTTGGTCTATTACTGTATTCTACCGGCGATTATGGAGGCAATGTGCTGAGTATGCACCTTTGGGCTGGTATTGGCGTAGCGGTAGGTTCTCTTTGGCTTCTATTTTCTCAATTGCAACTCTTAAACTCCCCTACTCCTTCCGCTATCTCATTTTATTGGATCGTGTTGATACTCACCAATGGCGTATTGGTGTTTGCCAGCCATCAGGGAGGCTCCTTAACCCACGGTACTGACTACATCACTGAATATTTACCTAGCCTAAACCCCGCTCCGCTAAAACCTGAATCCGAGATGTTGGTGTATGCAGACATTATCGTACCAATGTTGGATGCTAAGTGCTACAGTTGCCATAATGAGCATAAAACTAAAGGGGAACTATTACTTACCACTATGGCCGACATGACTTCTGGCGGCAAAAGTGGCGAAGCGGGGATTGTACCAGAACGACCCGAGGAGAGCGAGGTTTGGGAACGGGTGGCTTTACCCGTTACCCACGACGATCATATGCCGCCCGATGGCAAGCCGTCACTTACCACTCAAGAGAAGGATCTACTTTATTGGTGGATTGAAACTGGAGCCAGTCCTACGCTAGCCTACCAAGATGCTCTGGCCGATAGTGCTATAGCCGATCATCTACTAGAATACAACACCACTTTACGAAGAGCTCATCAACAAAAATGGGAAGCGGATCAACAATTAGCCAAGCTGGTGAATCAGGTTTCAACCGAAAACGCTCCCTATCAGCTTATTGAAGACCCCGATAACTCTACGGCTTTACACCTAAAAATGCAGTTCCCTCCTGCTTCCTTCACTGATGAAAGCCTGGTAGAGCTACGTCCTCTGTTCGAGAAATTTACCGAGGTTTCTTTGGTTAGCAGCGAAATTACGGATGATGGACTCTACTACATCGGCCAGATGAAACAGCTGAAAACTTTGTCTCTGCAACGAACAGGGATTGATGGTTCAGGTTTAGTCTTTTTAACGGAGCTGCCTCAATTGGAAGTGCTAGATTTATCTCACTGCCCCCTGACCAATGCCAACCTATTGTACATCACCCGCATGCCAGCCCTACAGGAGCTTTATTTGTACGAAACACCCATTAGCCCTGAGGCCGTAGAGACGCTTTCAACTCACCTTCCCCAACTCTCAATCAACCTTACTCGTAGTCCGAAGTATTAGCTAGCTACCGTATCGCCAGAAATTCGTATAATTTCGTAACTTTTCGGCGAAACGCTTTACCTAATGCCTAGTTCATTAACCCGAATCGGCCTCGTGTTGCTGGTAGTATTTTTGCTACCCGCTATCTACTACTCCTTTCGGGAGCTACAGGCGGTTAAAGAAAGTGAGTTGATGATTGAAAAAATATACAATGACCAACTCGAAGCGATTCTTTTTTCCGTAAACCAGTACTCCGAAGATATTGCGCGTTCCTGGACCCAGGACTGGTCTTGGATTGCGCAAGATAGCTTGGTTGATGATTCCGAGATCTTGAATCAATTCTTCGACGAGAACTACGCCATTTCGCACGTTTTTGTTCTCGATTCGTTGTCCGCTTCGGAAGTAACCTTCTATTCCAACGAGGGCGAAGCTTATTTCTCTAATTATGAGCAACCGGTTTTGAGTCTCATCCGTGAGCAACAGGAAGGTCTTGCTCGATTGTATCCCTATCGGGAGAGCGGTTATCTGAAAATTCAACCCATCGCCTCCGATACATCGTCGCTGGAGTTATTAGTTTTTTTAACTGAAACTGGTCCTCAACTCTACGGATTTGTCCTTAATCCGGAAGTTTTTATTAATGATTTCTTGGGGCCGCGTATCCACGCCATTGCACAAGAAGAATTTGTCATCTCCGTTCTCTACAAAACTGATGATTTCCCATTCTACACCACCGCTAATAGTCCAAAAAAAGGTATGTGGCCAGAACCGCAGAAATCGCTATGGTTATTTCCAGATTACTACCTGACTATTCGTCTGGAACAACAGAAACAGCCCACACTGGCCGAACAACGTTTTCAAACCAACCTATTCTTGATCATTGGATTGAATGCCATACTATTGCTGGGTGCTTGGTTTGTGTATCGTACCATCAAAAAGGAAATTGAGCTAGCTCAAATTAAATCCGACTTTGTCTCCAATGTCTCTCACGAAATTCGCACCCCGCTGGCGCTAATTACCATGTTTTCCGAAACACTGATGCTCAAACGGGTAAAAAGTGAAGAGAAAAAGCAAGAGTACTACCGTATTGTAAACCATGAGGCACAGCGCCTCACCAGTATGGTCAACAAAATTCTCAATTTCTCTAAAATGGAGGCGGGCAAGCATCACTTCCAATTTGAGCCAGTGGATTTAAATGTAATCGTAGCTACCGTGCTAGAATCTTACGATTTTCACCTAACCAACAAAGGTTTTTCGTATGCCTTTCATCCTACCGAAATGGAGTTGACCATCAACGGAGATCGCGAAACTATAGCTGAAGCATTGATCAACTTGTTGGACAATGCAGTTAAGTACAGTGAAGAAGAAAAGAAAATCTCAATCCGAACAGGTATCAATGAAGGCTACTATTTTGTGGAAATTCAGGATCAGGGAATTGGCATTTCCGAGGCTAATCAAAAAGCTATTTTTGAGAAATTTTTCCGAGTCAGTTCCGAAACGTCAAAACAAAAAAAGGGTACAGGGCTTGGTCTCAGCTTGGTCAAGTATATTATGGATGCCCACAAGGGCACTATTGAACTAGACAGTAGCCCTAAAGCGGGGAGCACTTTTCGACTAAATTTTCCGATACGCTACCGCGTGGGTAAACTTATTGCTAACTAATGAAGAAGATACTTATAGTAGAAGACGAGCCCAGTATGCGGATGGGACTAAGTGATAACTTGGAATTTGAAGGCTACGAAGTTGACTCAGTGGGTGATGGTAAAGCCGGTATGGAAAAGATCTTATCAGATTCTTTCGATCTGGTAGTCTTAGATGTGATGCTTCCGACAATGACGGGTTTTGAGGTATGCAAAAGCGTGCGTAAGAAAGGAAATAATACTCCAATCATTCTACTAACGGCTAAAGGCGAAGAGATAGACAAAGTAAGAGGTTTAGAACTCGGTGCTGACGATTATATTACCAAACCCTTTAGTTTACGGGAATTGATGGCCCGAATTAAAGCTGTTCTTCGTCGGCAAGGTCGTTCTAGTCATTCTGCTAATTCAGTACTGGATGCCAACGTTATTGAGATTGGCCGGTTACGAGTCCACCTGGATGCGTACGAGGGATTTAGTGACGATCAGCCCGTGAAGATGTCTCATAAGGAATTTGAAATTATTCGCTATTTATGGGAACATGCCCGGCAAACCGTAAGTCGCTACGACCTGCTAGAAAACATTTGGGGTTACGAAGACGATCAACCCACTACTCGCACGGTTGATAATTTTATGGTGAAGCTTCGGCAGAAAATAGAGCCTAATCCAAATGATCCTCGCCATATCCTCACCGTCCACGGAGTTGGGTATAAGCTAATTCCTTAGAGATGTTCAGGTGTTCAGAGTTGCGTAAGTACATGAATACACGAACACTTAAACACCATTTGTGACATATTTTTACAAGCTTTGACGGGGCGGTGGCAAATGTGAGTGAGGTAGTTACGTACTTTAACGTAACAACAAACACCCACTATACCATGAAACGTATTATCCTCGTCTTGTCGCTTACGGGGTTCTTCTTAACCGCTTTCACCAATGAAACGTATGAATATGTAACCATTGTCGACTGGCAGTTTAAGCCCATCATAAAAGTTGAAGTCAACGGTAAATCAGCTTATTTCCTGGTAGATACCGGTTCCGATATGACGATACTACACCAAAATATGGCCAACCGCTATGATTTTGTTCCGTTACTTACCAGTGCCAGCCAGCAAAAAGCACTGGGCTTGAGTGGAAAAGTGCAAACTATTCATAGGGTGAAGAACGTTGAATTAATTATCGGTAGTACGCCGATCAAAGCGCTCTTTAAAACGTATGACCTCTCGGGAGTGGTGAGCTCCTTACGGGATCGGGTGGGAGTCAGAATATCCGGAATTATCGGCTCCGATGTGATGAAACGTTACGGATTTATAATTGACTATCAAAAACAGACCATTGCTATCAAAACCAAAGTAAAAAAATCAAATAACTGAATTCTATACGAACTGCTGTAAAGTGCCGAGAAGCGGCCCGATAAAATAGGAATTAGCTATGTCTCAGATCATCCTAAAATTTACCAACAGCGTATTATTTTTGCTGTGTATGGCGTTTTCACTTCCTGCCCTAGCTGACAACTGGAAAATGAAGTTGGATTTGTCCGGAGCATGGAAATTCTCTATCGGAGATAATGAGCAGTGGGCTGACCCTGAGTTTGACGATCGTAACTGGGAAAGTATTCAGGTCCCATCGCCCTGGGAAAGTCAGGGATTTCACGGCTACGATGGTTAAGCCTGGTATCGTACTACTTTAGAGCTGCCTTCCGCGGTTAGCAGAGATAATCTCTATCTATCCTTAGGCTATATTGACGATGTTGACGAGGTATACCTGAACGGAAAACTTATTGGTTTCTCCGGCTCACTTCCCCCTTATTTTCATACCGCCTACCGTGCCTACCGACGCTATCCCATCCCCATTGAATCCCTAAATCCCGAAGGAGAAAACGTGATTGCGGTTCGTGTATACGATTCCAAAATTGACGGAGGTATTATTGCCGGTAAAATTGGGATTATGATGGACGAATCCGAAACCCAGTTAGATGTTGATCTACGGGGAGTGTGGCAATTTGCCCTTGGTGATAACTCCCGATGGAAAAACGATGAGTTGGAAGACGAAGAGTGGGAAAAGGTAATGGTGCCCTACTTTTGGGAGGCTCAGGGCTTTTACAACTACGATGGCTATGCTTGGTACCGTAAAACATTCTTTTTACCGGAAGACTACCGTAATGAAGATATGATTTTGCTACTGGGCAAAATTGACGATTACGATCAGGCTTTTGTGAATGGCGTGAAAGTAGGTTCCACCGGCTACCTGTCAAATGACCAAATTAATTTAGGAGATGATGCTGCTTATCAGCAAACCCGCAATTACCCGGTTTCATCTAACCTACTAAAACCGGGGGAATTCAATACCATCGCCGTTCGGGTGTACGATAAGTACGTAGATGGTGGCATCTACGACGGCCCCATCGGACTAATTCGACAAGTACGCTATACCCGTTTCTGGAGAATTTCTAATTGATCAGCACCATGAGTTATTCCAACAGACTATCAGTTGTCTGGAATACGACATAATATTTGTTCCAGCTTCTTCTACTTAGCAAAGCTTGACTTGACTCGACTCTAATCATGGCCTTCATGGATAACTCGGTAGTAACCCGTCGTAGTTGTTTATTTAATCACTAAGATTATTTTTTTCTCTTCTTTCAACTTTGAGTTCAGCGTTAAGATGATGAATTGACATATCAAGGGCCGGCTCGAGTAGGATATTGTTTTAAACTGACAGGATTTTAGAATACCATTTAGATAGAGCTTAGCCAATTTCATGAGGATAATCTTCCTGAAGAAAATGACCTCCTTCTCCCAAATAAACTATTTCTGTATTCTTAAAAGTCCTTTTGATCTTCTCTACATCTTTTTCTCGAATCGCCCCGCCAGGTGTGATGTACAAACAAATTTTTGGAAGTTCAGTCGATGGCAACCATTTAGACCAAGATTTTATAAAAGGGGTCACAGCAGTCGGTTTTTCACCTTCTACTGGAGCATCTAGTATCCACGCTAAAAGTGGTTTTCTATTTTTTTTTGTTTTATACGGTGCAGCGTAATATTCTTTTTCTTTTGCACTAAGTTTTCTCTTTACTTCATTTGGAAGTAGTCCTTTAATAAACATATTCAAGTTTAAAGCGAAAAAACCACCAATAGCTGGATTACGCATTAGTTTTGCCATCGTTCTTGTAGCAAGCGATAGATGGTCGATGTTTGTTATGGCATACATAGCTTCCATAAAGGCTATTGCTTTGATATTTTCACGGTTCAAATTTGCATAATGAAACCCTAAACCTGAACCCCAGTCGTGTATCACTAGCGTAACATTCCTTAGGTTCATTTTTTTAATAAATTCACTTAAATAACGGTAAGAATCTTCAAAGCCATAGTTTATATCTGGCTTATCTGATTTACCCATCCCAATTAAATCAGGCGCAATACATCTACCTTGTTTTGATAAATAAGGAATAATATTTCTCCATAAATAGTTAGAAGTTGGGTTGCCATGCAGAAATAAAATTGGATCTCCTTCTCCTTCTTCTACGTAATGAATCTTGCTACCATATACTTCAAGATATTTTGACTCAAAAGGGAATTCAGGGGATATAAGCCTATTATTCATAATTGTAGCTATTTTTGGTTAATCTCATTTTTTCAAATCCTAGCTTTACTACTTCCAACTTTATGTCAATGCCTACTAATATGGAACAGGGAGAGAGCGGGGTGTTTTGACTATGCGAAGTGGGCGATTTTCTTATGCCAATTGGATAAAGCTTCGCCAAGTTCATGAGGATGATCTTCTTGAATGAAATGAAGCCCTTTACCCACATGGATCATTTCAGTGTTTACAAAAGTTTCCTTAATCTTTTTTACATCCTTTTCTTGTATCGCAACACCAGGAGTTACATATAGGCAAAGTTTCGGAATAGTTACAGAAGCTAACCATGGAGCCCAAGATTTGACTGCCGCTGTTACAACGGTTGGTTTTTTATCATCTATCGGACCATCTAGTGGAAATGCCAGCAAAGGAACTCTACTTCTTCTAGTCTTGTAAGGAGCAGCGTAAAAGTTTCTTTCTTTCTCTGTTAGTTTTCTCATTACCATGCTCGGAAACATCTTTTTGATAAAGATATTTAAGTCCAGCGCTAAGAACTTACCAAAGATTGGATTGCGTAGTAATTTTATAGCCAGCTTAGTAGATAGTGGAACATTATCGAGAGTTGGTGCATCATACATGGCTTCCATAAAGGCTATCGCTTTGATATTGTCACGATTCAAATTAGCATAATGAAACCCAAGGGCAGAACCCCAGTCGTGTACTACCAATGTAACATCCCTCAAGTTCATTTTTTTGATAAATGCATCTAAGTAACGATAGGCATCTTCAAAGCCATATTTTAAATCCGGTTTGTCTGACTTACCCATTCCAATCAAGTCAGGGGCAATGCATCTACCTTGTGCAGATAAATAAGGAATGATATTTCTCCACAAGTAGTTACAGGCTGGGTTTCCATGAAGAAATAGAATTGGATCTCCTTCCCCCTCTTCTATGTAGTGGATGTTACTCTCATAGATTTCCAGGTATTTTGATTCAAAAGGGAATTCATCGGATATAGGTTTACTATTCATAATCATAGCTATTTCAAGTTGATTTCATTTTTTTCAAATCCTAGTTTTGCTACCCATGACTCTATACCAAATGCTATGAGTATTAAGAAGGAAAGAATGGAGTATTGGTGTTTGATAGCGTTCCTTTATTTAGGTAAACAGTTAAAATATGACCGGTCGTCTTTATAATAAGAAAAAAATAAATCTACTCAAGCAAATTCTTAGTCACCATGAGTAGATTACGTATAGATTGATCATTTTGGTATTCTTTACGGGTAATAATTGCGCCTTTCCAGGCATCCTCTATAAAATTGACTAAAGCCTCAGCATTCAATTGATTTTTAATTTCTCCATTTTCCTGTCCTTTCTGGATAAGTTCAATAAGTTTTCCTTTTACAGAAGACTCTTTCTTGGTAATAGCATTACGGATGGCTTCGCTGTAATTGCTCATCTCATTACCCAACGAACTAGCGATGCAACCATCTTTCAATTCAGGATGGTTCAGCACAAGTTCTAATCGATATTCATAATGAGCGATTAGGCGCTCTTTGTAAGATTTGGATATGTCATCTAAAACACTAGAGATTTCGTCAGTAAAATCGGTAAAATATTTGGCTAATGCTTTTAAAGCAAAGTCCTCCTTACTTTCAAAATAGCTGTAGAACGATCCTTTAGGAACACCTGCAGCACTCACAATATCCTTTACACTGGTACCATTATATCCTCTATTCCGTAAGATGTTCATCCCCATCATCAGAATATAGTCCCTTTTTGCCTTGTGTTTAATAGAAGTAGCCATTGTCTTAATGGTATCATTAACAAATTGAGATACAAATATATGACCAGTTGTTTAAAAATGCAACGATTACTTGTAGATATATACGACTGGTCATATATTTGAGTTTTCAGTAAACAATTTAACTAAGAAAAGACATGCGAATTTTCATTACTGGGGCTTCAGGATACATTGGAGGAACCATTACACAAACATTAATTAAAGCTGGACACGAAGTCATCGGCTTAGCTAAAACTGAGAAAGACGCTGAAGTAATCACAGCTCTGGGAGCTAGCGCTCATTCAGGAGATTTAGCCGACTTTGATGGTTTAAAGCGAGGTATAGAAATGGCTGATGGCGTGATCCATACTGCATTTGGTATAGCCGATTGGAGTCAGCTAGAGAAGGCAATGATTCTTGAGCGTCAAGCAGTGGAAGCAATGATTTCTGCTCTGGCCGGCACTGGACACCCCTTTGTCTACACGAGTGGTGCAGGTGTCTATGACGATACTGGTAATGATGTAGTTGATGAAACAGCATCGCCTACTGCTACAGGGGCAGTCGGTATGCGAGCTGGCATAGAGCAGATCGTTCTAAAGGCAAAAGACCAGAATGTTCGCACGTCCGTTATTCGTCCAGGTATGGTTTATGGCAAGGGAGGCAGTGCCGTTGTACTCATGATGGCCGGACTAGTTCGTCAGGCAGGTGGCCCTCATACAATTGGAGATGGCAGCAATGTATGGTCCGTGGTACATGTTAAAGATTTAGCCGATCTCTACATGAGAGCCCTCGAGAAGAGCGAAGCAGGAATGATTTATCACGCAGCGGGTGATGAAGTGTCGATGCTTGATATTGCATCTGCAATGGCTAGAACGCTAAAACTTAGTGGTTCTCCAAGTATTTGGCCTGTCGAGGAAGCTGAAGTCGTTATTGGGCCTCTAGCTAAAGGATTGACTATTAACAAGCGCATTTCTTCAGCGCGAGCGCGTGAGGTTTTAGATTGGCGTCCAAGTCACCCTGGTATGATAGAAGAAATAGAGACAGGTTCTTATCCTAAAGCACTCAATGAAGTCTCTGAATAGATGCTTCGATTGAATTTTATCATTGCTTACTAATCTTTAATCATTTAAAATAAAAAAATCATGGATATTCGTTTTGACGGAAAAACTGCAATCGTAACTGGTGCTGCATCAGGAATTGGATTAGCCACAGCCCGAATGCTGGCTGAAAGTGGAGCCACAGTAATTGTTGCCGATCTCAATACAGAAAAGGCAGAGGCGGTTGCCGCTGAACTTGGACATGGCGCACTGGGTTATTATGTTGATGTCACCAGTGCAGAGGCTGTTGAAGCTCTAATAGACTTCGTAGTAACGAAAACTGGCGGTCTGCATCTGCTGGTCAATAATGCTGGTGCAGGTACACAGCCCAATGTGACGGGCGATTACCCTTTGGAAGACTGGCATAAGTTGATCGACATAAATTTGAATGGTGTGTTCTACGGGATGCGCTATGCCATTCCAGTCATGCGCGAGAACGGTGGTGGTGCCATCGTGAACATCTCATCGTTTCTAGGCAGCGTGGCCAATGTTATGTCGAGCCCTTATGTCGCAGCCAAGCACGGCGTTGTTGGGCTGACCAAAGCAGCTGCTTTAGAACATGCTAAAGATGGTATTCGCGTGAATTCTGTTGCGCCGGGTGTGATCCGCACACCAGCTCTTGATGACATTTTGGATGAAGAAGGTAGAAAAGCTATCGCTGCAACCTTTGCGATGAACCGAATCGGCACACCGGAAGAGGTCGCTGCTATGGTCGCGTTCCTTCTCTCAGACCAGGCATCCTTTGTCACAGCATCATACCATCTGGTCGATGGGGGGCTAACGGCTCAGTAAGAGCGACAAAGTTGTAGGCTTGCATCGGCCGAGAAGATCTTAGGTAAGGTTCTCTAAGCGTTAGAGAATAAACTATGTTACTATCTTTACGATATTAGCAGATAATAGTATTAACAAGGATTAAGTTATGTTATTACTCTAGCTGAAGCTCCGGCAAATGGGAATGCTGAATCGTTGCTTAGCCGGATTATACTTGAGCGCTGCTTGTTTTGCGTTAGCTGGCTTTGTAGGTGGTACCGAACTAACCAGCATTAAAATGGCCAACTTCCTATCTCATAGTTTACTGGTTCTGGGAGTACTACTCCTCTGTGTATGTTTGGCTTTACTTATTGTGTACGCGTTGAGAGCAATACAGATTAAGCAACACCAATTTTCCGAGAAAATTTCTAGTCATCATTAAGTTTAACTCCTTATTTTTCATCCAAAACGTGTTGGTTCTTGATTAACATAAGTGCCACCAAAGCCGATAAACAAGCTAATCCCTCGCTGGTATACATAATCTGATTAAACAATATCACGACTTTGTTAGGTATAGCTATCTTATAGTAAACCAACTGGAGTGCCTAGTTTTTTAACAAGTAAAGCACACGCGCAACTTAAACTATGTCAGTATAATGTGTTTCTTAGGGAGTAACCCCAGCGATAACTAATCCACCAAATCAGTTTAAGTTTCGGTTGATTTTACTGATCGCTAATTGAGGGCTAACTACTTTTGGCTTGGGTTTAACTACCAAGGAAGCCTTGGTTGGAGTCTCTGTAGTATCTACTTCCTCCGTTGGTTTATCGGATTGAGAAGATGCCTTCAGTACCCGGCCTACTAAGTAAAGAGAAACCAGACCGGCTCCTAGACAAAATAAATCCACGTAGGCTACCCGAGGGAGGGTATTCCATACCTGCCAGAACCAATCACCAGTGACTACCCCATTGACTACTGGAATCCCGAGGGACAAAACCCCGCCGATGAATAGATAATTACGGTTCAGTCGGGCATAGTTATTCCAACGTAATCCCGCCAAGGTGAGCACTAACCAACTAATAAAGAAGATACCATTGACCCAGTCGGCTCGCCCCATTGACTCTATGGGTACCAGTTTGTTGGCGATAAAAATGATGGCAAATGCCGGAAACATACTCAGGCAAATAGCCAGGTACCACTTGGTTACTTGATGGTGAAACAGCTTTTGTTTAAAGGTGTACTTATTATTATCCCGGGCAGTTCGCCAAATGAGTACTCCACTGATGATCATAAAGCAGGTAATCAGTGAAAGGACAAAATAAATTACACGCAGAGTCGCTCCTCCGAAACTTCCGAAGTGCAACTTAGTGATGAAGTTGATCACACTGTAGCTGTAGGATCGTTCATCGGGAAGGATGCTGTATTCTTCCAACACTTTACCATCTTTCATTCGCATGGCCAGCACTCCGGAAGAATGAATGCCCTGATGATTATCAATGTTCCAAAGGGCTAGCGCATCTTCTTGGCCGTAGTTGCGAAGCCGTATATTCCTAATATGAAAATCTGGATACTGCTGCTCAATTTGTTGAGCCAGTTCGGTCAGTGAGTAATGGTCGTAGTTGGGGGCACCTTCCTCGACCG
>ERZ1740058.1160-NODE-1160-length-13729-cov-8.574009_pt1 | contig 13729 bp, 12 predicted proteins | sample MGYA00581745_ERZ1740058 | MGnify/ENA primary metagenome ERZ1740058 (study PRJEB43018, sample SAMN04849742) | marine metagenome | isolation source: floating plastic debris | place: Pacific Ocean | collected 2008-08-30 | study: EMG produced TPA metagenomics... | reverse complement strand
AAATACCCGGGAGCCTGAAACCTTCTATCTGCGTTGTTCGAGTCATTTCAACGCATATGTTCGAGAGAATCCTACGAAGGCGTAATATTTTTTCCAAGATGTACATGAGCGTTGACATTTTTTTCTGTCAGTGCGTGCCGACGAACGGTCCGCACCGCGTCGCAGCGGGCCCGGATTGGCGATGGGCCGTCGCAATCCCACATGTCGGGTCGGAACGAACACTGCGAGAGTTATGACTGAACACACAACCTGGCACGGCACGACCATTTTGACGGTGCGCAAAGGCGGCCGTGTGGTGGTCGCGGGCGATGGCCAAGTCTCGATGGGGCAGACCGTCATTAAAGGGACTGCCCGCAAGGTGCGCACCATCGGCGATGGCGGCGTTATTACCGGCTTTGCGGGCGCGACGGCCGATGCCTTCACGCTGCTGGAGCGGCTTGAGCGAAAGCTTGAGCAGTATCCGGGGCAGCTGATGCGCGCCGCGGTGGAGCTCGCCAAGGATTGGCGCACCGACCGCTATCTGCGCCATCTGGAAGCGATGATGATTGTGGCCGACAAAACCGAAACGCTGGTGATCACGGGCAATGGCGACGTGCTGCAGCCTGAGGATGGCGTGGCTGGGATCGGGTCGGGCGGCAACTACGCGCTGGCCGCGGCCCGTGCGCTGATGGACCAGGACATGTCGGCCGAGGAGATCGCGCGCAAAGCCATGAAGATCGCGGCCGACATCTGCGTCTACACCAACGAAAGCCTGATCGTCGAAAGCCTCGACGCGGCCTAAGTCATCAAGAATATAGCCGCGCTTCGGGCGGCGGACCGGCGGGGCGTTTGCACGCCGGCGGAAAGGAACTCCATGACCAACTTCTCCCCCCGGGAAATCGTCTCTGAATTGGACCGGTTCATCATCGGCCAGAAAGACGCCAAGCGCGCGGTCGCTATTGCTCTGCGCAACCGCTGGCGGCGGCAGCAGCTGCCGGACGAGCTGCGCGACGAGGTGATGCCGAAGAACATCTTGATGATCGGCCCGACGGGCGTCGGCAAAACTGAGATTTCCCGCCGACTAGCTAAGCTTGCCAACGCGCCGTTCATGAAGGTGGAAGCGACGAAGTTCACCGAGGTCGGCTATGTGGGCCGCGATGTGGAGAGCATCGTGCGCGATCTGGTTGAGACTGGGATCTCGCAGGTGCGCGAGCGCAAACGCAAAGAGGTGCGCGCGACCGCTCATCTCGCCGCCGAGGAGCGGGTGCTCGACGCGATTGTCGGCAAAGCCGCCTCCCCTGCGACGCGGGAGAGCTTTGCCAAGCGCCTGCGCAACAATGAGCTCGACGACCGCGAGATCGAGATCGAGATCAGCGCCACACCACAGATGCCGAGCTTTGATATTCCGGGCATGGGCGGCAACGTTGGCATCATGAACATCGGCGAGATGCTGGGCAAAGCGATGGGCGGGGTGAAGAAGACGCACCGCACCACCGTGAAGGATTCTTACGAGCTGCTGATCGCGGAAGAGAGCGACAAGCTTCTGGATGACGACAAGGTCACCCAAGAGGCGCTGCGGGAGGTGGAGAACAACGGCATCGTGTTCCTCGATGAGATCGACAAGATCACTGTGCGCTCCGACCGCATGGGCGGTGATGTCTCGCGCGAAGGCGTGCAGCGCGATCTTCTGCCGTTGGTGGAGGGCACGACCGTTGCGACGAAGCATGGTCAGGTGAAGACCGACCATATCCTATTCATCGCCTCGGGGGCCTTTCATGTGTCGAAGCCTTCGGACTTGTTGCCCGAGTTGCAGGGGCGGCTGCCGATCAGGGTGGAGCTGCAGGCGCTGGAAAAGCAGGACTTTCAGCGGATCCTGACCGAGACCGAGGCCTCGCTGATCAAGCAGGCTGAGGCGCTGATGCAGACCGAGGGTGTGACGCTGGAGTTCACCGAGGACGGCATCGATGCGCTGGCGGAAATGGCGGTGACCATAAACGCGAGCGTTGAGAATATCGGTGCGCGGCGGCTGCAGACGGTGATGGAGCGGGTGCTTGACGACATCTCCTACACCGCGACCGACCGGGCGGGCGAAACGCTGGTGATCGATGGCAACTACGTGCGCAAAGCGGTCGAGGACCTTGCGCAAACCGCGGGCCTGTCGCGCTTTATTCTCTGAGACGCGACCGCTGCGGTTGTCGGTCGCGACCGCAGCGGCACTTGCCGTGACGATATCCCCTTAGAGCGTGTCTGCGCTGCGTGATCCCTCCGGGTTCATCCGTGGCGACGTTCTGGCAGTATATCCAGTGGGCTACACACCGTGCCGCAATTGGCGTTCTGCGCGCCCTCAGGTATGGGAAATATGCCTACGAAGGGGTGGATGCATGACAAAGGCAGTGGTGATCGGCTCGGGCTTTGGCGGCCTCGCACTTGCGGTGCGGCTGCAGTCGGCCGGTTTTGAAACCACCCTGGTGGAGGCGCGCGATAAGCCTGGCGGGCGGGCCTATGTCTATGAAGACGATGGCTTTGTGTTTGATGCCGGGCCGACCGTCATCACCGATCCGGCGTGTTTGGAGGAGCTTTTTGCGCTCTCGGGCCGGAAGCTGTCGGACTACGTGACGCTGGTGCCGGTGTCGCCGTTCTATCAGCTGCGCTGGGAAGACGGAGATGTGTTCGACTACGTCAACGATCAGGAAGAGCTTGATCGGCAAATCGCCAAGCGCAACCCGGACGACGTGGAGGGGTATCGGCGCTTCCTGGCTTACTCCGAAGAACTCTACCATGAGGGCTATGAGAAGCTGGGGGCAGCGCCGTTCCTGGACTTTAAGTCCATGGTGCGGGTGGCGCCGCAGTTAATCCGGCTGCAATCGTGGCGCACGCGTTATGCCAAGGTGGCGACGTTCATTAAGGACGAGCATCTGCGCCAAGCGTTCTCGTTTCACACGTTGCTGGTGGGGGGAAATCCGTTTTCGACCAGCGCGATTTATGGGCTGATCCATGCGCTAGAGCGGCGCGGCGGCGTCTGGTTTGCCATGGGCGGCACGGGCGCGCTGGTGGCGGGCATCATCCGGCTGTTTGAGGATCTGGGCGGGACGGTGCGGCTCTCGGCGCCGGTGGCGCAGATCATGACACAGGGGGACCGGGCGACGGGCGTTCAGCTGGCCTCTGACGAGACGCTGCCTGCCGACCTTGTGGCCTCCAATGCGGATATTGTGCACACCTATAAGGCGTTGCTGAGTGAAAATGCGCGTGGGGCAGCTGAGAGTAAGCGGCTGACCAATAAACGGTTTTCTAACTCGCTGTTTGTCATCTATTTCGGGCTTGATCGGGAGGTGCCGAATGATCTGGAGCACCACGTCATCCTGTTTGGGCCGCGCTACCGCGAGCTGATTGCTGACATCTTCAAAGGGCCTTCGCTGCCGGACGACTTCTCGCTGTACCTGCACGCCCCGTCGAAGACCGACCCCGGTCTCGCGCCGGAGGGGCAGTCGGCCTACTACGTCTTGGCGCCTGTGCCGCACCTTGGCGCGGCGGACATCGACTGGGAGATGGAGGGGCCGAAGTACCGCGACCGGATCCTGGCATATCTTGAAGAGCACGCGATCCCGCGGCTGCGCGAAACGATGGTGACGTGCCGTATCTTTACGCCGGCGGATTTTTCGACGGAGCTGAATGCGCACATGGGGTCGGCGTTTAGTCTGGAGCCGATCTTGCTACAGTCGGCCTACTTCCGCGGGCACAACCGGGACGACAAGATCTCCAACCTTTATCTGGTCGGCGCGGGGACGCACCCAGGCGCTGGGGTTCCGGGGGTTGTGGGGTCGGCGAAGGCGACGGCGTCCCTTGTGCTGGAAGACTTTGCGCCCACCGCGGTAGCCGCCGAATAACGTGTACGACGCCGACGACGCGGCCTATGCGAAGGCGAGCATTGCCAATGGCAGTCAGTCCTTCGCAGCGGCCTCCCGCCTTCTGCCTTCCGGTGTGCGGGAGGATGTGGCCCGGCTTTATGCCTGGTGCCGCTATGCGGACGATCTTATCGACGGGCAAGACCATGGCCACGGCGCGGCGGCGGTGGACGATGCTGACGCACGGCTTGCTGAGCTGCGGGAACGCACAGATGCGGCGCTCGCCGGAAAGATGACGGGCGATCCGATTTTCGATGGCTTTGGCCAAGTGGCCGCGCGGCGCGGCATTACGAAGCCTCTCGCCCACGATCTTCTAAATGGCTTCCAGATGGACGTCACCGCCCGTCACTATGAGACGGTGGATGACCTTTGCGAGTATTGTTACGGGGTCGCCGGCGCGGTGGGCGTGATGATGGGGCTTACCATCGGCGTCGATGCTGACGATGCCGACACGCTCGATCGGGCGTGCGACCTCGGGCTCGCGTTTCAGATGACCAATATTGCGCGCGATAACGTCGCCGATGCGACTGTGGGACGCGTTTATCTGCCGGCGGCTTGGCTTGCTGAGGAAGGTTTGCCGTCCTGCGCGACGGCAATAGCGGACCCGGACAACGCCGCAGCCGTTCATCGTGTGGTGACGCGATTGGTGGCGGAAGCGGACGCTTACTACGCCTCCGCGAGTGTTGGGGTGCGGCGTCTGCCGTTTCGCGTGGCGTGGGCGATTGCGTCGGCCGGCGGGGTTTATCGGGCCATTGGGAAGCGGCGGGTGACCTGGGGTGCGGTGCGCATCGCGGAGCGGGCACGCACGACCAAAGCGGAGAAGCTGGGGCTGATTGCGCGGGCGAGCCTGACGGCGGCGCGGACCAGCGAGCGGGGTCTGCCCCTGGCGCGCTACGGACTTTGGCAGAGGCCTTCGCGGCCCTAACCTGAGCGGGTCAGGCTTTCGCTGAGGGAATGGTGCCCACCTAGGGCACCGTTCAGAGCGTTACGCGACGAGGTCGAAACGGTCCGCGTTCATCACCTTCGTCCAGGCCGCGACGAAGTCGTTGGCGAAGAGCGCCTTGTTGTCGTCCTGGGCGTAGACCTCGACGTAGGAGCGCAGCACCGAGTTGGAGCCGAACACCAGGTCCGCGCTGGTGGCGGTCCACTTTACAGCACCCGTTTTGCGGTCGCGGATCTCGTAGGTGCCGTTCTCGCCGGTGGGGTGCCAGGAATACGCCATGTCGGTGAGGTTCACGAAGAAGTCGGTGGTGAGGCTGCCGACGGTGTCGGTGAGGACGCCGTACGCGTTGCCGCCGTAGTGCGCACCCAGCACACGCAGACCGCCGACCAGCACGGCCATCTCACGTGCCGTGAGGCCGAGGAGCTGTGCCTTGTCGAGCATCATTTCTTCGATAGAGACCGAGTAAGCTTCCTTTTGCCAGTTGCGGAAACCGTCTGCGAGCGGCTCCAGCGGGGCGAAGGAGTGGGCGTCGGTCATCTCTTCGCTGGCGTCGCCGCGGCCGGGGGCGAACGGGACGGCGATGTCGAAGCCGGCCGAATTCAGGCCCTGTTCCACGCCGTAGTTGCCGGCGAGCACAATGACGTCGGCGATGGAGGCGCCGGCCTCGGCGGCGATGGGCTCCAGCACGGCGAGGACTTTCGCGAGACGCTCAGGCTCATTGCCGGCCCAGTCCTTCTGCGGGGCAAGGCGAATGCGAGCACCGTTGGCGCCGCCGCGCTTGTCGGACCCGCGGAAGGTGCGTGCACTGTCCCAGGCGGTGGCAATGAGGTCGGCGGTGGAGAGGCCGCTTGCAGCGATCTTGGCCTTCACAGCGTCCACATCGTAGCTGGTGGAGCCGGCGGGGATGGGATCTTGCCAGATGAGGTCTTCGACCGGCACGTCCGGGCCGAGATAGTTCACCTTGGGCCCCATATCGCGGTGGGTCAGCTTGAACCAGGCGCGGGCGAAGGTGTCGGCAAAGTAGTCCGGATCCGCCATGAACTTTTGGCAGATGGCGTTGTAGATCGGGTCGACCTTCATGGCCATGTCGGCGTCGGTCATGATGGGGTTGTGACGGATTGATGGGTCCGTGCTGTCGACCGTCTTGTCTTCTTCTTTGCAGTTGATCGGCTCCCACTGCCAGGCGCCGCCGCGGGACTTGGTGAGCTCCCAGTCGTAGCCGAACAGAAGCTTGAAGTACCCCATGTCCCACTGCGTGGGGTTAGTGGTCCAGGCGCCTTCAATGCCCGAGGTCCAGGCTTTGTTGGCAGCGCCGCCGTGGCCAGGGTTGGCCCAACCAAACCCCTGCGCTTCGTAGCCGGCGCCTTCGGGTGCAGCGCCGATTTCGTCGGCATTGCCGACGCCGTGGGCCTTGCCGACCGTGTGGCCGCCGCAGGTGAGCGCTGCGGTTTCTTCGTCGTTCATGGCCATCCGCGCGAAGGTCTCGCGCACGAATAACGCGGTGCGGCCCGGTTCGGGGATGCCGTTCACGCCTTCCGGGTTCACGTAGATGAGGCCCATGTGAGTCGCCGCGAGCGGGTTCTCCAGAGAGGACGCGTCGTCGAGGTCGCTGTAGCGGTTCTCGCTGGGGGCGAGCCACTCGCCCTCAGAGCCCCAGTAGATGTCCTTCTCCGGCCCCCAGATGTCCTCGCGGCCAAACCCGAAGCCGAAGGTTTTGAGACCCATGGATTCGTAGGCGATGTTGCCTGCGAGGATGGTGAGGTCACCCCATGACAGGGCGTTGCCGTACTTTTTCTTGATCGGCCACAGGAGGCGGCGCGCTTTATCGAGGCTCGCGTTGTCGGGCCATGAGTTGAGCGGTGCGAAACGGATGTTGCCGCTGCCGGCGCCGCCACGGCCGTCCTGAATGCGGTAGGTGCCGGCGGCGTGCCAGGCGAGGCGGATCATCAGGCCGCCATAGTGGCCCCAGTCGGCGGGCCACCACTCCTGGCTGTCGGTCATCAGCGCGTGGAGGTCGGCCTTCAGCTCGTCGAAATTGAGGGTTTGGACGGCGTCGCGGTAGTTGAACCCCGGGTCCATCGGGTTCGTGCGCGCATCCTTTTGGTGCAGAATGTCGAGGTTGAGCGCGTCGGGCCACCACTTCGTGACCGGCTGGTCAAGGGCGGTGTTGCCTCCGTGGGCGACAGGGCAACCGCCAAGCCCGCGAAAAGCCATGGTATCCATAAATTTTCTCCATTCCGTGCGCGGCCCACACCAAGCCTCGGCGAACAGAATTAGAGTTGGTCCAATAAAAAGGAAATTTGAATTTCTCGATGGTTCCGATAAGTCGCGCCTATGGCGCGCGGCCCTTTTCACGGGCGGTGGGTGCGCCCGTTGGGCGTGTGTGACCTACGCCTTGAGGGCGCCGCTGCGGTCTTGCCGCTGACGCCGGCTGAGCGCGGAACGGTTGCGCTTCAGGAGAGCCTTCAGGTGGTCGATGTTCGGGGCGTACAAAAAGCCAAACGACACGGCGCCGTCGCGGCCGTGGACGGCGTGATGCAGCTGGTGGGCGCGGACCAGGCGGCGCAGGTAGCCACTCCTGGGCATATAGTTGAACGGCCAGCGCTGATGGACGAGGCCGTCATGCACGATGAAGTACAAGATGCCGTAGATCATGAGGCCGATCCCGACCTGCCGGAGCGGCCATACGCCTGCGATGCCGAAGGTGAGGAGCACGCCAGCAAGCACGGTGAAGACGACGGCGTAGAGGTCGTTGACCTCGAACAAGCCATCGGTGTGCTCGTGGTGCGATTTGTGCCAGCCCCAACCGATGGGTCCGTGCATGATGTAGCGGTGGACGAGCCAGGCGAAGCCTTCCATGGCGACGACGGTGGCAAGCACCACGACCGAGTTGATCGCGAGCATCATGCCGTCGCCTCGTTCATCTCTTGCCGTCGGCGCGCGGCGCGCACACTAGGCAGACGGTACCACGGTGTTCCCGGCGAGAGATGATGCTCGTGGTGGTAGCCGAAGTGGAAGCAGGTGAAGAGCGAGACCAACCAAGGGTAGTCGTTGGTGCGCGAGTTGTGCCGGTCCTCGAACTCGCCCTCTTCGTGGCGGTGGGGCAGATAAGTTCCGAAGTAGAACAGTTGTAATGCCGATATGATCGCCGGCAGCGCGTAGAACATCACGACCTTCCAGTACAACGGCTCGAAGGCGAAGAAGTAGACAATCATGGCGACCGACATGGCTGCGAACTCACGCCACCCATAATAGTGGGTCATGAAACGCCAGAGCCACGGCCAGAACTCGTCGGGGTGGTTTTCGTCGAAGTCGGGGTCATCGGCGGTGCCGGCGAACTTGTGGTGCTTGTGGTGCTCGGGCAGGAGGCGGTCGAAGCTGAAAGCGGCGTAGAGGAGCAAGGTGGCGCGGCCGAACAGGCGGTTGAGCCAGGGTTTGCCCGGCGCGAAAGAGCCGTGCATGCAGTCGTGCGCGACGATGAAGAGGCCGGTGAAAAGCCACGACTGAAACATGATCATGGCGACTGCGGCGATGATGCCGGCCGAGCCCCAATCGACGACAAAGATTGCTGCGATGTGCGCCGCGAGCCATGCGACGATGATGGCAAGCGCTAGCGTTACGCCAAGCACGGTCTGCTGTTTTTGCGCTGCGCGCTTATCAGCGGTGAGCTGATTCACTTCCCGCCTCCTATGCCAACCTTCCCGCTCCATATATGACTGCAGGTGTAAAGGGCAGGCCAATGACGCAAAGACTGATCATCGCAGGTGGCGGGCTCTCAGGTGTCCTTACCGCAGTGGCCCTGGCTGAGCGCAGGCCCGACATTGACCTCACCGTGTTGGAGGCAGGTCCACAGCTTGGCGGCAACCACACGTGGAGCTTTTACGCCACCGACGTGCGGGGCGAGGCGCGGGACTTGGTGGCGCCGTTCGTGAACCATGCGTGGGACGGCTACGAGTGCACCTTCCAGGACTTTGGGCGGCAGTTTTCGACCGGGTATCGCTCCGTCACCTCAGACCATTTTCACCAGGTGGCGATGGGGCGGCTTGGCGACCGGGTTCGGCTGGGCGTCAAGGCGGCGCGGATCGATGAAGCCGGCGTGACGCTGGAGAGCGGCGAGCGGCTGGAAGCGGACGCTGTACTCGACGCCACGGGGCCGCGGGAGCTCGATGGCGTGGTCCTGCGCTGGCAGAAATTTTTGGGGCAAGAGGTCCGGCTCACCGGGCCGCACGGGCTCACCAAACCGACGATCATGGATGCGCGGGTCGATCAGCACGACGGTTATCGCTTTGTGTACCTGCTGCCGTTCACCGAAGACACGCTGATGATCGAAGACACCTATTATGCCGAGGGTGCCGCGATTGAGGCTGAGCAGTTGCGGGGGCGGATTGCCGATTATGCGCGGTCGCGCGGCTGGACCATTGCGGAGCTGATCCGCGAGGAACAGGGCGCCCTGCCACTGCTTTTATCGAGCGATTTTGACGCCATGTGGGCCTCGGCCGCACCGGCTCATGGGGCGGTGCCGCTCGGGTTGCGCGCTGGGCTGTTCCACCCGGTGACGGGCTATTCGCTGCCCATGTCGGCGCGGACCGCGCTGGAGATCGCGTCGATGACGGGGCCGATCTCGACACCGGCGATCCGGGCGCGGGTGGAGAAATTCGCCCGGCGGCACATGAGCCGCTCAGGGTTCGACCGGCTGCTGAATCGCCTGCTGTTTCTGGCCGGAGAGCCTGACACTCGGCACCGCGTGCTGGCGCGTTTCCACAAGCTGCCACAGAGCCTGATTGAGCAGTTTTATGCCGGGCGCCTGCATCCGGCCTATCAGCTGCGCATTTTGGTCGGGAAGCCGCCGGTTCCGTTCTTCCAAGCGGTGCGCGTTGTGCCCGAATCTGCCGCGCTGCAGGCGCGTTAGGCCGGCCGCGGCACTCACTGCGTGTCTGGTTTCCGCGCCTGCTGGCTGTGGGCACTGTCATGGGCCCGATGACCGGCGCTAACCTGTGAGTGCTGCGCTCTCGATGGCGTCGGCGGCGCGTTCTGCGCCGTGCTCGGCCATAATGGTCAGCTGGGCCTCTGCGGCGGCGTTCGCCATCGCCTCGTCTGTCAGCGCTTGAGCGATGACGCCGCGCCCGAAGAGGGCGTAGCGGGACCGGGGGATCACGACCGCGGCGCCCATGGCGGCGGCGCGGAATGAGTTATCCGGCTGATCGTGGGCGAAGGGAACGAGCACCATCGGTTTGCCGGCGGCAAGGGCGAGCGCGATGGTGCCGATGCCGCCCTGATGAACGATGAGCCGCGCATGGGGAAAGACCGACTGGTAAGGCGCAGCGGTGAAGGCGCGGGCGCGGTCGTTCTGTGGCAGGCCGGCAAGGTTGGCAGGGTCGCCCACAAGGAAGAGTGCGCGCACGCCCAGCGCATCGGCGAACTTTGCGCTTTGGGCGAAGAAACGGCGTGCGGCATGGGCGGAGGCGGAGCCCAGCGTGAAGATGACGGGCGCTTCGCCGCTCGCGAGCCAGGCTGACAGCGCTGGGTCTAGGTCGCCGCCGCCGGTTTGCAGCACTTGGCCCGTTTGGATGGTGCCGCTTGGCGCATCGGGCGGGACGGCGCCGAACAGCGGGGAGAAGAGCGCCAGCGCTCCCCCCGGGGCGTGTTGGCCGCCGAACACCGGATGATCGTCGTAGGTGCCGAGCCCCGCCGACGCCCGGTAGCGGCGAAGTGGGTTCGCCCAGTCCTGAATGCCGTTCTTCGCGGCCGTCAGCACCCACTCGTTGTAGGCGGGTTTGCCTTTGATGAGCGGGATGAGCGGCAGGCGCGGCGGGTCGAGGATGGAGTAGAGCATTGCCGGCTGGAACGCGCAGGATCGCCAGACGAGGCCGTAGCGTTTGGCGACGAGGGGGGCCGCGAGCGCGAGGGTGACGCTGACCAATACGTCCGCATCAGCTGCAGCGGCGCTGAGATCCTCGTCCGCCTCCGCAATGGCGGGCGTGAGGAACTCTTTGTAGACGAAGCGCGGCCCGCTCCAGGGCTTCATGAACTTGCGGTGGAAGGCTGGGTCGGAGGGGCGGTCTGGCCGCATGGGGGCGTGCTGAAGGCCCGCGCGGGTGACAGCTTTGGCGTGCGCATTGTGCGTTGCGACCGCCACGGTGTGGGAGCGCGCTTTCAACACCTTTCCGATTTCGAGGAAGGGAACGAGGTCGCCCAATGACCCGTGGCTGGCGAAGACAACTTTCACATGCGCGGCGATAGGCGAAACGACGCACCATTGCCACCCGCCTTTGTGGGCAAGACGTCGGCTGTCAGCCGCCGTTTAACTTTTGCGCTCCATATAAATGAGTCGAACGTAAGGCACGCTCGCTTCGGTCGGCCGGTTGTGGTCTGAACCGATTGAGCGGCTGATAGGAGATGGCCATGTTCCGCGCCCTTTTCGCCGCCGCGGTCGCGACAGCAGCGGTCGCGGCCGTCGTCTACTTCGACGCAAGCGCTGACATTTTACCGCAGCTCAACTTCCTCACCGAGGTTGCGAATTTCAACGCCAGGCTGGGGCTGCCCCTTGGCGGGAACTCGCTGTGGATCACGCACGGGGTCATCGGCATTGTGCTGTTCGGATTGTCGTTTGCGTTTTTGCAGCCAGTGCTGCCGGGCGGTGCGGTGAGTGAGGGGATCAGCTTTGGGTTTTTGACGTGGCTTGCGATGATGATGGTGTTCATGCCGCTCTCAGGTCATGAGATTTTTGCCCAAGATCTGGGGCCGTTGGCGGCGGTGGCCGCGCTGGGGCTCAACCTTGTTTATGGGATTGTCCTCGGCGTCGCGACCGCCGTATTTTCGGGCAACTCGCACTGAAACAAGCGCCCACGGTCCGCCATGACGCCCTGCATTATCACCATCGCCATGACCGGGTCGGTCCCGCAAAAGTCGGACAATCCGGCAGTTCCGATCACCGTCAGCGAGCAAGTGGAGAGCACTCACGAAGCGTTTGAGGCGGGAGCGACGCTGGCCCATTGCCATGTGCGGATGGATGACGGGACGCCGACCTCCGATCCTGATCGGTTCGCGGCGCTGATGGAGGGCATCAAAGCGCACTGCCCCGGGATGGTGATCCAGCTGTCCACCGGCGGCCGGTCTGGCGTGGGCAAGGAGCGCGGCGGGATGCTGTCGCTGAAGCCGGACATGGCGTCGCTGTCGACTGGGTCGGTGAACTTTCCGACGCGCGTTTACGAGAACAGCCCGCAGTTGGTGGACTATTTGGCAGCGGAGATGCTGGCCTACGGTGTGAAGCCTGAGATCGAGGTGTTTGATGTCTCGATGCTGTTCCAGGCGGCGAAGATGGTGGCGGACGGGCGGCTCCAGGGGCCGCTTCACGTGCAGTTCGTTATGGGCGTGAAGAATGCGATGCCGGTGGATCGGCCGACGTTCGACTTTTACCTTGAGACGCTGAAGCGCATCGCTCCTGACGCCACGTGGACGGGCGCGGGGATCGCGAAGGATCAGTTGACGCTCAATGAGTGGTCGCTGGCGGCGGGAGGGCACTGCCGCACTGGGCTGGAAGACAACATCCGCATGGACCGCGAGACATTGGCGCCGTCCAACGCCGCGCTGGTGAAGCGGTTGGTGAACCTTTGTGAAGCGCACGCGCGGCGGCCTGCGACGGTGACCGAGACGCGTGATCTCCTCGGCCTGGCTCCGGCCTGAGGCTCGGAGCTGCCCGGGTCCCGGCGTCAGGTCACGCCCTCAAATCTGGCATTGGTTGTGCAGCGGACGAGCTGAGGTGGGACGATGTGCGACGAAGGCGGACGAGACCACCGCGAACGGGCTTAATCTGACCAGCTATTAGCTGGGCGGCCTTGTGGGCTCGCGGCTGTTTGGCGAAGGCTGTATCGCGGTGGGGTGGGATCGAGAGTGGTCATGCTTGCCGCCATGATGGCGTTGGCCGGTGCAGCCGCCCTCGCCCTAACCGAGAAGACCTAACGGGGATTTGCCATGTCACTGTCCGGCCGCACTGCGATTGTCACGGGTTCCACCTCCGGCATCGGGCTCGGCATTGCCGAAGCGCTGGTGGCGGCGGGGGCCAACATTGTCCTCAACGGCTTCGGTGACGCCGGCGAGATCGAGGAAATTCGCCAGCGCCTGGAAAGCACCGGCGTGAGGGCGGTCTATAACGGCGCGGATATGTCCAAGCCCGACACCATCGAGGCGATGGTCAAAGAGGTCGAGGCGGAGTTCGGCGCCATCGACATTGTGGTGAACAATGCCGGCATTCAGACGGTGGCGCCCATTGAGGAGTTCCCCGTGGAGCGGTGGGACCTCATCCTTGCGATCAACCTGTCGAGCGCGTTTCACATGAGCCGCCTGACGGTGAAGGGGATGAAGGACCGGGGATTTGGCCGGATCATCAACCTTGCTTCGGCGCACGGGCTGGTGGCTTCGCCGTACAAGTCGGCCTACGTCGCTGCGAAGCATGGCATGCTGGGGCTCACCAAAACGGTGGCGCTGGAAGTGGCGGAGCATGGCGTCACCTGCAACGCGATCTGCCCCGGCTATGTGCTGACACCGCTCGTCGCGAAGCAGATCCCCGATACGGCGAAGGCGCGGGGGATCACCGAAGAGGAGGTGAAGCGGGACGTGTTGCTCGCCGCGCAGCCCACGAAGCACTTTGTCACCACCGAGCAACTGGGTGCGCTCGCGGTGTTTTTGTGCAGCGATGCGGCGGCCTCCATCACCGGCGCTGCGCTGCCGGTGGATGGCGGTTGGACGGCGCACTGAGGATGGCCCGCCATCACGCCCGCCGCGGCAAGAACCAGAAATCGATCAACCTCGCACTGCAGGGCGGCGGCGCCCACGGTGCGTTCACCTGGGGCGTCCTCGACAAGATTTTCGAGGACAACCGCCTATGGATCGAGGCGATTTCCGGCAC
>ERZ1740058.1159-NODE-1159-length-13734-cov-5.734410_pt1 | contig 13734 bp, 15 predicted proteins | sample MGYA00581745_ERZ1740058 | MGnify/ENA primary metagenome ERZ1740058 (study PRJEB43018, sample SAMN04849742) | marine metagenome | isolation source: floating plastic debris | place: Pacific Ocean | collected 2008-08-30 | study: EMG produced TPA metagenomics... | reverse complement strand
AGGATATAGGGGAACTCACTACAATCCCAAGAAACTTGGTTTACAGAGTACTAAGGCCATGTCTAAGTTGAAAACTGCAGTTATGTTTGTCCGTCAAACTGCAATGCTGAACCTGTACGAGGTCTAATCTACAAGGAAGTATGGTTGTGCCCATCGTGTCAAAACCCTTGTGAGAACTTCCGCACTCAAAATCTTTCTTGTTGAAGAGAGAAAAGTGCAGTCGAGCCATTGATATTTGTTTACACTTTTAATAGGTAGTCTGTTGCTCAACTCACAATCTACCGAGCGATTGTTCGGTAACTTAGAAAGTACCTGGGCACTTTGACTGGGGAAATCTAAAGATTCTCTAAGTTTTCTTGCAGATTCATCTCTGCTTTAAGCTATTTTGTGCTCAGTTAGAAGGCTAGAGTACGTGGGTCTGTCTGTATCCTTTGCAATATCAGGTATCGTTTCGCGCCTTTATGGAATCTGCTAGTCCCTCTGAGAACCCTCCGGAACCTCCGAGTAGCCGCTTTTCTCACTTTGTTGGCACGGTCATTGCCTTCTTGACACTGATGCTGCCGCTCTTGGCGATCGCGCACTTTTCGATGGCTGATCCGCCCCCTGCGACGTTACCGAGTTATCCTGTTTCGCGATCCGACGATTGATTTGCGGACCGGCCGAGATCTCTATGCGGGGTTGGTCAACGTCTTCGCCTAAAATGCTAGGCGAAGCGTTTTTGGATGTGGCCTAGAGCAAAAGATTGCCCAGCAGCCTACAGCGATATGCGGAATGTCTGCCGGATTGAATGCTTTGACGCGCCACCGCAGGTTAAGCCTGCTCTTCAACGCTTCCAGACCAACTCTAAACTTTATCTGGAGACGCATTGTGGATTTATCTCGGATTCCTGCGCAGCCTGAAGCTGGCTTAATCAACGTCTTGATTGAGATTCCGGCAGGCAGCAAAAATAAATATGAATTTGATAAAGATATGGGAGCCTTGATTTTGGACCGAGTGCTCTTTGCTTCGGTGCAATATCCCTATGATTATGGCTTTGTGCCCAACACCCTTGCCGATGATGGGGATCCGCTAGATGGCATGGTGATGATGGATCAGCCTACTTTTCCTGGCTGTGTGATTGCGGCCCGCCCAATTGGCATGCTGGAAATGATCGATGGCGGCGATCGCGACGAAAAGATTCTCTGTGTACCCGCCGAAGATCCGCGCTATGCCGACGTTAAGTCTTTAGATGATATTGCTACTCATCGTTTGGACGAAATTGCCGAGTTTTTCCGCACGTACAAGAACTTGGAGAAAAAAGTTACTGAAATTACTGGATGGCAGAACGTTGACAAGGTGATGCCTCTGGTCCAGCAGTGCATCGACGCGGTCAAATAAATAATCTCTTGCGGGGGGATTAATGCCACCCTGAGGGTGGGTATGCTGATAAAAATGGGCGTCAAGATTGCCTGCTAGGGCTCGCACTTAGGTCAAGTCGTATTCCTGTGATGCTGATCTCTAGACGCTTTGAAGGGTGGCCGAATACCTACTCTTGAGCATTGACAGCGCACCTATCCTCAGGTGACAAAAACCACCAAACTTTCCTGAATATACTTAAAGACAAGAGAATACTTATCAATAAAATTATTGGAAATCGGCTTTGTGCTGTCGTCACCCATCTAAATTATTGTTCAACGTATCCTTTAGTTGCTGTTTTCCTCCATGCCAGAATCAGATGCTTCAAGGTTGACCGCACAACAGAATCTGACCCCCGCGGAGAGTAAGTCAGCTGCAATGACAAAAGCCGGTATTTCCAGTAACGTAGGCTGTCTGACAGTCAAGTTTTGGGGGGTGCGAGGCAGCTTACCCACACCGGGTTCTGATACCGTTAGATATGGTGGAAACACAGCCTGTGTAGAGATCATGCTCCCTAAGCATCGCCTCATTTTTGATGGGGGGACTGGTCTACGAGTGCTGGGTAAACACCTGCTCGATGCCCAAGAGGCGGTTAATGCCCATATCTTTTTTACTCACACCCATTGGGATCGCATTCAAGGTTTTCCTTTCTTTGGCCCCGCTTTCATCGCATGTAATCATTTCGACGTTTACGGCGCAATGGCTGCCAATGGTGCTTCGATTAAGCAACGATTGACTGATCAAATGTTGCGGCCTAACTTTTTTACACCGCTGCAAAAAATGTCGTCTGACATGGCGTTTCACAACATTACCGCTGGCAGTGTTATTCATCTAGATGAGGATGTTACCGTTGAGACGCTCGCCCTCAATACTGCGACCAGTGCCCTAGGCTTTCGCATCAACTATGCTGGCAAGTCGGTTGTTTATGCCACAGATAGTCACCATACGACTGGTCCTGATCCAAGTTTGCTGTACTTAGCTCAGGGTGCCGAGTTGTTGATTTATGGCGGCAGCTACTCGGAGCCAGTTTATACGAGTGTTGCGGGAGATCCTGACGCGATTTCTTGTGATCAAAGTATTGCGATCGCCGAAAAGACGCAGGTCAAAGAGATGATCTTGTTTCATCACAACCCGCTCCACGACGATGATTATCTCGACCACCTCGAAATGGAAATTCACAATCGCTGTCCTCAACTACGCCTCGCTCGCGAAGGCATGATTTTGCAGGCTTGATGGCGATTCTTCAGTAGCTCTGCAGCGTTGTGGCAACGCTAATCAACGCTAGCGATGCGTTATCGCAGTGTAAATGGCTCTACCGTATAGTGGTTGCTTATTTACGGTGAACCGCGATGCCATTTTTCTTAGCGATCGCTGCTGTGTTAGGTGGCCTGGCAGTGGGTGGCGGTGCTTTTGCGAGTCATGCCTTGCAGGGGCAACTACCGGAACGCGCGATCGCAGTTTTCAATACCGGCGTGCGTTATCAGATGTACCATGCCCTAGCGTTGCTAACTGTGGCAATGCTGTGGAGCAACGCCAAGTCAGCTCTCCCTTGGCTGACAGCAGCAGGATGGCTCTTCGTTGCTGGCGTGATCCTGTTTTCTGGCAGCCTTTACCTCATTAGCCTAGCTGGGCTCAAGGTCTTTGGCCCGGTTACACCGATTGGGGGCGTAGCGTTGATAGCCGGATGGGCTTGTTTAGCGATCGCGGCTCTCAAATGGCCGTAGCCTAAAGGCTCAAGTGCATGACTCCTTAAAGCGGAATGAGGGAAGGTGGGGTGAGTGCGGCTAAATCATCACAGCAACTCTAGTTTGGCGAGAGTAATCTAGAGCGCCAGAACCCTGGTATGAAAGACCTGACACTGTGTCGAACTGGTCTCTTTCAAAAGGAATGCTGACAGAGTTCTGACTTGCCTACACCCATTCCGCCTTCTGCGATCGCTTTCGGCACGGTTGTATAAGGGCTACTTGCTGTACATCAGCTCCCTTCTCATGGAAGATTCTAAAGTTGCCGTAGTTCAGAATTTGGGATTTCAAATTTCACCATTGAAAGCTAACCGCAGCGGCAAAAGAGACCACAAAACCCAGCATCGAGCCAACAATAACCTGCACTGGCGTGTGTCCGAGCAATTCCTTAAGACGCTCTTCATTGAACTCAGGCTTTTCTTGAAATAGTTCGTCAATAATTTGATTTAAAATCTTAGCCTGTTTACCTGCTGCTTGCCTCACACCGGCGGCATCGTACATAACAATGACGGCAAACACAACGGTAACCGCAAAGGCTGGACTGGCCCAGCCCATGGTTTGGCCAATGCCAAACGAGAGAGCCGTCACCAAGGCCGAATGAGAACTAGGCATGCCTCCGGTTTCTACCAACACTCGCATATTGATTTTGCGATGTACGATTAGCTCAAATACCAACTTGAGAAATTGAGCCAACAGGCAAGCTGCCAGAGCTACAATCAGCACTCGGTTGTGAAAAATTTCACCAATGTCTTGCATGGCTTCTAAAGTCATCAATGAGTTCGGTCAACAATAAAATTTGCCAGCGCCACCAAGGGCTGAGCAGCCGTGCCAAAGTTATCTAACACGCTAGACTTGGCAGTCTCGACCAGAGTTTGGGCCTGCTTTTTCGATTCTTCGAGGCCCCAAATGCTGGGATAGGTGGCTTTTTGGGCAACTAGGTCTTTGCCGGCTGACTTGCCGAGTTCTTCTGAGGTGGCGGTCATATCAAGAATGTCGTCCACAATTTGGAAGGCAAGACCAATGCAATCGGCATACTGTGACAGGGTGGCGACCTGAGCCTCATCGGCCCCTGCTAGCACGGCTCCAGAAGTCACGGAAACTCGGAGCAACGCACCCGTTTTATGGGTATGAATGTAATTGAGAGTTTCTAAACTCACATCTGTTAACCCTTCGGAGGCCAGATCAACAATTTGGCCGCCTACCAACCCTTTTGCTCCGACCGCTTTACCCAGATCGGCAATGACTCGCAGCGCACGTTCGGCTGAGACGTCCTGAGTTTGCGTGGCGACAAATTCAAACGCGTAGGTGAGTAAAGCATCGCCTGCGAGAATCGCCACATCTTCTCCATAGACTTTGTGGTTCGTGAGTTGGCCCCGACGGTAATCGTCATTATCCATGGCTGGCAGGTCGTCATGGATTAGCGACATGGTGTGAATCATTTCTAAGGCACAGGCGGTAGGCATGGCCATCGGTTCGGTGCCACCTAACAGCTCGCAAGTTGCGAGGCAAAGAACCGGGCGCAGACGTTTGCCGCCCGCTAACAACGAATAGCGCATCGCCTGGTACACAGTTTCGGGATAGCCTTCTGGGAGTGAGGCATCAAGGGCAGCTTCGACCCGCTGCTGGCGATCGCGCAAATACGTTTTGAGATCAAAGGTCGTTGTCGTTGAAGAAGTCATTACCCTACTCACATGCAACTGTTAAGACAAAAGCGTGTCACCCGCATGGGCTAGCTCCGGTGATCGTTGGCAATAGCTCAACACGGTATTATGCAACAGCATAGTCACAGTCATCGGCCCCACCCCGCCAGGTACAGGCGTGATTGCGGCCGCCGTGGGGCCAACCGCTTCATAGTCTACATCTCCGACGAGCCGATGCTTACCGGCCGCCGTGGCCATGCGGTTGATGCCCACGTCTATCACGACGGTGCCAGGTCGAATGTACTCAGACGTGAGGAAGTGAGGTCGCCCAATTGCACTCACCACAATATCAGCACTACGGGTTACTGCTGATAAGTTGTGGGTCCGAGAGTGAGCAATCGTGACCGTGGCATTGGCCTCTAGCAGCATCAGGCTCATGGGCTTACCGACTAAAATACTGCGTCCGAGTACCACTGCGTGCTTGCCAGCAACATCAATATTGTTGGCCTGCAGCAACTGCATGACGCCAAAGGGCGTGCAACTGCGTAAACCGGTTTCGCCGCGGACGAGGCGACCCATATTGATTGGATGCAGGCCATCGACATCTTTATCGGGATGGATGGTATTCAACAAAGTGACATCGTTAATCTGCTCAGGGACCGGCAGCTGTAGCAAAATGCCATCGACGCGGTCATCGGCATTCAACTCGGCAATGAGTCCTTCTAGATGATTTTGCGACGTATCACCAGGCAGCTTTTGCCCAAATGAGGCGATGCCAACGCGATCGCAGGCTCGCTCTTTGTTCCTTACATAGGCGGCGCTAGCCGGGTTATTGCCCACCATAATGACAGCTAGACCAGGCGACCGCCCTACCTGAGGAGTCCAGGCTTGAACTTGAGTGGTCAACTTGGCCTGAATTGCTTTTGCTAAAGCTTTGCCATCCAGAATTTGATTCATCGATTTCCTGAGTTACCCTGTTGAGCAATGGGCTCACGGCTGCTTAATTCGTCTTTAATGACCAGGGAAGTTCTCCCGACGGGCCGATGTATTAAGCATGCATTTTGATACGAGGTCTAGTGTCTCAGATTTAGCGGCTTCTTATCCTAACGATTCCAAATGTGGCAATTTACAGAGCGGTTACGGGTTTGGTCAGGCGGTATCTTAGCGATCGCTGTCTGTAGCTGTAGTCAGGCGGCTAATGTCCCCACTCAACAAAAATCGACCGGGTTACATTTGCCATCGAGTATCGCTCAGATTGTGCGACCAACCATTGCCATTCAAGAACTGACCGCCGCTAAAAATAACGAAACCGTTCATATTAAAGGAACGGTAATCAAACAGGCTCCCTTATTAGCCGGGTCTCTGTATCAGGTGCAAGATGAAGATGGCACTGTCTGGGTGCTCAGTTCGGAGGTACCTCCAGCAGTGGATGTCAGCGTCAATGTTGTCGGGACTTTACAGGTAGAAGCGATCGCTGTTGAGGGCATCGACATCAGCGACTTTTATCTGCGCGAAACGTCTCGCACAGTCACGACAGGAGACACCACCCCAGAAGCCCCTGAGCCCCCCGAGCCGGACACCGATGCATCAACGACTCAAAATGATGCTGAATAACGCTGCATCTCTGAGCGAAAAGAGAAAGCTACGTTATCCTTAGTTCGCTTGTTGTCAAGGATTTGAGAGGGCGGCTGAAATGATATCCGGTGGTCAACTTTACTAGTATCGGGTCTGTAGTTTTCAGCATTGAGTGTGAGGCTATTTCGCGCCAATATACAAGAATGTAGCTACTCAAAAATAGCAGCGTAGCTTGTCCCTGTTTCTGCTAAAATACTCTACTATGATTCCGGTTGCATCTGCGTCACCTCCGTTTATCCCGTGATCCTTAGAGCCTATGACTGCTTCTACGGCTGCCGGCAGCGATCACCGCACTATCTTTGTAGTGGAAGACCACCCCACCACCTAGGCGGGTATTCACAGCATTCTTAAACGCTTTGGCAACAACATTGCCCTCGAAACGCTGACAACCTTGAAGGAGGCCCGCGAGGCTATTCAGCGATTAGAGCCTAACTTAATTGTGCTTGATTTACAGCTGCCTCAAAGTGCTGGAGAAAGCGCCTCGACTGAGTCTGGCATTCAGTTTTTGAAAGAACTGATGCAAAAGCATACCTTTTTGAACATCGCTGTTCATACGTCTTATCCAGACGCCCTCGTCCGCATCATTCCCGATATTGATAATCACCGGGGCGGATTTACCGTTACCAGCAAAGATAGTTCTACTGAAAAAGCTTTTGAACGCTTTCGAGCGGCGCTGCAAGGCTACACCCATACCCGCGACATTCGTAGCTTAAAAGCGGGCTTGGAGCTGAAGCCAGAGTGGCTCGAAACACTCGATTTGGCTTGTAAAGAGGGCTATCAAGATCGGGCGATCGCCAAGCACCTGCACGTATCAGAAAGCATGGTGCGCAACTACTGGAGCAAAATCTACGATGTCCTCGGCATCTATCCCGAAGATGCCAAAGAAGAAGGCCGCAACCTGCGCATCGTCACCTGTCTCAAAGCCCGCGATGAAGGTCTGATTGAATAGCGCTAGCAATGAAAACCATGCTGCCATTCTTGAAAAGACCTACCCGTCGCCTCACGCGCCTGGCCCGCAAGTCTTCGAAATGGCCCATCGGCTACGCTATTATTGCTGGAGTTCTCTTGACTCGCTGGGTGGGGCTATTCTCCAGTTTAGAACTCCTGACCCTTGACTTTCTCCTCCGAAATCGACCTGCTGAGTCCCCGGATGAGCAAGTGGTCGTTATTGTGTTTGATCGTAATACTGTTCAGAGTCAGAGCGATTTTGAAGAACTCTCTGAACAGAAAATTGCTCAACTTTTGAACATCATTTTCTCGGTTGACCCAGCAGCCGTAGGCCTAAACATTTTTTTGGGAGAGAATGAGGTTGATCCTGGTCGAGAGCAGCTTATTGCGCTGTTTGAGGCCCACCCAAATTTGATTGGGGTTGAAAAAGTCTTACCACCTCGAGCCATTGCTCCACCTAAAGATATTTCTTCAGAAATCATTGAGGAACAATTTGCACCAAATGATATCCCTTTAGATCAAGATGGCCGTATTCGCAGAACCTTTCTGGGAGTTTATCTGCCCGATAACGATGATGATCCGCAGAATAACCAACTCAGATTTTCATTTTCATTTAAGCTCGCTGAAGCCTACTTAGAAGCTCAAGGTTACACCTTAGAAAATCACCCAGACAATCCAGAAATTCCTGTCTTTAAGCACACTGGCAAGGCTGGTATTAAAGCAATTCCAATATTGCATAAAAACAGCGGTGGATATTTTCACGAAGAAAATATTAGTGAATTGCAGTCTTTATTAAACTTTCGTTCTGGGTCAGAATCATTTCAGATAGTTGAAGCGAAACAAGTCTTAAATCGTTAGCTATCTACAGTGTTTCTAAGAGAAAAAATAGTGATTGTTGGTGGTATCGATCCCTATTTTCCACGATTTTTACCAGCCGCAGCTTCATCCAGTCTCATTTTTGAGGAGAGTGAAGTAAACTCACTTGTTCCTCGAGTTGGTATTGTAGGGCTAGAGTTAGAAGCCCATAGCGTTAGCCAGATTATTGATTCTGTAGTTGACAATCGTCCTCTGATCTATACGCTACCGTCAATTACTGAAAGTTTACTGATTGTTTTATCTGGTCTATTAGGAATAGTTATTAGTATTTCGTTCTCCTCTTCTGCTAAAAGTGCAGTTGCTTTAATTGTCTTTACTATTATTGGTTCTAGTATTGTTTACCTATGTATGATTTATTTTGGTCTCTGGTTACCAGTGACGCCGATGGCCGTTTGTCTGCCTTTGGCTGGCATAGCTTACTTAGGGTTTAACTATCGCAGTCAGCGGAGTGCTATTCGCAGTCAACAAGAGCAATTAGTTGAAGCACAGATCCTAGAAGCAGAGCGACGTAAAGCAATTGAGCGGGCTTTTAGTGCTATTCATGCAGGGCCTTTACAACGACTGTCAAGTTTGTTGAGAAACGCCAAAGATGGGAATATTAAACAGGGACATGTTATTGGGGAGCTTGAGGCTCTCAACAAAGAAATTCGAGGCGTTGGTGAAAGGCTACGTCAAGAAGCGATTGGTGATGTGTACTTTTTCTATTCTGAAGGAGACATCAAGTTAGACCTTACGCATTCTATGCACGAAGTGCTCTATGAAGTCTACAGCTTAGCTGTACAACGGAAGTTGCCTGGTTTTGAAGGCGTCAAAGTTCGTGCTGTTTCGATAGAGCCCTTTAACTGTAAGCAGTTAAGTCTTGATATCAAAAGACAACTGTGCTGGTTTCTTGAAGAATCACTTCAAAATATTGGTAAGCATGCGATTGGAGCTACTCGAATCCAAGTTTCAGGGAAGTATATTAATGAATTTTATAGCCTAAAAATAGAAGATAATGGGCCTGGCATCCAATCTTCTCACCTGGGAGAAGGCACACAATCTTTTTATCGCTTGGAAGCTCTGCTATACGGAAAGTTTGCTCGCTTTTCGAGGCCTAGTGGCGGCACCGTTTGTGAACTTAGCTGGCCGTCGTCATTTAATACAAGTTAATCCGATTTTCTAATCTAATGTCTGAGAGAGTTCTTTAATCTCATGTTTATCTACAGGAACTGCAACTATGTTGACATCTAATGCAAGAGTTTTGATTTCGAGATTGATGGTGATGGGTGCTCTCATTACCGGAACGATATTGCAGGCTGACGGTCAGGTTTTGGCTGACTACGTGCCGCAAGGAGGTGATCCCCCACCTGGCAATACCTCTACCTCTGGGATGTCGCTATTGTGAGCGATGTCTTTAGCATAGGCATCCCATGAAGAATTATTCGTAACTAAAAAAAAATACTGACGATTTGACAGTGCGATTGAACTATTCCAACTATATGGAGGAATGGTTTACAGCGTTTTCTGACCTGCTGAGGTGCAAAAATCGACTTGTAATCCTTGCTATGCAAGGGGTTGGCGAACCTCACTAGACTGAGAAGTGCTGTATGTATCCTCAACTGTCAACATTAATGTTTGTCTGTTTGATGGGTGCGTCTTTATTAATTCTGACTGATTCTATGTCTAGTCAGCGTTTTGGAGTGAGCGAATATCGATCGCAAGGTGGGGAGCCACCAACCGGTGCTTCTATTTATTCAAGCTGACTAAGCTTGTGCTAGGTCGTCTGGTCCAAGGTTTTTGGGATTGGGTTGCTATGTTTCCCTGAACTGTTAAGCAATGGGGCTCTTGTTGTTTTGATGACTTGTGAGTGGGCTTTTCTGTAGTCAATCTCAGTCAAAACGCATTGAGGGATCCCTCGGAGAATCACTACCTTAAAGATGAATCTCGTAAGGGAGATCATCATGAACCTGTTGAAAACACTATTCAGTTCAGATTTGGAGGACACGGATTTCTTCGAGACGACCTATCCCTTAACGAATAATTTCTTCAACGGAGATCAAGACGCATGGTATGCACAATCTGATGCAACGGCAGTTGTCAAAACTGAGATTCTGCCTGGCAAATTGGGACGGGTTCGGTTTCAGGGGGTAAGATGGCGGGCCTGCTGCGATCGCTCTGTGACCCTAACCGTCGGTACGCGAGTCAAAGTGTTGGGCCGGCGAGCCAACATCCTAGTAGTTGAGCCGATTGATGCCTGTGTTCCCTGTTAGTTAACTGACTGTCCGACGTCAACCCAATAGAGATATGCCCCGGCCAAAGGTTTTATCCCTGGCCGGGGCATTTGAGTATTAGTTCACTCGAACCAGGCGAATCTCGGTGCGCTGTTGGGCTGGATCAGCTGGGTCAACGCCCGACAGTGGTAAATTGAAGCCTTTGCCTTCGGCCACGATATTGTGCTGAATGCCTTGATTTCTCAAGAAGTCTACTTCGACTTGCGCTCGCTGCTGGCTCAACTGCTGGTTTAGATCAGCGGCCACCGTACGCGAGGAGTGAACGATGACGCGGACGGCGACGGACTCTGGGTTAAACTCTTGAATCTCAGTGACAAGACCCTGCAGGGTTTGCTGCCCGGCGGCGGTGAGTTGGGCGGACCCCGTGCCAAATTCCACTTTGCCCTGCACGTCTAAATTGCCAATGTCTGGGGCAGCCTGGACCTCCTCGGCGGTCACTGTGGGAATGTTGAGGGTTTGCTCAGTGCTGCCAGCCAGCCGTTCTGCTAATTCAGGATTATCGGCTCGCACCAGGTCAATCAGTGTTTGGGTATTTTGGGCCGCCTCGCGCAAATATTCGTCCGTAAAGAGGGTTTCAGGATTGCTGGGTAAATCGTTGATGCGGCCGGAGAGCACCAGAACTGCTGCGATCGCTTCAATGCGCCGCTGCAGCGTACCATCAGTCATCCAAGTTTGGGCCTCGGCAGCGGTAAAGAAGTCGATGCCTTGTAGCACCGTCCCCGCATCAGCTGGGGAGAGGGCGCCATCTGATGCGATTTGGGTTTGCAACTGCGAGGCGTCCCGCACATTGGTGTCAATCCGGCGATAGTAGTTTTCGAGCAGGGTGGCAATGACCTCTGGGCGTGATTGCATCAGGCGCTCAGAAGCCACGATGACATCCACGATGGAATTAGGCGCATCATTACTGGAAAGGACGACGGTATAACCCTGCTGGCGCGCTTGGGCGATAAATGGTTCCCATAGCACCGCGATCGCGACATTTTCGTTCGGGTCTTGCATCAACGCCCACGCTTCAGAGGCATCGGCAACCCGCACGATTTCAAACTCCGACAGGTTAAACGCATCGAATTTGGTGTCGAGCACCAAGGCGAGATATTCACTCGGGGTATCACCAGCGAAAGCAATCTTAAGAGATTGGCCCTGACTTTGGGCTTGTTGCAATAGCGGTGCCAACTCTAGCAAAGAGGTTAGCGAGGCGTATTTGGGTGTATTCAGAACGACTGCATCGGCGCCAATTGTACGGTCAATCATGCCAACAATAGTGCCCTCGGGCTGCTGCTGGAGATATTGATCGAGGGTGGTAACAATAATGTCTGCTGCGCCCGTGCCCAGGGCTGCGGCTCTGGCAGCCTGGTCAAATTCGTCACCGTAGGCCAGCGTCAGTCCGGTATCTGCTAGCACCGTTTGAAAGGCTTCATTGCGAAAAGTGCTGTAGCCGCTGAAGGTATCACCTAACAAGGTGAGTTGGGTGGCATTCTGAGGTGCGATCGCGCTCTGATTATTGGCTGAATTGCCGTTGCCTAACAAGCCCGGAGCCATTTTGCTGAGAGACCAGGCTCCTCCACCCAGCAGCCCCACCGTAATCACAAACGTACCGACCAGGGCGGGATAGTTGGTTTTAGTCATTGAATTTGAGGTTTCCTTAACCCTGGAAATAGCTACAACTTGTTTACCCAAGATTTCAGAAGATTTTGCCCGTTGCCTGAGAAAAGTTCACCGGCAACGGCAGCGTTCAGAATTCAGCTAGCAGACTTCAGAGGTCGGGTATGAAAGGTTTTCTAAAAAAGGCGTCTGATGCAAAGAACGCCAATCTGCTGTGTCATAGCAGAAGCGCAAGGGCCACGTGCACTGGATACATGCCCGCTAGAACCGGACTCCTGGCCTTCCATGCCAACCGGCTCGACTTAGCCATGTGAACATTTTCACCAGTAAAAGTTAACGCTGATATTTTCAACGTTTACTGACAATAGCGTCTGATGGCTAACTGAGCCGCTCCCGCTACGCCCGCCTGATTGCCCAGTTTCGCTGTGAGAATCTGTAGGTCTTCACGGGAACTGGGCAAGACTCGCTGTTCAATTTCTTGCCACACGGCAGGTAAGAATAAATCAGCTCCGGCACTGATGCCCCCCCCGAGAATAATCGCCTCCGGGGTAAGGACGTAGATCAAGCTGGCCAAGCCTGCTCCCAAGTCACGACCATATTGCTGCCAGTAAGCGATCGCAGCTTCATCTCCTGCTAGGGCTCGGGCGGCTAGCTTACCCGGTGGGCAGCCCATCTCTCGCTGCACCGCTTGCACTGAGCAATGTTGTTCTAATGACCCACGATTACCGCTGTTGCAAGGAGGGCCATCTGGATCGAGGGTGATGAGACCGAGTTCACCCGCCGCGCCGGTGCGTCCTACAAACAGCTCACCATTGAGGATGACTGCCCCCCCGACCCCTGTGCCTAAGGTCAGCACGATTAAGTCTTGAAAGTCACCGCCGGCCCCTAACCCCGCTTCGCCCAGACCGGCACAGTTGGCGTCATTGGCCAGTACCGTTGGGAGCCCGATTTTGGCTTCAATCCATTCTGCTAAGGGGACATCTTGCCAGCCCGCTAAGTTGATGGCGACTCGGGCCAGTCGGCCCTGAGCGCAGGACCAGTAGTGCCAACACCGATCGCGCGCACCTGCCGATCTGGATCAAGATGATCGATGGCTTGCACGATGGCCGATAGCACAGCTTCTGGGGTCGCTGGCTGGGGAGTCTCAACCACCCATTGCGCCAGACAGTCTCCAGACGTTTGATAGCATCCCAGCTTGATAGCGGTGCCCCCGAGATCGACTCCAATCACTTGAGAAATGTTTGCCACGATGCTGTGCTCAGCTTCATTATCAGAGGCATTGTCCCAGATTTTGACTGAGTCTGACGATCAGTAGGGGAACGCGATCGCGTCAACTTGCAGGAGCTAGCAGACCTCTTTCATAAAGCAGTCGCCATAGCAGAATGCGGAATTGAGAGTGCGGAATGCGGAGTTGAGAAGCCTACGAAATGGGCGTTTCAGAGATTTGATCGATCCTGACCTGATGGCGGATTGCGATATCTGGATGCCAGTCCTTACTTAAGGAACTGCTAATCCAGCTGGTACTCTTTGGCAGAAGTCGCCCTCACGTTGCGGTTTCTCGGTTCCCTATGTAGATGCGAAAGGCAGAAGGCGAAAGGCAGAAGGCAGAGGGCAGAGGGCAGAAGG
>ERZ1740058.1157-NODE-1157-length-13766-cov-4.483918_pt1 | contig 13766 bp, 11 predicted proteins | sample MGYA00581745_ERZ1740058 | MGnify/ENA primary metagenome ERZ1740058 (study PRJEB43018, sample SAMN04849742) | marine metagenome | isolation source: floating plastic debris | place: Pacific Ocean | collected 2008-08-30 | study: EMG produced TPA metagenomics... | reverse complement strand
AAAGTACCCGGACAAGACTGTGGCAGGGTGGATGGGTAGCAGGGTCGGTGGGATGCTATTTAAGCGCAACTCCCTTAGCGCACTCTGCAGGGATTATAGAAGCGCTTCTTGTTCAACGACCACCCGACTAAGATCGAGGTTAGGGTTAGGGCTACCGTTGAAGACTAGATAGTCTAAATCAATCAAAAATGACTCCAGCGCTGCTGGAAAGTCAACCAAGGTATCAATGCCTTCACCCGAGGAGTTATATTCCGTCAATCCCCAATTGTCGGTCGGATCATAGTGGGCCAACATGTAGTCCCATCCTGACGCATACTCATCCATGAGAATTTTTTGCGCGACATACCCCGCCAAAATACTGTTGGCCCCGAGTTTGGGCTCATCAAGAGTGGACTCGCGAGTCTGCTCATACATGCCATAAGCATTAGATCGCATATCTTCAGAAAATTGACGGGTTGTATCAATCAGTGAACCATGGCGAAACGTCAGCGTGACGACAGGTGGCCAAGAACTGGCATAGCTGCCAAAGGCGTAGAGAAACCGCTGATCAGCACTCAAAAATTCGCTGTAGCCATCACCATCAAGGTCTTCAAAGCCGCCTGCTGCTGCAGCATCTAAGGGATAGGTGATCGTGCGATGAAGGTCATTGCCTTGGACTGAGTAAATAGTGTAAATGCTGCAGCAATGAGCACCGCCAGTGTAACGATGAAAAATCACCTCAGGAATACCATCAGGATCAAGGTTTTGTAGACGGAAGTCAGCAAACATGAAATCAACTTCCTGGCGCACCTCAGTCTGAAATTTCCCGTCGACATACACCTCATAGGACAAATATGGCGTTTCGTCAGTCGCAAAATTAATTGGCTCAAACTCTAAAATGCGAACGCTGACTGTACCTGCTGTAATTTCTTGATTGCGCAGTGGCGTATTGCCTAGCGAGATGTCAGCCAAGGGCTCTGCGATCGCAGTCGCTGCACTACCAAAGCTCATCAGCGTTCCCACTGCCAATGACCTTGCCAACATCTCCATGCGGATGATTGGCCTATCTCCCCAAAACTTGTGCAACATCATGTCTCTCATTTGGCTCCACTGAGTTACAGCAATTTTTCCTCAAAAAAGCGAGGACTTATGCAGCTGCATCCGATTTTGGCTCCTAAATCCCCAACACTGGAGAAATAAGATGCTCAATCCCTCAGATTTGGGGGATTGAGGGAGCTTTCACGTAAATCCTCAAAAGCTTTCGATCAAGCTCACAACCCTTATTCAAGGAATCCGGGCCAGTTTTCGCAAGTCTTTAAAGCTACTTAATATCTGAAGAAAATGCAGTCATTGAGGAATCATGAGAATTTTTCCTTCGCCAGAACAGTGACTGATCGGATCATCAAAGTCTGATCAACGATGCCACGTGCAGACTGTCCCGTCTTTTGGCATGTTGTCTAACTAGTACTCGGTGGCAGAAGACGCCCTACCGTTGTAGTTTCTAGCTCCCTTTGCCCCGCTGCTCTCCCACTCTAGAGAACGGTCTGCAAATTTACGCTGCCCGGTACTAGCAAGGGTCTCAGTAGCGTAAACCCAAAGCTATTGCGGCCCAATATCTCAAGCAGCTCCAGACATCCATGCTGGCCATATTGCAGCATTTTGCCTTCGTCGTCTTAGAGAGACTAACTGTCAGCTTTGCTGAGACTGACTTTCAAGCAATTGGGACATGATCTTTACTATCAGGCTATTGCAACCGATACTCTAAAAGGCATCTTGAGAGGATTAGCTCAGGACTGCTAACTGATGGATGGGCTCAGACAAGCAAACTCTGATATTGGCTCTCACAGCGAGATCTAATCACAGACGATCAAGATTCTAGAGCTTGGGCTTTTGTCAGAAACTTGAGAAAAAATTGTTTCATTTCAAGCATTTTGTTGCATCCTTTTATAAGCGATGTTTGCTGAAATAAGTGCGCTCTTTCAACCAAGTGCGATCGCTGAAAGGTAAATGTTACGTGCTGAGATCATTGATTGACTCATTGGCAAACAGCAGTGTTAGGCATCGTTCACCCTAATCGATTCCCAGCTTAGTCGATTATTTTTCGCTGATCTAACTGTTTGAGTTGCTAACCCATGATCTCTAAGTGGCATCAAGGTAAAAACCGCTGAGTTCAGGAAATTTATGATGACCTCAAAATCCACCTCATTGGATTTACCTGCTTTTATACCCTCGACTAAAGCATCGGCCAAGACCACCACGCATCCACCGCAGAAGCCACCCTCCGTTTCTTACTCGGTCAAACAGTCCACCAGTGCTGAACAAGCCGCGCTGCCCTTTTTACCCCAAGCCAAACGCCCCAGTTTCAGCAGTCACCGTAACGACGCTAACGCGGCACTCGCCCTCGATTTATTGGCCGACGTGCAAGGGGCAATTGTCAGTTGGCACCAAGCCCTGCGAGACACCTTGCTTGAAATCCAGCAGCTCTATCTGGCTGGCCCGATTGTCGATGGTTGGCTCGAATCGACCAACCGTCAGACTCACCAAACAGACCTCAATGAGCACGCTGCGGTGCTGCGTCACGGCGATCCAGAGCAGGTAGCGGCTTACGTTGAAAAGCTAGCTCAGCAGACACCCATCGAGGACGCAACTCATAGCAGTCACTATCGCCTGTGCAGCTTAGATGCTGATGGTCAAATGCAATGCCAAGACTGTCCACCAGAGCAGTTGGGGGTAGTGAGCCAAGCGATCGCCCGCAACCAAAAACTGCGACAACTTGTCAGTCAAAAGCAATATCTTGAGGCCAAACTCAAACGGGCTTCAGAAGCTTTAGAAGTCACTCGTAAGACCCTGGATATTCGAGGCGACACATCATCTGCTGCTAGCTAAGCCAGAATCACTGAAGAGTTTGAGTCAGAGGCGCTAACGGTAGGTGCTCGCATTTCGATGATCCCCATCATGCCCTGGTCTTCATGATCCAGAATGTGGCAGTGATAGACCGTCTTGCCGGCATAGTCGTTAAAGGACACGAGAATATCGACGGTCTCGTAGGCTTTGACATTGACGACATCTTGCCAAACTGTCAGTGGCACGGGCTCACCGTTGCGCCGAATGACCTGAAAAGCGTTGGTATGTAAGTGAAAGGGATGATCCCTCACGGCATTATTGATACTGCACCATTCCTCTACGGTGCCGAGTTCAACACTGGTGTCAATACGGCCAGGAGCAAAACCAAGCCCGTTGATCAGAAAGGATTGGGCACCATCAATACCATGATCGAGAACAAATTCTCGGCGACGGCTGGGTGGAGGCAACATCGGAGAGGCCAGTAGAGTGCTGGGTAAGGGGATTTCGTGGATGGTCTCACCATAGTGCAGTTGTGCGATCGCAACCATTTCTCCTGGCCTGTGAAGATGCACACTGTGTCCCATCCCAGCCATCATGTCACTGATTCCCCGATCGTAGGGCAAGCTGACTAAGCTATATGTCCCAGGGTTTTGGTCACCTGCCACCAAAACATCCGCTCGATTACCAGGTGCTAGTACTAAGTCGTTTGTCAGTTCTACAGGCTCTGACAAGGTCCCTCCATCCATGCCGATCAAGTACCAGGGATGGCCGTTGAGCCGCAGCTGATATATACGTGAAGGCGAAGCATTGAGCAATCGCAATCGCAATAAGCCTCTTTGAGGAATGGTTACAGTTGGGGCGCGATCGCCGTTGACGGTAATCAGCGTTCCCTCACGTCCCCAACGTCGGAACATGGGCATCGGTTCACGGCGTCTCCCCCGTCGATTTAAATCAAAGTCTTGCAGCACTAAGATCGACTCTGTCGCCGCTTGAATTTCGGGAATCTGATCAACTGCGCCCCGTACGATGATGGGACCAGCCAAACCGCCAAAGACTTGCTCAGCCACGAGTCCATGATGATGGGGGTGATACCAAAACAAGCCCACAGGGTGATCAGGGGCAATCATAAATTGGTACTGCTGCTGTTCTCCCGGAGGCACTGACAAAAACACGTTATCGGCATGGCCGTTGGGAGGAATGTGCAGCCCATGAAAGTGCAAATTAGTGGGATCAGCCAGGTGATTTGTGAAGTTGACTTGCACAGTGTCACCGGCCTGCATTTCCCATAGGGGGCCAGGAACTTGGCGGTTATAGGCCAGCAGTTGAGCCGACTGCCCCGCGACTGTCAAAGACTGTTCTGCCGCTGTGAGATCAACCACAAAAGAGCCACTTTGACTACGTAAGCGGATGGTCTGAACCGGTTCTGTTGGCGGTCTTGAACAGCGAGAGAGCGCGATCGCCGCGACTGAACTACCGGAATATTGCAAGATTTGGCGACGTTTCATGAAGTAAAGGATTGAGGCAAAGAGTCATCAACGTGATGTCTTTCATCAGGCTATAGTCTCTAGTCAGATGGAGAAACCACCCTAGGTTGCCGTTCAGCGATCGCACCTCATTCGTCATCAAGTAAAGGACGGAACGTGAGATAAGCTGTCAGCCCAACTAGCGGCACGGCGCTAACTAAAGCAAATGTCAGTTGGCTTTTGAAGCCTCGGCGAGCCATGTCATCGCCTAATAAACTCGGCACCAATAGCCACAGCAAACAAAAGTCGAGGCTCATCACATGAATAAACCGGCTAGTCTGCCACTGAGCGACAAAATCAGCCCAATCACCGGCATAGGCCGCGTAACCCATCAGCACTAAGGAAGCGATTAAAAGGCTTAAACCCAACATACGAGAGTCAGCCAGTACAATCAAGCGTGATTTAGGCGGTGTAAAGGTGGGGTTAGGTTGCCGTAGGACCAAGTACGGCAATAGTAAAAAAGCACCTAACCCAAAGGCACCCACCACAAACGGCCAAGCTGGCACTTTTTGCCCCTGCGCATCAATTAAAGCCAGGCAAGCATAAGCCATCGGCCAAATGCCCATTAAGTTAAATAAGGCCACAATCGCAGGATTGATATCATCCCACTGCCCGGTAGACAGTTGTTTGATCAGCTCAAGCGTATCGGGCTGATCGGGAGGAGCAAACCCAAAGGCATAGACCACAAATGCAAGCCATAGAATCGCGAAGGAAGGTCGGCGCAACATCACATCAACTCGGGTGACTACTAAGTTTTTCTCTGAATTATCAATCAACTTAACAAAATCTTCCTATTTGGGCGAAAGCCCCCTACCGTAAAGGTGGCATCGGCTATCTATCGCTTTAAGCCTGCGATCGCTATCACGACCTAAGCTCACTTAACCTATCTACTGACACAGGCACTCTCGCCTTTGATTTCACTGGACTAGCTTCAACTTCCACCTCGCCACTCGCGAGGCGAATAAAACTTTTTTAACACTCTAGACGTGCCGCCCACAGCACCTTCAGTATTTGCCTTTAGTTACCAATATCTGCCATGCCTGCACGGGAGTCGGATGTGTTTTGTCCTTGCGGAGACAGCACACCTGATAACTGGCAAAGGGGCACTTCATGATGAATGCCAACTATCTTTTAGAACTGTATGAATCGGGATACCGTGACTTTGCCGGCATTGACCTGAGTGGGGTTGATTTTAGCCAGCGAATTTTGGTCGATATTAGCCTTCAGCAAGCCAGCCTGAAGCAGGCTAATCTCAGCCGTACATTTTTGACTAAAGCCAATCTGACGGCTGCCAACCTTTATCGGATTAATGCCAGCTTTGCCAAATTAAGTGAAGCTAATTTGCAACATGCCAAGCTTCAGAAGGCAGATCTGAGAGGTACCTTTATGGTGAAGTCAGATTTATCAGACGCACAACTCAGCGGTGCCAACCTCAGTGGTGCTAACTTACGCGGCGCCAGCCTCCGAGGCGTCAATCTATGCGGTGCCAATCTCAGTGGTGCTAACTTGCGCGGGGCAGATTTGCGACATGCCAATCTATCTTGGGCTAACTTAAGCGGTGTACGGCTGAGTGGAGCCGCATTGGGCCGCACATTTTTAGATGATGTCAACCTCAAAGGTGCCTATCTCAACGGACTCAATCTTAGGGGCATGAACTTGAGCGGCATCAATCTCCAAGAGGCTAAGCTAAACGGTGCCCAACTCGACCACGCCAATCTCACGGCTAGTAATTTGAGCTGCGCCACGCTGAGAGAGGCTAGCCTCAATCAGGTCAATTTCACTGCTGCCAATTTGACTGGCGCTATTTTGTGGCGAGCCCACATGTTAGGAGTGAACCTCGATCGCGCTGACCTCTCTTGGGCCAACTTAGCGGGTGCCGTTCTTGAGGCCTGTTCTGTCAAGGGAACTGAATTTACCGATGCCATTTTGCCTAAAATTGCCCGCTCAGAACTGTTTCAAAAAGCTTGTGGCGACACGCTGTGGAGTCGCCGTTCAACGCGTGAAACTTTGAGCGCATCTCAATTTGTGGAATAGTTGGAGACTGGTTTGCCTGGCCACCCAGCTCAGGTCAGTGCGCCTCTTCAAAGTTCCTAATACCACGATAGGAAGGACGACTCTTGGCAGACTACGGCGTTATTTTAGTAACAACAGATACGCAACATTCTGCCCAAGAAATTGCTGCGGCTTTGGTGGGCGATCGCCTAGCGGCTTGCGTCAATCTCTACCCAATTCACTCTGTTTATACTTGGGAAAACAAAGTGGAACAAGCGGCCGAGTGGCAACTCGTCATCAAAACTGATCTAGCTTTATTCACTCAAATTGCCATGGCCTTAGACGGGCTCCACCCCTACGATGTTCCAGAAATAATTGCTATCCCCATTCAGCAGGGCAGCTCGGCTTATATGACGTGGCTGGCAGAGAGCACGCAATCGCGCGGCTAATGTGGAGTAATTCCACTTGTGCTTGTTAGTCCCGCTCGCAGGCAAGACATCCGAAACACATTTTATAGATGACCAATCTAGAATGCGACTGGCAATAGGTCCAGCCCAACAAACTTTCGTTACTCATTCTCTTCCGTGTCAGACTCATTCGCCTCCGCTTGCTGAAGCTTTTCGGCTTTGACTAGGGCCTGATCGCTGTTTTGCTGATAGCTCATCACCCGATCTTGAGCGATCGCATAATTTTCATGGGCTGGGGGCACTTCTGCCATCAGGTCAGCAGCTCTTTGCCAACGCGCTGCCAAATCCAACCAGGCTGCCGGGGTGTCGGCAGCTTGACCATCGACAACCGCCTGTTGGGCAAGTCGGACTGCCTGAGCAAACGATTCTTGTGCGGCAGCCGCAGTCGCAGCCGCATCTTCAACCGGAGAGGTCTCAACATTGCCATCCTGAGCCCAAGAATTTTCCAGCCGATGCTTGAGTACCCAACCTAAAAGCAGCAACAGTAAACACAGACTGGCACCGCCTACTAGTCCTCGCAAAAAATACTTTTGACTGAGCTGCTGCTTTTTAGAAGGTGAGACGACAATTTTATTGCGAGCCTTAGGCTGCTGGCGATCGCGCCAAAACCGAGTGATGGGATGGGGCTGCTTGAGCTGAATTAATTCTGACCAAAGCAATTGATTTTCGGGATCGCGAGTAATTTCTTCAAACCATAGAAGCTGCTGTTCTCGGACAATGCGGCTGTTGATGTTAACCTTACGAATGCCTCGGGGCGACAAATCTTCAAGGATCGTCTGCACGCGCTCAACCACGATGGCTTGTTCGAGTTGCTCTGCCTGAGGCGCTTCACACAATAACTGCAGCACGCCATCCGCCAAAATGGCTCGCGTTCTAATTTGCACATCAGCCAACCGCTCATTGAGAATTTGAATCATGGCAGCAACGCTACCCTGGCGCGCTTGACCCAAAATATCGTTCACGGTGGAATTAGTTTGAGCGGTTTGCATAGCTGGCAGGCACACTCGACAAGGTAAAGAATAGTTTAGCTCTATTTTTAGAGATCTCTATTATTCTCTCAGCTAAGTATTTTAGACAACAAAAATTTCCTTGAAGAAATCAGCTGTAATTTAATCATATTGATTGGCTAAACATATCTTATTCAGAAAAAATATAGTTAGGCAGCGATAGTGATCATCCAGTGAGTTAAAGTGTTTCGACTGAATCAAAACCGCTTCATACGATGAATCTGATGATCCCTCACTGACTTAATCCTCATAAAAATTGAAATTAAAAAAGATAAATATGTTGATTAATACTAGTCAATAGGTTTATGGCTTCAAACCCCTATAAGGGATTTACAACAGTCATTTATCTAATCTCCTCAAATAAAATTTGCTCACCACAGCAAATTCTACCCCCTGCATCTGGCTAAACAATTAAGCAAAGGTATAACGCTGCTAAAGCTGTGCAGCGTTACCAGACTGGTTGAGCACACACACTTGATGGGTCTCCGTGTCGAGCAGCAGTATGCCTTCATGGGTGCAGTCCAATTGCGCTAAGCACTGTCCTCGCTCGTCCCAGATAGCTGACCCACCAGCGCTTGCAAACTCTTCACAGGGTCCCACACAGTTCACCATGATAGTCGTCAGCGCATGCTGCTGAGCGATCGCCTGTAAACGCTGATGGGCTTGACTGACACCCGCAGCAGATTTAGCCACACTGGCGAGATAAATATCAGCACCTTGCTGTACAGCACTCTGTACATGAGCCGACACCGATAACTCGTAGCAGATAGCCACAGCAACTTGAGGCGCAGTTGCTAAAACGCCCGTTGAGTTATGGCCCGATACGAAAAAAGGCACTTCGTCAGAGTGCAGGTACTGTTTGGTATAGACTTGCCGTGCTGCTTGCGGATGCCACAGCACAAGACTGATGCAAATACCACCGGGATAGCGGATAGGCATGCCGACACCGATAGTGATGCGATCGCGATTGGCAACTCGCTGCAAAGGTTCTAGACAGGCGTCAGTAGGCAACATAGCCAGTTTGGCAGCCAGCGCTGGTTCATACCCAGTCAGCGAAAGTTCTGGAAAGATAACTGCGTCAGCTTCCAACTGCACAGCCTGTGCCACCCAATGCAAATGATGCGCCAGGTTAGCTGTAATGTCACCACGAACCGGATGAGTTTGAGCAATAGCCAATCGCATATTGACTGCCTGATGTTGTTAACCAGCCTAGCTCAGCTTATCGTCATCCAATCTGCGGTCAGCCCCGATGACTCAATCTTGTTGATGAGAAAACTGATACGCACCAATGTAAGCCAGGGCGATCGCCACGATGAGCAAAATCGGCAAGCTATACCACGGAAACTCAGTCCAGGGTTGATAGGCTGCAGCTCGCAGACCAACAGTTGTGTAAGTTAAGGGCAATAAATAAACAATGCCCTTTAACGCGGTAGGTAACGTTGATGGATCAAAAAAGGTACCGCCGAGAAACGACATTGGCACAATCAGGAAGTTATTAAATAGACCAACGCTTTCCAGTGATTTGACATTGAGCCCAACGATAACCCCCAGTCCCGCAAACACGGCGCAGTTCAGCACGAGGAGTAGGAAAAATAGGGGATTAATAAAGCTCCAAATTTTGCCGGTAAACAGCACCGCTACGAGAATTACCGAAGCTGCCGTCATCATGCCCCGCACAATCCCCGCCATCATTTTGCCTAAATGCAGCGCTAGCGGATGCACAGGATACAGCAGCATCTCTTCAAAAGTTTTGGTGAATAGGCGATCGCCACAAATCGAGAACGTTGTGCCGCCAAAGCTAATCACCATTGAAGACAGAGCCACCATGCCCGGCAAAATGAACTCCAGATAGCTATCACCAACCACTGGCTGAGTGACACGATCAAGAGAGCTGCCCAGCCCTAACCCGAAGGCCAAAATATAGATTAAGGGTGACACCAAACCCGAGGCCGCAACCTGCGGAATTCTGACCCTTAAATCTAACCAATCACCCCAAAATACCGTCAGGCTATCGTCCAGCAAAGCCTTCAAAAAATTGCCCAAAGCAGGGCGACGAACTTTAAACGGGGCGTTAACGTCCATAGCAGGTACGCGTTACAGATGTTTACAGAGTATCTCTACTCTACCCTGTTGCCTGAGCTTTTCATGGTTCTAAAGCTGAGAAACAAAAGTTTATGACGCCGCAGCAAAACGAATCTTTAAGTAGTCCTCTTCCATTTTGGCTCCTGCCGGGTTCAGAGCCGCCAGTGCCTGAGGCAAAACTAAGTTACGACGATGGTTGCCAATGCGGATATTCAGCTCATCCGCAGACTTACTCAGCTCTACCTGGCTTTTAGGAATACCAGGCAGATAAACCTCTAAGCTGTAGTCATTGCCTTGCTGAACCACTCGCAGCGTACTTTCTTTGTAGAAAACTTGAGCCGGATCATCTTCACTGTAGAGCGTTTCTTTCAGGCGCTCTAACGCGGCAATGCCGCACATTTCCTCTGAATACAGGGGAATTTCCCGCACCGGTAAGGGGCGAAAATTTTCGTGGATTTCATGACGGTACTGCTGTTGCTGATCCTTCCAGCGTTGAAAAAATGGATCTTGTACAGAATCTGGAATGATGCGATTAGCAATAACCAAGTCCGTACCGACGTTATACAAGCTGAGATAGGCGTGGGCGCGTAGCGATTCTTTAATCACCATTTTTTCAGGATTGGTGACCAATCGTACCGAGGTCGTACTCGTGTCAGTCAACACCTTTTCCAATTCCACCAACTGCTCGTAAAACTCGTAGGGGGCATCCATAACCTCTTTAGTCGGGAGTGAAAAGCCCGCCACAGGCCGAAATAACGGTTCAACCAGAGGGCGTAGCGCGGCCGATACTGCCTCAAATGGTTTATAAAAGCGGCGCATATACCAACCCGCAACCTCTGGCAGACTGAGCAACCTTAGAGCAGTACCAGTCGGCGCTGAATCAATAATCAGCACGTCATATTCGCCTTCGTCATAGTGGCGCTTCATCCGCACCAGACTAAAGATTTCATCCATACCGGGAAGAATGGCCAGCTCTTCGGCCTCTACACCTTCTAAACCCCGAGCCTGCAGCACTTCGGTGATGTAGCGCTTAACCGCGCCCCAGTTACCTTCGAGTTCCATGAGGGCGTCGAGTTCAGCCCCCCATAGGTTGGGACGTACCTGACGGGGTGCGTGCTCCAGCTCCATATCAAAGCTGTCAGCTAACGAGTGAGCCGGATCGGTGCTCAACACCAGGGTTTTATAGCCTAGTTCAGCGCAACGTAAACCGGTCGCTGCAGCAACGGAAGTTTTACCGACTCCGCCTTTACCGGTCATCAAAATTACGCGCATAATCTCGTTGCCTCTGCCTTGGTCAAAAAATGTAACAGTCTTTTTACTGTATCGGGTTTGACGGCATTTCGCTGGCGATAGTGAGGATTTTTGCGAAGTCTTAGGCGACTTCAGGGTTCTGATGACACGACTCTCTTTGACGCGCACTTCGCAACAGTAGAGGGGCTGCATCACGCCTAGATGCAGCAAATTCTAGGGCCTGTCATCTTTTAGCTGTCAAATCCTTGCTTCGATAGGGATACAGCCCCTAACCTGTACTTTGAATACGAGCATAGTGACGCTGAATCGTTGAAGACTACTAGGTTTAATCAATGACTCGCCCTGAAATCTGACTTCAGTCAAAACCACTGCTTGTTCATTTCAACCCCTCAGCTGAGTCAATATCTTCGAGCTTGTACCCGACAGGCTGAAAAGCATCAGGTTTCCACTGATCTAGAGCCGCGATCGCCGATCCATGGCGATCCAAGCGGACATTGCCAGCTCAGATAACAGGCTAAATATCATCTCCTGCTATCTGAGCAGCTACCAACTCAGGGTTAATATGCAGCCTCCGTCGTAACGAGTGCAACATCGGTAGCCAGGGGTGCGATCGCGGCATTGGTCAGGTTGAGTTCCGTGACATCAACGCCATCAATGCAGACGCCTGAAAGGTTGGCTCCCTGTACATTGGCACACCGCACCTTAGCATCAGACAGGTTCGTCCCTTCTAAATTAGCCATCTCCAAATCTGCTGATTGCAGATCGGCTCGAATTAAACTACTGCCGACAAGGTTAGCGCCCTTTAAGACTGCCCCCTTAAGGTTTGCCTCTTCTAGATGGGCACCCCTGAGACTAGCGTTGGTGAGATCGGCATTAGTGAGGTTGGCGTACCGCAAGTTAGCTTGAGTTAGATCAGCCCCACTCAGGTCTACACCACTTAAATCAGCATGGCTGAAATTGACGCCGCTAAGGGTGCGATCGCCCAAATCAGCACCATGAAGAATAACACCAGTAAAGTTACGGTTGCCGCAGTTATAGGTGTATAAAAATTCTCGAGCATCCATAGTTATTTTCCCAAGGTCTTATTTTCACAACATTTTACTAATTCAGCTTTTGACGTTTTTTTGTCCCTGAATTTTAAAGCGCTCATTCAATCGATTTTGATAAAAACACTAGGGATCGACCTAAAACCCTCAAAAGTTAATCTGAATACTTTTTATTATCCCAACTCAAAAATCTTTCTGGGGCAATAGTTCACAGACTGATAAGAAGTCATAAAAGCAAAATAAATCTTTAATTTATAAGCAATTTAAATTATTTTGGTCGTAAGAATAGGCATAAATATCATCCTGCTCTCCACACCGTAGGTTTGACGTTAGAAACGTGAATTACATGAAGCGCCACAGCAAACTTTTCTAATTTCTCGACTAGTTAAGGACGTCGGCTAATCACGAGTCCCGGGCAACATCAACTTGCCCACTGTGGCCTAAATCAGCAGGTAGAGTAGCCAGAAACTAGCAGGATAGGCCGACCGCTGGCACCGGGTATGAGTAGAGATAAGGGATCGGCTTGACAATGAAGTACCCGGATAAGACTGTGGCAGCGTGGATGGGTGGCAGGGTAAGTGAGATGTTATTTAAGCGCGACTCCCTAAGTAGGTGCGCATAATTGAGCGTAGTCCTGATTCTTAGGAAACCTTGTCATACTGTTGCCGGGATACTGGATAGTTCAAAGCACCTACTGACAACATTCCAAGATGCAACATCAGCAATGACATCCTGACTCAATCAACCTTTCAGCATTTTGGAATAGCTTGAACCCACGACAGCTTGCGCTGGCTAAAGTGAAGTCTTAGCTTTACGAGCAATAACCTTGGAAGTCCTAGTTGCTAGTCGGCTGTCGCTTTGTCACAGAACCAAGCATCCTAAACAGCAGGGGCGCTGCCTTGATTTAAGACAACGCCCCTTAACTTGCTTTCTTATAGACTAGAGTCTTTATTTGCTTGACTCCATGTTATGACTTCATAATGAACGATTTCGAAGTGTGTTGAATGTTTTTTAATTTTGTCTTTATATTTTCGCAAGACAAAGTTTTGCAAAGTTAGGTTCCTATTTGAAAAGTTTGTCAGCCCTCTCGATCGCTACCTAGAGTGCAACGATACACCGAGCCGTTGCGAAATCCACACTTCTGCTGAGCGCACGAGATATTTACCGGGTTTTCCCATGGGAGCAACCATGGGTTCTACCAAAATCGTAAACATGCCTAAGCGATTGCCAGCCAGCACATCAGTAAAGAGGCGATCGCCAACCATCGCAATTTGTTCCACGGGTAGCTGCATGGCTTTAGCCGCTCGTCTCAGTTGACGTCTTGAAGGTTTACCTGCACCCGTGATGTAAGGAGCTGATAAACTTTCGGCAATCCGGCGAATGCGGGGTTCGTTCAAGTTATTGCTGACCAACCAAATTGGCACCTCAGCGTTGAGAGTAGCAAACCACTCTTGCACTTCGTTCGTCGTGTCAGACTCTTGTATCGGTACCAAAGTCTCATCAACATCAAACACCAAGCCCAGTTGTTGATGTTGATTGATTAAGTCAAGGTAAAAGACAAAAACGGGGTGGCCC
>ERZ1740058.1156-NODE-1156-length-13769-cov-15.852268_pt1 | contig 13769 bp, 12 predicted proteins | sample MGYA00581745_ERZ1740058 | MGnify/ENA primary metagenome ERZ1740058 (study PRJEB43018, sample SAMN04849742) | marine metagenome | isolation source: floating plastic debris | place: Pacific Ocean | collected 2008-08-30 | study: EMG produced TPA metagenomics... | reverse complement strand
GTAGACTCGCCTGGCCGGTATCAATGCGCGGCAAAATCTCTTGGGGAATGCGGCTAACCATTCCCAAGCTGCTGCCGCCGAATAGGAGGAAAGCGATCGCGATCGCCCACAGTCGCCGTCTGAGCACCTGGCCTAGAAGTCTCTGATATTGCCGGGTTAATCCCTTCAGGCGCTGATCAAACTGCCGCATTATCGGCACGGTTTGCAGGCCGCTCGATCCCGGCAGGGCCAGTAGCCGTGCCGCCAAAGTGGGGACAATGGTGAGGGCGATTAGCAAGGACGCCGCTACGGCAAAGCTGATGGTCAAAATCAGCTCGTTAAAAATTAGCGAAATCAAGCCGCCAATCAGCAAAAATGGCAGCACCGCCACCAGGTTGGTAGTGGTCGCCGCCAGCAGGGCCGATTCTAACTGCTGGCTGCTCTGCTCGGCCTGAGTCATCATTTGCGCGGGCAATGACGACGCTGTTCCCCCGTGGCCGTGGCCATTACCGTTGCCGTGACCCTGACTGGCTTGCCGCCGAGTCAGCGATTCGGCTCCCTGGGCAATGTTTTCTAGCATGACGATGGAGTTATCGACCACGATGCCTACGCCGAGGGCCAGTCCCCCCAGGCTAAACACATTGAGTGATAGACCAAATACGCCGATGAGAATAATCGCCGTCAGTGCTGCGAGGGGAATCGCCAGCACAATAATCAGGGTTTGCCGCAGCGAACCGAGGAAAAAGAACACCGCGATCGCGGCCAATGAAGCGCCGGTTAGCCCCGCCACGGCGACGTTGCGAATAGAGTTTTGAATGAAGACCGACTCATCCAGCGTGACGTTCATCACCAAATCATCCGGAAAGAGGCCCGCCGCCTCTAGGGCCGCTAACCGCTCGGTGACGACCTGCACCACCGCGACGGTATTGGCGTCAGGCTGCTTTTGCACGCTTACTTTGACTGCCGGAGCCTGATTCAGCGAGACGTAAATGCGCTGCTCTTCGGTGCCATCTACGACCTCGGCAAAGTTGCGCAGGTAGACCTGTTGCGGGGCCGCGGCATTGCCTACTTCAAACTGCAGGTTGCGAATCTCATCGGCATCGCCAAAGCGCCCCACTACCCGCGTTAGCGTTTCGGCTTCGTCGCCGCGAATGCGCCCCCCCGAGGTATCTTGATTGCGCGCTTCCAGCGCTGCCAGCACGTCGACCAGGCCTAACCCCAACGCCTGCAAACGATTGGGATCAATGTTGACCTGCACCTCTTCTTGCAGACCGCCCGACACGTCGACGCTGGCCACACCGGGCAGAGTGTTGAGTTCCCGCGCCAGCTCTTCATCGGCAAAAATTCTCAAGGCGCTATCGGGCAAAGACTCCGAGGTGAGCGCCATTTCATACACGGGCAGCTGAGACGGGTCAAACTTAAACAGCCGGGGCTCGCCGACGTTATCCGGCAGATCGTCGCGGGTGCGGTTGAGGGTGGCGGTGGCATCGTTCAGCGCCTGGTCGATATCGCCGCCCGGTTCAAAAAACAGATCAACGCTGATGCGGCCCTCGCGCGTTTGCGAATAGATCTGCACCACCCCCTCCGTCGCGGCTAGTCCCTGTTCGAGGGGCCGGGTGATTTCGTCTACCGCCACCTCGGGGGAAACGCCCGGCGCATCTAAACGCAACCCAATGCGGGGATAGGTGATCGACGGCAGCAAATCGACCGGCAGCCGGGTGATAAAAAACAGTCCCATGACGATGACGGCGATCGCCAACATCAGCACGCCAATGTGACGGCGAATGGCAACGGTGGTGATGCTGGGGGCGGAGGGGGGCATGGGGAGCGGGGAGTAGAGGGTGGGGGAGAAAGAGTTTTGAGTTCAGAGTTCGGAGTTTTGAATTCGGAGTTTTGGCTTCCTAATTCCGCATTCCGAACTCCGAATTCCTAATTGGTCTCAGCATCGGTTTCTGACAAGATGCTCAGCCGCACGGTTTGGCCATCACTGAGTTCGCCGCTGCTGCGAACGATGTAGGTTTCGCCGGGTTGCAGGCCGGATAGGACTTCGATACGGTTGTCGGTGGTTTGTCCGAGTTCGAGGGGGCGGGCCTGAACGGTGCCAGTTTCACCATCGGTTGTCTCAACCACAAACACCGTGGGCGGTTCAGCGCTGGCGGCCAGTTCTAGAGCCGCTGGGGGAATGGCGACGCGATCGCCCTCGGTCGCGGTCAGGGAAACTCGGGCAAGCAGACCGCTGCTGACCCGTTCGTTGGCATTATCGACAGTGATTTCGACGGGCACTAAGCGAGAGGTGGCATCGGCGGCGGGGGCAATGCGGGTGATGCGCCCCGCCAGTTGATCCGCCGGAAAGGCGTCGAGGCGAACGGTCACCGGCTGACCGACGGACACCTGAGCCAGGTCGCGATCGGACACGTCAATGGTCACTTTGAGGCGGCTGAGGTCGCCGATTTGCATCAGTTCGTCGCCGGATTCGGCATAGTCACCGGGTTCCACCAACCGCTCAATCACCACACCGGACAGCGGCGATCGCACCACAGCATAGGACAGGCGCTCTTGAGTTTGATCCACGACGGCTTGCTGAGCCGCTACGCGTCCCTCGGCAGCGCTGACGGCGGCTTGGCGAGTGCGAATTTGTTCGGCAGCGGACTGCAATACTTGCTGCCCGGTCTGCACAGTCAGTTGAGCTTGTTCGGCGGTTTGGACTGACACGGCCCCATCAGCGGCGAGGCGCGACAGGCGATCGGCGTCGGTTTGCGCCTGCAGCAGCTGGACACGGGCGGTTTCTAGGGCGGTTTCGGCATCGCTGACGGCGGCTTGCGCCTGCGCCACTTCCGACTCACGGGCGCGCAGTTCAGCCTGGGCCTGGTTGACCGCCACCGTGAGCAAATCAGCATCTAACCGAGCCACCACGCCACCGTCGGCCACCCCATCGCCAACGTCAACCGTCAGCGCGGTCACCTGACCATCCACCCGCGATCGCAGCACTACCTGCTGCACAGGCTGGGTCGTACCGGTGTAAGTGGGCTCCGCTGCGCCGGTTCCCGCCTCAGCCGTGGTGGCATCGACGGCCACAATTTCGTCGGCCAGAGCGGCGCGATCGGGGGCTCCGCCTGACTGTGGCCCGAAGGCACAGCTGGATAGGCTGACGCACACCGCTGCCAGACAAAGACTCAGCGATCGCCGCCAGGGTTGAGGAGAAATGAGCAAAGGCTGAAAACAGTGACCGGTCACCATAAAGTTTGAGCCATGGGGGTGAGTATCTAACTGGCGAGCGGAACGATTCAAGATCAGTTCGTCGTCTGACCGATGCTGTTCTGGCCGAATGAGGGTCTAAGCCATTAAGCAGATGGCAGCCCAGGTGACACGCTTAAATTTTCTTTAGGGTAGCGCCAAACGTCTGCTGTTGGAGAAGCATCCCGCCGTCTCCGGCCGTCTTATTGACTGGCTCGATAATCTCTCACCTCAGGGAATTTTCGGCTGAGTTTCCGATCGCCTGCCAGTCTGGGGCAGAATACATTAGTCGGCAACCCCATCCCCGTCCTATGCCCATGAATGCTCTATTAGAGCAGCTTCAGACGTTTCGCAAAAAATACCTGAGTGGTGGCCGACGAGTGTCACCGCAAGCGTTGAAGCATATGGCGGACAGCCTGCTAGACGAGGCCCGGCCCGGCAACAGCTTCAAAGTGCTGACGATCGGAGCCTGCATGATTGCCACCTTTGGCCTGCTGTCTAACAGTGCCGCTGTCATCATTGGGGCGATGCTGATTGCGCCGCTCATGCTGCCGATTCGTGGCCTGGCCTTCGGCATTTTAGAAGCCGATCGAACGCTCATTCGCACCAGTCTGCGGGCCATTATCATTGGCACCACCCTCGCGATCGGCATTTCCTGCCTGCTGGGGCGCACCGTTAACCTGTCTGACTATGGCAGTGAAGTCTGGGGCCGCACCCAGCCCAACCTCCTGGATCTAGGCATTGCCGTCACGGCGGGCGCCCTGGCCGGGTTTGCCAAGATTGAGACCAAGCTCTCCAGCTCTCTTGCCGGGACGGCGATCGCCGTGGCCTTGATGCCACCGTTGTGTGTGGTGGGGCTGTGGCTCGCTAAATTTGAGCTGTTAACGGCGTTAGGGGCTCTGCTGCTCTACGTCACTAACCTGCTGGGCATTACCCTGGCCTGCATGGTGGCGTTTCTCTGGGCGGGCTATTCACCCTTTGGGCGGGCGACACGCCCCGTGGGGTTAACCTTGGCCCTGACCAGTTTGCTGGTGTTTCCCCTCGGAGTGACGTCTTACCAGCTGATTCGCCAAGATCGGTTGGAATCCAATCTGGAACGGGCGCTGTTAGACCGCACAGTGACCTTTCAGCGGGTGCGACTGGTGTCGATGGAAACGGATTGGTATGTTGACCCGCCCGTGGTGACGCTGACAGTGTATGCCAATGAGCCGGTCACCTCGGTGCAGGTCGGCTTGCTCGAAGAATTTGTCGAGCGTGAGATGGGACGACCCTATCAGCTGATTTTTGAAGTGAGTTATCTAGACGAAGTGACCAGCACGCCCGGTCGACTGATGCAAGAGAGTGGCCCCGCCACTGGCCCCAACAACTGGCAGGAAAATTAGCGATCGCCGAGTCGAGGGTTGACGGTTCGGTCGGCAGACAGTTGGGGATCGAAGTACGGAAATCCGCTCAAGTAAAGAATCGTTGGGGCCACTGACGAACAAAACGAATTTCTATACTAGAGGGGTTGGCAAGGTAACTCTCGTTGGCTCCCCCTGATCGATTGCCGTCCGATGGCCTCAGCTATCGAGTAGGGTTGAGACTAGACGCGAGAAAACTGCAAGCCTTGCTGGCTGTATTAGCACCGATTTAAGGAGCGCTCATGAGCCAAAACACCGCCGTAATGGAAGCCGTCGAGTCGCTAGACTATCGCGTGACAGTGGGCGATGTGGCGGCGAAATCAGGCTTAGAGTTGGCAGTGGCTCAACAAGAACTCAATGCTCTAGCTGCTGACACCCTGGCGCATTTACAAGTTTCGGACGCGGGGGAAATTGCCTACGAGTTTCCTAAAAGCTTTCGCGCAATTCTGCGCAACAAATACTGGCGGCTGCGCTGGCAGCAAACCTGGGAGAAGATTTGGGGAGTCCTGTTCTACCTGATTCGCATTTCCTTTGGGGTGCTGTTACTGCTGTCAATTTTGCTGATCATGGCCGCGATCGCCATTATCCTGATTGCTCTGTCAGCCTCCCAACGCGACGACGATCGCGGCGGTGGCGGTGGGTTTGGTGGCGGCGGTGGCATGGTGTTTATTCCCCGCTTTTGGATTGGCGATTTGTACTGGCTGTTTAATTACGACCGGTATGGCCGTCGCTCACCGCAGCGGGCCAGCCAGCGCTCCCAGCAACGTCCCAATCGTCGCGGTCAGCGTAACGACGACGACATGAACTTTTTGGAGGCGATTTTCTCCTTCCTCTTTGGTGATGGCGATCCCAATGCGGATCTAGAAGAGCGCCGCTGGCGCGAAGTCGGCGCGGTGATTCAAAACAATGGGGGGGCGATCGCCGCCGAGCAGGTTGTGCCTTATTTAGATGCCGTGGGCAAGGACTGGGCCACCGAAGACGAAGATTACGTTTTGCCGGTGTTGACTCGCTTCAACGGCGTCCCTGAAGTCAGCCCCAAAGGCGAGATTATCTACCATTTCCCCGAACTGCAGGTCACCGCTCAAGACCGGAAACGCAGCGCCGTTGCCGCCTATCTCAAAGAAACGCCGCAAAAATTTAGTGAGGCCAAAAGCGGTCAGCTCACCGGGGCGATCGCCCTGGGCGTCTTTAACTTTGTCGGCGCGATCGCGTTGGGCGTGTTGCTGCAAGACCAGGTGCTGGTGGCTGAACTGGGCGGTCTCGTCGCCTTTGTGAATGCGATTTACTGGCTGCTGCTGGGTTACGGCACGGCGTTCCTCGGGATTCCGGCCATCCGCTACTTGTGGACGAAGCGTAAAAACGCCCAGATCACAAAGCGCAACGAAACTCGTCAAGAACGGGCGATCGCCCTCAATGCCACGACGCCAGCGCTGACTGAAAAAATCGACTTTGCCCGTCAGTTTGCCGCTCGGACGGTGGTCGATAAAGACGACCTGGCCTACACCAGCGCCAAGGATCTCACTGAGCAGGAATATGAGCAGCGTGACAAGCTCGATGCGGAGTGGCAAAAGCGCTTAGAGAACGGCACGGATTAATCGCGGTGGATGGCGTGAAACAAGCCTTGGTAGACATTTCGAAGCTAGGGGGCAGAGGAGCTAAGGACACTAACGAAATCCCAGTTTAGCGATGAGGATGCGGCCCTGCTGCGGCTCAAAATAGCGGAACAGCAGCTTCACCAAGGTGAATACCGGAACCTGAGCGACCCACCAGCGCCACCGTCTGCTTCGGCTGAATCAGCAAATCGATGTTCCGTAACACGGCGCGATCGCCGGTTGCTCAGGGGCGATCAGTCGAACAGATATTGGAAGTGACCCAGAGACTTCTATATAAGCAGTCGCCTGATCAAGGAGAGGTGCCCCAGGGGGTGAGGTTTGCCCGCCCCAGCGAAGTCTAGAATCCTTATGGCGATCAACTATTGAGGGTCGCTTGCAGATCGGCTTCTTTGGCGCGAAATCCGACCATGACTGCTTTGCCGTCTTTGACAAACAGGGGGCGCTTGAGCAGCATGGCATTTTCCGCAAAGGCATCGATCCATTGCTGGTCGCTCCAGTCTTTTTTCTCTTCTCCCAGGGCGCGATAGGCCTGCCCAGAAGTGTTACGCATCGGTCTAGCAGTCAGGGCGTCGACCCAATCGGTAATCATGTCGCGGGTGGGCGGGGCTATTTTGGTATCGATAAAATCGTAGACGATCTGGTTGTTGTCGAGCCAGCTCAATGCTTTTTTGCAGGTGCCGCAGTTGGGAATGCCGTAAACCTGGAGTGCCATGGGAGTTTTCCTGTCGGGAGGGGAAATTAGCAGGGTATCAAAAAAAGGAGAAGGGGGGGAGGGCCAGGAAGAGGGGCAGCAGGGGAGAAATGATCTTCAATAGGGCCTTTCCTGACTAATACTGATTCTCTGGAACAAGGCTACAGATCTGGCTCCCCTGCCCTCGGCTCCCCGGCGCTTTCAAGATTGCATCGGGAGTCCGATCACTGAGAACGGGTATAACCCGGCAAGTGCAATCAATCATGACCGTGATCTAGGTATCATTGCTCGGCGCGACAGTATCAGTGGCGATCGCGTCTGGCGAACAGGCAAAAACCAGCATTTTTAAGTGGGGAAATTGTGCGATCGCACGTCGGCGCAAAACTGTTTGGCCGCCTCAATGCCCTGCTCTCGGAGGTTGGCGTAGCGGGGTGCAAAGGGCGGCTGCCAGTCAGACAGGCCGAGGATATCGGCGGTGACCAACACCTGCCCATCACAATGCGGCCCCGCCCCGATGCCGACAGTGGTGATGGTGAGGGTTTCGGTAATGGTTTTGGCCAGCTCATCGGGAATATGTTCTAACAGCAGCGCAAAGGCTCCGGCCTTTTCGATCGCGATCGCCTCTTGCAAAATGCGATCGGCGGCTTCGGGTGACTTGCCCTGTTTGTAAAAGCCGCCGGTCAGGTGCACCGACTGCGGTGTCAAACCAACGTGCCCCATCACGGGGATGCCCGATTCCACCAGTGCTTGAATGGTTGCGGCCATGCGGGGATAGCCGCCTTCTAGCTTCACCGCCTGGGCTCCCGCTTGTTTGAGCAGGCACCCCGCTGAGCGAATTGCTTCGGCCACATCCGCCTGGTAGCTCAAAAAGGGGAGATCAACTAGCATGAGGGCGTTTTTGACCCCCCGGCGCACGGCTTTAGCGTGGTGCAGCATGTCCTCTAAGGTGAGGGGCAAGGTGGTGTCATAGCCCAAGGCGACCATCGCTAGCGAATCACCCACCAAGACGATGTCGGCTCCGGCCTGATCGGCCATTTGCGCCGACATAAAATCCCAAGCGGTCAGCATCGCGACGGGTTGAGCCTGCTGTTTCCACGCTAAAAATTGATTAATCCGAACTGCCATCTCAGTGCTGTCTCCACAGACTCAGGGGGGGGAACCATTGCAGCGTCTAGGTCAGCCCTCCGGGTGAATTCTGGCGGTTGCCCGGCATTCAAAATTCACCCGCCCAGCGATCGCGGTTGATGAGGGCTGGCTCTAAGCGGTCTGGTATTTCCCATTATCGGTGCTGAAGCTGGCAATTGAGTGCGATCACCGATTAATGATTGACCGTGCTCATATTGGCATAGCGATCGCCAACGGCTGCCCCCTGGGGAGCCACGGCGTCAATCTGCGCCAGCTCATCAGCTGTCAGCTCAATGGCCACCGCCGCCACGTTTTCCTCCAAATACTGACGCCGCTTCGTGCCCGGAATGGGCACCAGGTCATCGCCTTGAGCTAAGAGCCAAGCCAGCGCTAGCTGCGCCGGAGTCACGCCTTTTGCCTGGGCGATCGCCTGCACCTGATCGACCAGCGCCAGATTTTTCGCAAAATTCTCTCCCTGAAATCGAGGCGCATGGCGTCGATAGTCGTCTTCGGCAAAGTCATCGGGACTTTGAAATGCACCGGTCAGGAAGCCGCGACCGAGGGGGCTGTAGGGCACAAACCCAATCCCGAGTTCGCGGACGGTCGGCAAAATCTCCTCCTCGGGCTCTCGACTCCACAGGGAATACTCGGTTTGTAGCGCGGTGATGGGATGCACCGCATGGGCTCGGCGGATGGTGGCCGGAGCGGCCTCCGATAGGCCCAGATAGCGCACTTTGCCCTGCTGCACCAAGGCCGCCATCGCCCCCATCGTCTCTTCAATCGGCACGGTCGGATCGACCCGATGCTGATAGTAAAGGTCAATCACCTCGACCCCGAGCCGCTGCAAAGAGGCCTCACAGCATTGCTGGACATACTCGGGCCTGCCATTGACGCCGCCCCAACCGCCATCGGTGGTGCGCACATTGCCAAATTTAGTGGCGAGCAAAACTTCCTCTCGCCGCCCTTGAATGGCTCGACCGACGAGTTCTTCGTTGGTAAACGGGCCGTACATGTCAGCCGTATCAAGCAACGTGACGCCTAAATCGAGGGCGCGGTGTAACGTGGCGATCGCCTCGGCTTCATCCCGTCCGCTATAGAACTCAGACATGCCCATGCAGCCCAGCCCAATGGCCGAAACGGTGAGACCCTGACCCAGTTTGCGAGTTTTCATGATGCAAATACCTCTTTGATTACGGTCATGCCGTTGAGGGCAGCCGGAAACCCGGCATAAACGGCCATTTGCATGACCACTTCGACAATTTCTGTGCGGCTACAGCCCACATTTAGGGCGGCTTGAATGTGCACTTTGAGCTGGGGTTGAGCATTGCCCAATGCCGTCAGGGCCGCGATCGTGGCGATTTCCCGTGACTTCAGATCCAGACCCGGTCGAGAGTAGATGTCTCCGAAAGGAAACTCAATCACATAGCGAGCCAGGTCCGGAGCGATTGCCTGCAGGCTGTCAATGACTTGCTCCCCGGCCTCGCCATCAATGGCCTTGAGTTGCTCCCAACCGCGTTGAAAGCGATCGGAGGGGGGTGTTTTATCCAGAAGCGTGGGTGTTTCCATCAGTTTTGATCTGTGCCTCTAAGTTTGAGTAATGCTGAATTTTCCAGTCAATGACTGCCAGATTCTCCTGTAGCTGTTGAATTTGCGCCAGAACAGTTTGGCGATGGGTTTCGAGTAACTGCCGCCGTTCCCCAAAGGCCGTATCGGGATGCTGGCGCACCAAAACCGCGTACTGCTGCATCTGGCGAATCGGCATACCCGTCAGCCGCAGCTTGGTCAAAAACTCGATCCACCGGATGTCGTTGGCGGCATACCGCCGATGACCATTGCTGGCCCGACCAATGGCGGCAATCAGCCCGCAACGCTCGTAGTAGCGCAGGGTATAGACGCTGAGCCCCGTTGCCTCAGCGACCTGTTGAATGGTGAGTCCTGTTGCCATATCTGCACCTTAGAAGTTAGAGCACGCTCTAAGTCAAGCAGAAATTTCTCAGTTTGCCGCTCAGGATTTGAAGCTAGACGTTGGTGCCCCATTCAGCGTGGATACACCGTTATCAGACCATCAGCGCCAATATTCCAGCAATGTGCTTGAAGACTTTTGCAAATCTTTGTTTTGCCTGCTCAAGCTGGGGCACCTGCCAGTCAGGAACGATGGGCTGATCGAGTTGAGTTTCATTCAGATAAACCGGATAGCGCACCTCAATTTGCAGCGCCTCGACATTGGGTAGTCCGCCGTAATGTTGGGTAATGTATCCCCCCTTAAAGACCTTGTTGCGTACGACGCCAAAACCCTGATTGGCAAAGGCCGTATTCACTGTTGTGATCAACAAGTTTGAGCAGCTTTTACCATTGGCGTTACCCAGGCAGATCTCATCGTCAATCAGACCCAAGAAGCTATGCAGGTCAAGCAGGTAGACTTTGCCAAACTGCTCAATGAGTCGGCTCAATTGGTGCTTTAACTCAGCATGGTAAGGCCGGTAGTAATCCTGCAGCCGTTGTTCAATCGCTTGAGCAGAGGGCGGGATCTGGTATAGAGGTGCGTTGAAGGCGGTCTGCTTTGCCACTACGGCACTCCAGAAGTTGCCAAAATAGAGCGGTTTGAGCGATCGATTCAGATCCACCACATAGCGACTGTGGGTCGCCTGCAGCATCGTGATGCCCAGTTCCGGCAGAAAATCGTAGAGGTGATCCAGATGCCAGTCTTGGTTGGGCAGAAATGCTTGGTGGGCTGCAGTCAACTGCTGGCGCATCGCTTCGGGGACGAAAAGTCCACTGTGGGGCAGGTTCGCCAGAATGGGTAGCGCTTGTGCAGTCGGCGATCGCAGACGGAAAATTGGGGTCACGTTTACCCAGTGCTTTTTTTACATCCTATCGAAGCTGGGAAAGTGAGCCGCTGTAGTCAGGCAGTGCCCTACAGACATCGCGAGTCCCAGATCTCCAATCCACCAACTGTGATGGCCAAGCCGTAACGATAATCACATTTCCGCCTAAGGATCGGAATTTAATAATGTGCCAGTTTTTTCCCTCTTGGAAGGGGTGCCGTAGGCGGGGTGGGTGCGATACAAAGCACTCATGGCCAACCCACCCCGCAGCCCCTCCCGGGAGCTAATCTTGTATAAACCTCATGCGGCCATGCTTCTAGCCTTTCTAATGGCGATAGTGACGTCGGCTCAAGCCGACTAGAAAACCGGTCGGATAGGCTTCCTAGCCTGCCTCCATCACCTGCCTGCCCAAAGGTGATGAACGGTTCAGGACGGCCAGGATGGCCATCGAACAAGAGCACATTTGCCCCATCGATACCAGAGTAGAATTCAAAACCCTTACAGGATTAGCCCAGGAGGGGAAATGTGATCCTGCTTTGCCTCAAGCCAAATTGCGGAATTTATATAATCCTCGTTCCTAAGGGTTGGGAGCACAGAAAATAGGCCCTCCAACCCTCAAAATTCATTCACCAAAAAGCACGATACAACCGCAATACAAGACATTAGCAATCTTCAAATTGCTGCTACTGCCGACGATAGTTAACGGTCATAAATGCATGCCACTGTCCGTCATGGCCCAACGCATGAGTCGTCATAACTCGATGATCATGGCTTTTGAATTCAATGATGTCTCGGTATTGGGCCATTTTCGTTTCATCAGCCATATCAGGCCCCTCAGAATTGAGGGTTAGCACTCGTTCCTCTGCGTCCAGCTCACCCTCATATACCCAGAGATAGGTCATCATCGACCCGATCCAGGTGCCTATATACTGCTGCTTTTTGGGGTCGTAGCCGAGGGTCATGATGGTCTGTGCAACACCACAACAGGGCATTTCACCCTGACCTTCGGCGACCACCCAGAACCCACCCAAAGTTCGCACACTTTCAGTTCCTGAAAAAGTCTCGTGAGGGTGATCTGGCCCCATCTCAACTTCTGTTTCATAGGTCCACTCACCGACCATTTTCTGCAGCCAATGATGTTCTTTCTGCGGTTGCTCAAGCATCATTGACTCTGGTTGCGCTGCCGTCGTTTCCATGTCGTCATCTCCTAATGAATAATTTCATCGTTAGACTCTTGAAATCACAGAATATTTAAGCTTTCTTTGACCACTCGTCCGTCTTTCTGAAAGCCAATCGAAAGCTGATTAATTTTAGAATTAGCCGTCAGTCTTTTTTGTCGAAATCAACTTTATTTCAATTTAAAGAACGGAGTTAATAATCACCGCTTGTCATTTTCTTTGCTGAGACGAATTCTTCAAAATCAATATTTTGTGCACGAAAGCCAGAGTTAAATACTTGCGCTGAGAAATGTGCGTTCATCACTCAGTCTTGTCGCAATTAATCATCCAAGGGGTGCCAAATTGATCGGTCACTATACCAAATCGGGCAGCCCAAAAAGTTTCCTGGATTGGCATTTTAACGGTTCCATTTTCCGACAAGGCGGCGAAGACACTCTCTGCCTTTTCAGGCTCTTCAATAGCCAGCAGAACAGAAGTTCCCTTGGGTTCTTCAAAGTAGCCGGGAAGACAGTCAGATCCCATGAGTACGCGATCGCCCAGCCTGAACTCAGCATGCATGACTTTGTTGTGCCAGTCAGAGGGCACCTCCGCTGCCATCGGCGATCCCTGATAGGGCATCATGGCTTCGACTTTGCCACCTAAACACTGCTCGTAGAACTTAAACGCTGCTTCACACTGACCGTTGAAAGACAAATATGGATTCAGTTGCATAGCGCCCTCCTAAGGCTTTTGATTGATTGAGAAAGATGAATCATGAACTCGTAAAGTCTGCGATTGGCTGTTATGTAGTGCGGATGTTAGCTAGATAGCTGCATCACTTTGCAATCCAGGGATTGTAGGTACCGAAGTTCCAAAGAAAACCCTCCGGATCACGGCATGAATAATCACGCCCGCCGTAGTCTTCGTCTTTGAGTGCCATCACTACCTTGGCTCCCGCCGCGATCGCTCTGTCATAGTGCTGGTCTACATCCTCCACAATGATGTATGGACTCTGGGCGACAACGCTATCTACGCTGCTCGGTGGTTGCTGCAGACGGCCAAAATCGTCATCACGGACAGAGCCCAGCATGATCATGCCGTTGCCAAAAACCAGCTCAGTATGGGCGATCGCGCCGTTCTCTCCTGGAACAATCAAGTGCTTTTCAAAGCCAAATGCCTCACACAGCCACTCGATAGCGGCAGCCGCATCTCGATAGCGCAGGGTGGGAATGATGGTCGCGATCGTTGGCTTCGCGTTGTCAGTCATTGTTCTCACCGTTTAGATCAAGGTTTGATCACCTAACGATTAAATTTTAGTTCAAAAGTACTATTCGCTAATGAACGAAATCTATTCTTAAGAAGGTCACAAGAAAATGACGCCAGTCTCTAACGCCGTCAATGAGTTGAGGGGTTTGAGGGTAGAGGCGGGTGAAAACGGCGTGGCGTGGCGTTCCAGATGGTGCTGGGATGTCATACCGCTTCTCTGAAACAAGGCTATAGATCTGGCTCTCCGCCCCTCGGCTCCCCAGCATTGCCAAGATGGCGTCGAGAGTTCGATCGCTGCGAACGGGTATCAGACTGCTCAACTCTCTCCATACGTCTAAGGTGGTGGCCGCCAAAAGTCAGGATAATGAAGCCACACCGGGCAAAAGGACGCTGTGCTGTGGCGAAGTCAGACAAAAAGCGGTTTTTAGGACTGCCGCGCCTGCAGGCCGGTAAGCGCAGTCAAAAACGCGGCAATATCG
>ERZ1740058.1155-NODE-1155-length-13780-cov-11.027468_pt1 | contig 13780 bp, 1 predicted proteins | sample MGYA00581745_ERZ1740058 | MGnify/ENA primary metagenome ERZ1740058 (study PRJEB43018, sample SAMN04849742) | marine metagenome | isolation source: floating plastic debris | place: Pacific Ocean | collected 2008-08-30 | study: EMG produced TPA metagenomics... | reverse complement strand
TGTAGAGAAAAGCCCGAGATGTCCAGGTAAGGCCCTGCCAGGAGATCGCTATTAGTACCATGACGATGCCCTGAATCGATGGATCTTGCTCAAGCCCAGCCAGCCGATTCATTCCCTGAAGACTCGCATCCAAGCGAGTCAGCTCTAGTCCTGGGAACTGAGACAATTCAGATTGAACAGCTGCGATTTCCTCCAGGGGAAGGAGATTTCTGTGCTGAAGCGGCCCACACGCTATTTGTGAATCTAACGTCGCGTCCCCAGCCTTACCTCCAGAAACAGGATGGGAAAATCCACACGGGACTATATCGCCACGGCGATATGTTGATTACTCCCGCTAACACACCGCTATTTGTGCGGTGGGAGGGGGATGAAAATTGCCTGCAGATTCAGCTGCCAACATCGTTCCTGAAGCGAGTTGCGGAGGAAACCCTGGGAAAGGACAGCGATCGCCTCACGTTAGTCCCGACGTTTCAAAGTCGAAATCAGCAGCTGGAAGCGATCGCTACGCTGCTAATGGCAGAAGTGCAGCAACGTCAACCCAACGGTGCGCTGTATCTAGACTCACTGGCCAATGTGCTGGCGATGCAGCTGCTGCGCAACTATGGGACGACCTCAGCTCAGTTGCCAACTTATGAAGGTGGGTTGCCGACTTATCAGCTCAATCGGGTACTCGACTACATCGATGCTGGATTAACCGAGGAAATCAAGCTGTCTAATCTGGCCGAATTGTTGGGTATGAGCCCGTTCCATTTCGGACGCATGTTCAAGCAGTCCACGGGAATTTCGCCCCATCAATATGTGATTCAGCAGCGGCTAGAACGCGCTAAGCATCTACTGAAAAATAGCGATCGCGCCATTATCGATATTGCTCTGGACTGTGGATTCACCAGTCACAGTCACCTCAGCAAGCAATTTCGCAAAGTGATAGGGATGACACCGAGAAACTTTAGAGGTCAGAAGACGTGAGTATTGGTTGCCAGAGCAACCTATCATCTCTCTCCAAATGTGCTGCGCCTATTACAGTCGGTGGGGAGCGTCATCATACATCGACTACGGAGTTAGCCTACAACTCATCGGTTTGCCGATAGATTAAATTTGGTGAGTGTATAAAACTGCCGAATTGATATTGTGGACGAAACTCATAGTCTGACATTGAAGCCTTCAGTAAGCGCTCTGTATTTTTCGTTCGTTCCACAGTAAAACATGCCGATTTTCGTCATATCTCTTGATGGATGCTGCGCTTGAGCAATTTCGTTAAGCCTGATAAGCGATTGACTGGTTAGGCGATGAGATTGGTGCCACCCAAGGGCATCAAAAAAAGCCGCTCAATTTAAAGATTTACCACTGCCTCCTCAGTGATTTTGCTGAGAAAGCGTAGACTGCGGTTAAGTGAGGTTCCTGTGAATTTACCCGGAATGTTGCTGGAACTTTACTAAGACTTCATGCGTTTTCCGTAAAGACCCTGAGGTCTCTTGGATTCATAGCTGTGCTGAGCCGCGACCCCGCTGGTCGTCGTGCTCTCTGTTTGTGCTGTCTAGGCATTTTTGATCAGTGCAGTCAGGGAGCCGCGATCTTTGCCCCAAAGCGGCGCGATCGCTCACAGCAACGGTGCCCCCTCCGCTATTAGGATTCATCTGCCATGCTTTCCCCCCGCTTGGATGCCGCGTCTACTGACTCGGTAGACGACCCGTCAGCGCTACTGGCATTGCCCGACGCTGAACTGCAGCCCGAATCGGTCACCCCAGGCGTCGGGACGACGGTGCCCGCCGAGTTGTTGGAGCCCTTGGCCGCGAATCCTGGGGATGCCAACCCCGGCACGGACTTTTCGCTGGTGGTCGATGAGGTCGCAGCAGCTAATGTCACGGCGTTGGAGCCGGATCTGACCGGCCCGATCGCGGTGGGCGATGGGCAAGACTCGCTGCTGGGCAACGCGATCGCGGCCCTCTCGGTGGGTCTGTTGCCGGGCACGGTGAGCGTCACGGGCACAGCCTTGCAATTTGTTGATGGGGCGGCGGGATTAGGGGGTGACAATAACCTGATTTTGACGGCGGCAGGTACCACGCTACTGATTCAAGACACGCTGAATAATTTGACGGCGGGCGCGGGTACGACGGTGGTCAATGACAATACCGTGAGCGTTGATCTGACCGGGTTGACGCAGATCTCGCTGGATGGGGGAGAAGGTGAGGACAGCATCACGATTGCCAGCAGTTTGGCCCTGGGGGCCGCGAACCTGAGCCTCGCGGCAGAAACGTTACGGGTCAACGATGGCCTGACGATCGCCACGACGGGCGATATTAGCTTCAGCGCGACGGAACTGGGGACGGAGCTGGGCGAGTCGCTGTCTCCTGTCAACGTAGAGCAAAAGACCGCCACGATCGTGATCGGCCAAAACGTCAGCCTGCAAGGAGACGACATCACCGTGCGATCGGTGGCGGCGGATACGACCTTTCTCAATCAGTTGGGCACGAATCGCTTGGTCAATGACTTTGTGATCGGCCCGTTGGCCAACCGGAGCACTGATCTGCAGGCCCTGCCCGTCAAAGTGCTGTTCAAACAATCCAGCGCCTCGGTCATCGTGGGCAGCAATACGCAGTTCTTGGGTCAGGGTGACGTCTCCTTAGACGCGGTCGCCACGGCCAATGCTACCGGCTCCGCCATTAGCGATTTGTTTAGCATTGGCTATGCCGATGCCGATGCCTCAGCCATTGTCGATTTAGCGACGGGCGTGGTGATCAATGCCGGTGACGCCGTGGTGGTGCGATCGAACGGCAGCGCGATCGCCAATCTCACCACCGCCACTGAGCGGGAAGTCAACGTCGCCTTTGATCCCACTCGCACCGCGCTATCGCTCGGCGTGTCGCGCTCGAACTTGGTCTCTAACGTCACCGTGGCCGAGGGCGTCAACATCACCTCGGGCAAGACGGCTAACATTGCCGCCAATGGCACCAGTGACACCCAGGTCGATGCCAAAGCGGGCAGCTATGCTGACGGTCGTGCCGGGCTGGCCTTTGGGTTGGGCTTCTCGGACGCCGATATCAAAACCGAGGTGAATGGCACCGTCACCGCCAATCAAAATCCCGGCGCGATCGTCAAATGGGAGTTTGACCCGACCCGACCCGGCGCGATCGAGTTTGCCACCAATCGCATTAACCTGGCCCAGGCATTGGGCGTGCAGCAGGCGATCGCGGACTCAACGACCCAACCTCATGCCCTGAAAACCGGCGACCAGGTGAGCTACAGCAATCGGCGGGGCACCAGTATTGGTGGTGTTGGCACCGGCCAAATTACCGGTGGTTTAGTGGATGGGCAAAATTATTTCATCGTGGTCGATCCCAGTGACCCCGACTTCATTTTCCTGGCCGAAACGCGCGTTAAAGCCCTGGCCGCTGAGCAAAAGCTGCAAGCCGGTGAAACCCTGGACTTTAATCCCTTGGCGGGGGATGCGATCGCCCTTGCGTCCGGTGCGGGGCTGAACCAGAAATCCTTTAATCCCAGTACGGCGATCGACGATGCCGCCAACAGCATTACGGTCGACAATCCGGCCTTTAGCGGCGGCAGCATTACCGACTTTTCCATCTTTGGTTCCACCTTTGAGCTGGGCCAGGCGGTGGTCTACAACAGTGGCGGTGGGGCCGCGATCGGCGGGTTAGAAAATGGCCGCACCTACTACGTCATTGCCGCCACCAGCGAGAACAATCTGAACGGCGATAGTCGTTTGGTGGGCGAGCAGACCTTTCAACTAGCGGAAACCGAGAACAAAGCGCGGGCGGGGGTGGTCCTGGAGATTGATCCGACCCAGGCGACGGGCGGCAATCACAGCTTTAGCGCCCTGCACGTGCTGGATTCGGGGTTGACCACCGGGTTGGGCGTTAATGCCAGTTTGGACGTCACCGATAACATTTCCACCGAGTCTGGGTTCAAAGGACCAGGATCTTCGGGAGACAGTTTGCTAGAGCAATATCAGGGGTTTGTCTCCACCCAATTTGCCGATCGCATTTTCCAGGCATTTTCCCAGGAATATCAGGACAACTCGGGAGCCGGGGGCAGCGGTGCCTCCCAGAAATTGCAAGTCGCCGGGGCCTTTAGCGTTTCCCAAAGCGATCATCGGGTGCTGTCCATCGTGGGCGATTTGGCCGATGGCGTTAACCTGAGTGACGGCATTGATGGCGCGGAAGAGACGGCCTTTGAAAACGCCTTTGACAGCGTTGAGGCGGACAACTCTCCCAGCGCGGCGGTGCTCAAATCTAAAGAAGATTTGGAAGTCACGGCCACGATTACTGAGTCGATTCAGCTGTCGGCGGTGAGTGACGTCAGTCCCCCCAGTGATACGAAAGATCAGAGTTTCTCGCCCCCCGAAAATGCCGCTAGCGCAGCCGTCATCGTGGGGCTGAATGATAACCAGGCCAAGGCGATCGTCCAGGCTGATTCGGACTTGGATGCCTATCGAGCGACGCGGGTGGTGTCGGATGTGTCGTATCCCTTCCTGACGCGACCAGACGAATTTATTCCCGCCAATGTGGGCGAATTGGTCGATCGCCTCAAAACCGATGGGCCACAATTTGTCGAAACCTATCTCGACGGCACGCTGGGGCTGTCATCGTTGCTTAATACCTGGGCGCGTAGCAATGCCCAAGGGGATGACCTGAGCATTGCCGGAGCGGTGAACTTCCTCGATTTTGACAACGTGTCGCGGGCGATTATCAAGACGGGCAGCCAGCTCAATCAGGACACCGGTTTCCGCAGTGGTGAGGAGAATGAAACCGTCACCGTGGCGGCAACGAACTACATGCAGTTCCTCAACATGACGGGGGTGTTTGACTTTGCTCTGCCATCGTTGAATGGGAGTCTGCTTGATCTCAATGTGGATGGCGATCGCGGCAGTTATGGCCTGGCCGGTTCCTCTAGTCAGTCGGGGGGCTTTGGCGGGGCGATCTTCCTGCAGTTCCTCGACAACTCGACCCACGGCATTGTGGAAGCGGGTGTCTCGTTGTACAGCGGGGCATTGGGCGGCTTTGACATGTATGTCGAAGAAGCGCTGCTCAACTTCGCCTTTACGCAATCGGGTACCAGTGCGGGGCAGTATGCGATCGCGGGCACCTTTGCCTTCATCGACCAAGACAGCGACACCCTGGCCTACGTGGGCAGCGGCGCGAACATTACGGGGCAAGGGGTCAAGCTTTACAGCGGCAGTCTTTCCACCCACATCAACTGGGCGGGGGGCGTCGCCAGCGGCCAAAACCTCGGCTTTGGGGCCACCGTCGCCATCAATGATCTGAACCGCAACACCGGGGCGATTATTGGCGCGATTCCCGCCGATACGGGATCTCAAGATCCAGATGAACAGCCGTTTGGGCTGCCGACGGGCCTCAACTTCACCACGCCGGGGGATCTGGCCACGAGCCGCACCAACATTGATGTGGCCGGTGATGTGACGTTGAACGCGCTGGCTGATGGCGAAAACTGGGCCTTCTCGGTGGCGGCGGCGATCGCGCGACCCGGTTCTCCCACGTCGCCGGAGCAACCGTCTGCAGCGTCGGATGATCCGTTAGATGGCGAATCGCTCCCGGCGCTATTTGGCGATGACGACGACATCTCGAACGATCAGGGTCAACAGGGCCAGTCAGGCGTTGGCATTTCGGGCGACGTGTCGATCAATACCCTGACGGAAAACGTCTACGGCTTCATCTTTGACGCGGGGACCCTGCACGGCAATCGCTTCGATATTGCCAGCACCAACCAAGCTGAAATTCGCTCCCTCTCCGGGGCCGCTGCCTTTGTGACCACCAAGGGCAATGGCACCTCAGTCGGGCTGGCGGGCTCCTTTAGCAAAATCGAATTGAATGGTGAAACCAAAGCCTTCCTCGCCGGACTGGAGCTGGATGACGCACCGGGGCTAGACGTCGATGCCACAGACTTGATGGTGCAGGCGCAGCGCAGTGGTGACATTTTTGCCATTAGCGCTGGGGGCGCGGGCGCACCGCAAAAATCCGGCATTGCGATCGCCGGTTCTGTGGCGCTCAACACCATCAACCAGCAGACCGCAGCCTATCTCGATCAGCTGGATCTGACCGCCGAGCTGATCTCGGTCAAAGCGGCTGACGAGAGCGATATTTTTGCCATTGGTGGGGCCTTGGCCTTGGGGGGTAAGGCGGGTTTTGGCGCGGCGATCGCGGTGAACCGGATCGACAGCGATGCCACTGCCGAGGTGCGTAACTCTACCCTGTTGCACACGGGCGATCTGCTGGTGGCGGCCACGAACGATGCCGATATGCAATCCATCACCGGCTCGATTGGGGCCTCACCCCAGGGCGTCGCTGGCGCGGGCACGGTTTCCGTCAACATTATTGACAGCGACGCCACGGCGCAAATCGTAGGCAGCACTAACCGTGAAGCGGACTCCCAAGGCAATATCACCGTCAAAGCGACTGATGATTCCCTGATTCAATCCATCGCCGGAGCGGTGGGGATTGGCAAAACGGCGGGCTTAGGCGCGGCAGTGGCTTACAACGCCATCACCAATGATGCGATCGCGGGCATTGATAGTAGTGAACTGTTGACGCCAGGAACGCTCACGGTACAGGCAGACTCGCAGGCGGTGATTGATTCCCTCTCGTTGGGGGTCGGTGGCGGCAAATCGGCAGGACTGGCAGGGTCGGCTTCGGTCAACTTGATTGACACGACGGCGGCGGCGAAGATCACCAATTCCCCCGATGTGGACGCGACAGTGGCCATCAGCCTGGTGGCCACTGATGACAGCAAGATTCGAGCGCTGGCCGGTGGTGTGGCCGGGGCGCAAACGGCAGCCTTTGGCGCAGCCGTAGCGGTCAATGAGATCGGCGATCGCGCTGACCTCACCTCGGGCATCTTCGCGGTGATTGAAAACTCTGATGTCGCCACCCAGGCTGACCTCACCCTGCAGGCCACTACGACAGGCACGATTCAAACCATTAGTGCAGGCGGTGCGGGAGCCCAAACGGCGGCCCTGGGTGGGGCCGTTTCCGTCAATGATATGGGCCGGACGCTGCAGGCTGAGATCATCGGCTCCAAGAGCGTCATTGTGGGTCAAGATTTGACGCTGCAAGCAACGGATACCTCGACGATTCAAAGTTTGGCGGGCAACGTGTCTGGGGCGGGTAAAGCGGCGATCGGCGCTTCCGTCGCCAAAAACTTTATCGGCAACGTGATCACCACTGGGCTCGATCAATCCACCGTCACAGCGAACAAAGCGTTAGTGGATGCGACGTCCAACGCGACGATTCAGTCCATTGCGGCAGGTGGTCAAGGGGCCGGTAACTTTGCCCTGGGCGGTTCCATCACGCTGAATGAAATTGACAACAAGATCGAGACCACCTTTACCAACAGCAGTCTGACCACCACTTCAGCAGTGATCATCGACGCCAACGATACCGCCAAGATTGACTCTCTGGCCGGACAAGCCGCCCTCGCGATTGGCAGCAGTGCCCTCGCGATCGGGGTGGCGGCGGCGACCAACGACATCAACAACAAAGTATCTGTGCTCTTTGACTCAGCCACCGTGGCATCTACCACGAGTTTCGTCGATGCGGATGCGATGTCAGATGCTACCATTCGCAGTTTGTCGGCGGGGGCAGCGGTCAGCGGTGGCGAATATGGCGGTGCGATCGCGGGAGCGCTTTCCCTCAACCTGATCGATAACGATACGACCGTCAAAGCCAATGCGAGCCAGCTCACAGCCCAGACGGATCTGCTAGTCAACGCGACGGATAAAGCGACCATGCAGTCTTTATCCGGTCAGGTGGCCGCGTCCATTAGCTTGGGAGCCGGAATTGGCGCGGCAGCCTCCTACAACGATATTGGTAATACCGTCGCGGTTGAGGGCATTGGCACCACCCTAGAAGCGAAAACGGGCAATCTGCTGCTCGCTGCCGACTCCACCGGCAAGATTGAAACCCTAGCGGCGGGCTTAGCCGCCAGCGGCCTGGCAGGTGTCGCGGGCTCTATTGCGATTAATGAAATGGGCAACGAGGTCAGTGCCACCCTGCAAGGGGGTAGCGCCACCGCCCAGGGCAGCTTGGGTCTGTTGGCCACCGCTGAACATACCGTCAAAACCACGGCGGGAACCGTTGCTGCCGGAGCCGTGGGTGTCGGGGCGAGCTTTGCGGTCAATAACTTCAACAATCAGGTGAACGCCACCACGACTGCGACCAACCTCACCGCTGAGGGCGCGACGCTACTGACCATTCCCCGCGCGGATGGCAGTGGCGGCACGGAGGCAATTCGCGGCATTGGCGTCGTGGCAACGAACAACAACGATGTCGATGTGCTGATCGGCACCGCTGCTGTCGGCGGCTTTAGTCTGGCGGGGACCGCGGTAGTGAACTCGGTGAACGACTCGGTCACCGCCACTGTGACCGGCGGTAAGGTGACTGCTGGCGACAAGACTGATCTCGACCAATCACTCTTTGTTCGGGCGGAAAATGACACCGATATCGAAACCAAAGCCGGTGGGCTCGCGCTGGGTGGTGCAGCCGGTGTGGGAGCGACGATTGATGTCACCACCATTAATGCGGACACCAATGCCGGGATTGGCGACGGCACCACGGTGAATGCTGTGGGCGCAGTGGAGGTCGATGCCCAGTCCTTTGAAACGGTGAGCTCCAACATTGTGGCGGCGGCGGGCGGCCTTGGCTTGGCGGTGCAGGGCTCGGTGTCTTTGGTGAATATTGGCGGGGCTTTGACCGGTGATGCCCTGACGGCGGCGGCTGACACCGATGAGACGGTGGGCGATCAGCTCGACAAGGTGGACAAGATGAGCGATCGCGCCAACACCGACAACGGTGTTACAGGCGATATTTCCACCAGTCGCCAGGGTAACCCCGGCACCAGCGCCTTCATCGGCGACAGCGCAACGGTGACCGCTGGCTCTGACATCACGGTCACTGCGGACGACACCGTTGATGTCGATACGTTCATTGGTCAGGGGGCGATCGGCGGCATCGGGGTCGGCGGTGCCGTCGGCATCGTGTCGCTGGGCAACGAAACTCAGGCGTCGACGGGCGCTAACAGCACGATCAGCACGGGGAATGCCTTCACCGTGAGCGCTGACGCGGACAATGATGTGGACGTGAAGGCGATCGTCGGTACCGCCGGAGCGGTGGGACTCGGTGCCCAAGTCACCATCATCAATGATGACAGTGAGCAAAAGGCCCTGATTGGCGACAATGCTACCGTGACCAAGGCCGCCGCCATCACGTTGAAGGCCGCAGCTGACCGTGATCTCAATGCCAACTCAACGGGGGGCACGATTGGCGGACTGGCCGGTGGGGCCGCGATTTCCCGCGTGACGGCTGAAGGGGGCACTCAAGCGCTAGTGGGCAACACCGTGACGATGGGCGATGCCGCGAGTCTGACGCCGACCATTGGCACCGTTGATATCACCGCGAAGAATGACACGGATGCCAAGGCTACCGCTCAAGCCGTGCTGGCAGGTATCGGCACCGGAGCCTTCAATGATTCGGATGTGGTCATTGATGTTGACGTCGAAGCCGGTCTGGGCGATAGCGCTAAGCTCAACACGACAGGTGCCGTGCAGATCACGGCGCTGGCGGATGGCAAAGCCGATGCCGAAACCCGAGGTATCAACGCGGGTGGCGTCACGGTGGGCTTCTCCCAGGCGGATGCCACGGTTAAGACCGATGCCACGACCAATATTGGGAATGGCGCAACTATTGCCACCGACGACTCCCTGCTGGTGTCTGCCCAATCCATTCAAGATGCCGACGCCAAAGCCACCGGCAGCGGCAGTTCCCTGGTGGATATTTCTGATGCGCAGGCAACGACCACCATCGATAGTGACACCACTACTCAGGTGGGCGCTAACGCCGACCTGACGGGAACGACCGTGACCATTCAGTCCCTCACCACCACCAATGCTGATTCTGAAACTGAAGTAGATATCGGTGGCTTGGGCGCGAATGCCAATACCGTTTCTACCACCACCGTGGATGCCGAGACGCAAACCACGGTGGGCAGCGGGGCCAGCATTGACGGCGATACAACGACGATTCGCGCGACGGTTACCCGGCTGGATGCCGAAGCCAATGCGGACTCTGACACCAGCGCTGCGGGCACCGATTCCGATTCACAGGCGACGCTCAATGCCACCTCCGATGCTGACGTGACGATCTCCTCTGGGGCGACGATTCGTGGCGGCGATCGCGTTGAACTGGGGGCCGAACACACCACCCTCGATACCCGTGCCAATGCCTTTGCGGGTACGGATGGCGTCGGCGGTGATTCTGACTCGACGACCACCGCCAATCAGGAGACCAACACTAAGGTCACCGTGCAGGGCGATGCTGAGGTGATTACCCGCGATCTGTTTGTCGAGGCAGAGGCCGACATCACCCCCATCAACAGTGCCGACCCCCGCCGCAGTGGCGCATTGATTGACGGCGGTGATGCGGTTCGCAACCAAGATCTGCAATTCAATCGCAATATTGTCTTCAACGGCGATATTCGTCTGCTGGGTGCTCCGGCTCCGACCTTAGAGATAGACGCCCTCGGCAATGTCGTGGTGGCAGAGAATGTCACCTTCCAAAACCTGGCCGATGAGGTCATCGTCAACGACATTCGCAACACGGCTGCCCAAGCGGGGAATGTGGTCTTCTCGATTCCCACCGCGTCGATTGATTTAGATCCCGATGCGGTGTTTGGCTCGGTGGCGGCCACGGCGACCATTACGGGTGCACCAACGGTGGTCTTCCAAACTGGCTTTGAGCGGGTTGATATTACCAATAACTCCGCCAAGCGCCTGACGATTAACGAAATCGATGTGCTGAATGCCTCACCACAACTCGATGGCAACATCCAAGTCAACGTGCTCGGTCAATCCACCTTCAGCACGACACTCATCAACGAACCCGGCGCGACCCCGATCACCATCACCAACGCGACGATTTCCCCCGTATTGCTGACGGATACCATCAACAATCCCTTTGGGACGACGACGATCGCCACCCAAGGCGACATCCTGGCGGCCAATTCAGCCTTGATTCGCACGGATGGTCTAGATCTGACGGCGACCACGGGCCAAATCGGCGCGCTCGGCACTGCCCTGACCACCGAGACGAATACACTGAAAGCGATCGCCCTCAAAGACATTGCCATTACCGACATTGAGGGCGATGTGATGGTGGATCAGGTGGCGACCCAAGGTGTCATCGCTCTCTCTGTGGTCGGTTCAATCTTGGATGACGGGGATCTTACGGCGGGTGCCGACCTCAGCGGCAGTCAAATCAATCTGCTGTCGCAAACCGGCAGTGTGGGGACAACTGTCGATGGCCTCGAAATTGATGCGACGGGCCAGTCTGCCGGTTTCAGCGCGACAGCGCTGGGCGATATTGTGGTCACCGACGTCGCCGCTGGCCTCTCAACCGGACAAATTACCTCGATCAGCGGCGATATCTTACTGACGCTGCCCGACCAAGTCACAAAAGGTCAGGATCTGGCGGTGACCGACGGCTCGGTGATTCGAGCGATTCAGGGAGCCGTGACTTTGGATGTGGGCGATAACGTGACCCTGGCGGCGGATAGTCAGGTAACGGCGGCGCAGACGGTCAAGATCGCTGCCGACACGATCCCCGCTGGCAGCGATCAGGATGTCGATGCCACCGTTGGGGCGAGCGTCGATCTCAGCGGCACGATCCAGGCCGACACGGTGCAGATTCAGACTGGGGTGGATGGCGATCTCGTCAGCTTGACCAACACCCAACCGGGCGTAGCAACGACGATTCTTACCGGCGATGGTAAAGACCTCATTCACCTGGGCAGTGCGGCGACGCCGACAAGCAACACCGGTGGCACGCTAGAGACCTTTGACGCGATCGTTGACGTGCAAAGCGGTAACGGCAACGATGCGCTGATCCTCGATGACTCGGGCGACACGACCGACAATAGTGGTGAAATTGCGGCCACTCAGGTGACCGGTTTTGGTCTCAAGGCAGGCATCACCTACAGCGATGTCGAGGATCTAACGGTCAACCTCGGCTCCGGCGACGACACCATTACCGCCACTAGCACGGCGGCTAAGGGCTCCACCCTGGTAGATGGCGGCCTCGGCAATGACGACTTCACCGTGCAAAACGCTGCCGGTACGCTGAACGACATCGACGACCTGCTGGAACTGCGCGGCAATCTGGGTGATGACAGCCTGCAGGTGATCGATACTGGCGATGCGGAAGACAACGTAGGCCGCATCGATCGCAATCGCATCACCGGATTAGGTCTCGGCAACGTATTAGACGATGCCACCCAAGTCGATGATCAAACCCAGATTGACGCCGATCGCGGCGTGAAATACGGCGGCTTCGAGTCCTTGACGGTGAGCCTGGGCAGCGGTGCCGACGAAATCACCGTGGCCAGCCTCAACACCGATGCCGTGGTGGATGCCGGTAGTGGGGCGGATGTGCTGATTGTGGGCGACACGCCTAATCAAATCGAGTCGGCTCTGCAGCTACTCGGCGGCACGGATGCCGACGAAGATACGCTGACGGTCAAATCCAGCGTGGAAACGAACCTGACGCTCACCGGCGATCGCCTGGCGGTTAACGGCGGTACGGGCACCATCGACTATGCCGACGTCGATAGCCTCACCTTTGACCTGGCGACATTCAGCGATCGCATTATCATTGACGAGACGGCAGTGGCCACCACGGTCAACACGGCGGGCGGCGATGACGAGGTCACTGTGAACGACGCCACGGATGCGGTCACGGTCAATGTGGGTGATGGCATTGATGCGATCACGGTGAACGACACGCAGGCAGAGATCGCGGTGAATGGCGATGGTGAGGGTGTGGATACCCTGACCGTGGAGCGCTCGACGCAAACCGCTGCGGTGGATGGCCGGATCGAGGATGACGCCGATCCAGTCACGGCGAATGCCGGACGGGTGAGCGACGTAACGGCGGGGGCGATCGCCTTCAACAATTTGGAGCAGGTGAAGGTCAATCTGGGCACGGGCAACGACGCACTGACGATTGACAATACGTTGACCGATACCGCTGTCAGCATTGACGGTGGCGAAGGCGATGAACAAATCACCGTCTTGAGTATTGGTGAGCCGGAAACCAACATCACCGGCAACAACGGCGAAGATACGACGACGGTAGTTATTCCTGACTTCCCTGAGGCGAACCAGTTCACCAGCCTGAATCTCGATGTCGAGACGCTGGAGGTGGATAACCGCGAGAACCAAACCACGCCGGTCGCCTGGCAACTGGTGGATGGCGAATTGCTTTCTGCCGACACGATTCCCAGCAGCGGCTTGTTCCCTGTGATCAACACTGCTGGGGCGGACAAGACCACGATTTTGGGGGGCACTCAGGGCGACACCTTGAGCCTAGAAACCACGACGCCCTCCGATATTAATGGCACGATCGACGCCACGACGGCAGAGGGTGAAGTGTTGGGTCGCGTGGAACTCCGCTCGGGCCTAAACGTGTTGGAGCCCAACGACTTTGACACCTTCCTGAACTTTGAGACGGCACTCGGTTTTGATGCGCTGACGAACGGCAGCCAAACTTATGCCGAAGACGGCTTCCAGCTCGCCACCACCGGCACCTTTGTCCGCAATGATGGGGTGAGTCCGGCGGTGCAGGCCAGCGACCCTAGCGATACCTTTACCCTGACGATTCCGTCGGCTAATCCGGCTGATCCGGGCAGTGTAGATGCCTTCTCGGTCTACACGATCGCCCTGGCTCTGGCGGGTACCGGCCCGGAGACCGTGACCTTTACC
>ERZ1740058.1154-NODE-1154-length-13782-cov-6.840533_pt1 | contig 13782 bp, 14 predicted proteins | sample MGYA00581745_ERZ1740058 | MGnify/ENA primary metagenome ERZ1740058 (study PRJEB43018, sample SAMN04849742) | marine metagenome | isolation source: floating plastic debris | place: Pacific Ocean | collected 2008-08-30 | study: EMG produced TPA metagenomics... | reverse complement strand
GAAGTGTACACGGAGGTGGGTGAAGCTGAGACCATTATTCAGACGTACGAGGGCATCAAACGGGCACTTACGCTGTTGGGTGATAATCATAGCGTATTAGTAAACCCTGATCGTTCTCGCCTTAAAGGTAATAGCAAAATAAATTTTAATGTAAAGAGCGTTCCTCCCGTTTCGGTACCTGATGATGTTGGCTACGTTAAAATTACTTCCTTTTCAGGAGGAGGCGATGCGGCTACGGCTTTCGCCGATAAAATACAAAAGCAGATACGATCCGCTGATAGCCCCTCCTTGGTAGGTTGGATCGTTGACCTACGAGGAAATACTGGGGGTAATATGTGGCCGATGCTAGCCGGAATTAGCCCTATACTGGGTGAAGACACTATTGGGTATTTTGTTGACGCAAAGGAAAGACGTTATCATTGGGAAGTTCGTAACGGTAGCTCGTACAATAGTAATAGGCTAAAGACTGCGGTTACCGAACCGTATGTCTTAGCCAATCCTGAACCAAAAGTAGCCGTATTGTTAGATAAAGGCGTGATGAGTTCGGGAGAGGCGGTAGCTATTGCGTTTGTAGGCCGGGAGAATACCCGTAGCTTTGGCTCAGCTACCTGTGGACTATCCACGGCTAACAAAACTTACCGTTTAGATAATAATTCCGTACTTGCTCTTACCGTTGCTTATATGGCTGATCGTAACCTGAAGGTTTACGGTACGCCCATAGAACCCGACGAAGAAGTCGCCAGCGAAGCGGTGGTGCAACGGGCTATAGCATGGCTTCAAACAGTGAGCAATTAGCAAAGGTTGCCCCGCAATGTGCAATGAGCAGTATGGCACCACCCCACCCCACACGTCATCCCTGACAAGCGAAGCGCGATCAGGGATCTCGAGCAAAGATGTTCGAGATCCCTGATATTTTCTTACGCTAAGGCTACAGAAAATTCCGGGATGACGTGACGGTGGTACATGGCACAGGATGTCCACCCAACGCTCGAGACCTGGTAACAACCTGTACACTTTTCATTGTTCATTGCGGGGCAACCCTTGCAAATTGCAAATTGTTATTTGACAATGATGCCAAACGCCTCCAGTTGCTGAGGAGTTTCGGCGAAGGCGTAGCGGGCGGCGCGGACGAACTTCTTCATCCAGGCATCGAGCTCCTCATAGGCTTCCTCGCGTTGGGTGCGAGCTTGCTGGGCGGCTCCTTTGGCGGTAAACTGCTTAGCGCGAGCCGCTACTACCGCCTCAATCATAGCTTGGGCCTGGGCAATAACCTCGGGGGTAACTCCGAAGGGAGCCAGTTGGACTTCAATTTTATTGATATTGTCGTAGAACCTACGGACTTGCTCTAGCCAAGCCGAGCGCTTTACTTCACGAGTACCACTCAACTCTAACGACTGGTAAATACCTCGGTCGTAAGGTACTGCAATACGGGCCAGGGTTAGATGTTGTTGGTACAGTTGCCGTAGCTCCCGCTCGGCAGTACGTAGCTCATCGGTGCTAGCTAGCTTTTGGCTGTTCTTTTCTTTCTGATCGGCCAAAGCGCCGTAGGCAGTCTGGTAGAGGTTCAACCCCTGGATGGTATCCTGGGTAGTCCAGCCCTCCTGCTTAAGGGTTGTAGCGGCCTCGGGGTTGCTGCGCACGTTCTCAATGCTGATATAGGTACGCTCCAAAAATTCTTCTCGGGGCATTTTTACTTGATTTTAGTTATACAATGGCACAAAGCTCAGAAAAAGTAGCCGTATTCGAAGGGGTAATTAGGCTTCAGCGGTACATAGGTAGTATTTTGACCCGGATTGTCCTTTTGTCAGCCCCGAAGTAGTGATCAATAACGGTTCATTTGTCACTCGTATAGGTTGCTGAGTAACAACCTAACCATTAGTCGACACTACTTAGCCATCTAGTAGACACATATGAGCCATAAGTCGACACTAGATGGCGATCAAGGAGACACAAATGGCCGGCCAGTCGACACTACTTAGCCATCTACCTGACACATATGGGCAACGGTTTATCACTACTTCATTATCAACAAGGCACGTTTGCCCGGTAAATGTTACTACTCTACCACTCAAAAGTCTCGTTTGCCCGGTGAGATAGTGCTAAAGCCAGCAACAGCGGTTGCATATTAGCCATGTATTGATGTAGAATAATGGGCATAAAGGTTAGGCAGCCTAATTAAAGTAAAGACTAATTAGCCATTTTTCCAGAGATTTGTTGTTTAACGATACTTCACTATATTATTTTCTTATTTATTAATAGATGCCTAGTAGAAATAAGTAAGTATCAATTACAAATGATAATAAACACTTATAAGCGTTTACACAAACTGCATTAATCGTGTGGCGATCTATGAGTATAATACCAATTAAGATCACCCTTATTTTATTTTTACCTATTAAACCCAACGAAAACAACGCAGATATATGACAAATAAGCGCACCGGTGTATATATACTATTGTTGTGCAACATATTAAAAATCATGCGTCTAATTATATTCGTTTTAACTTGTGTCAGTTTTTTGACTGAATCTTTTGGACAAAATAGAATCGTAGAATTAGAGTATAAAAAAGTTAGAAGTGAACTTGAAAAATCAAGTAATTCTTTGAATACTAATTTGTTTTTGCCTAGATCAGATTTCTATATAGGATTGACTAAAGATCAGATAGTTGAGAATATTGAAATGAATCCTTGTATCGATATCTCTTCAGATAATATTAAAAATCAAAAAATAATAAGTGCATTAGCAAAAATGAATCTATTAGATGATTTGTTCATAAGATCTGATTTAACTTATACCAGTTTACTGACTGGTCAACAAATAGAAAAAAGCAATTCGAAATTAATTGTAGATTTATTCTTTGTTTCTCAAAATTTGGGAATGATCAATTGTTTTATTCCGATTTTTGATCAGAATAAGGCTAAAGAGCTAGTAACAGAATTTGAAGGGATATTTGAATCAAATTCGTGTTTTAAGGAGCTAAAAGAAAAAATATAAACGTTGCACAACAAGGGGCATAGTTCACAGGCATCATGCGACGCAATCTGCCTGCGAGACCATGCCCGAGTCGTTAGCGGTCAGGTAAAAAATAGACAATGCAATATTTAGGATACATTTTAGTAGTCGTTCACTTTTTTCTGCTTCTATGGTCAACAGGTGGAATAGTTGAGATGACATCTGCCAAAGTCCCTTGGACGCCATACACAAATTTAGACTTTCCAACTTGGTTGCTGCCAATTCATTGGGGTTCAGTAATTATCACCTCAATTGGATTTTTGATTGGCTATTTCTCTAAATGGAGTAGAACACCTGAATTTTTGCTTGCAGCTTACACCATGCTATTTACAATTTGTGTGATAGAAACCTTTGGATTTATGACGAGCTCGACTAAATACATTGCGATGACGACTGAATTAGTAACATACACGGTCATTTTACTTATGATGTTTAAGAGCAGATATTTTATCGCGTATTTTAGTTGAGACAAAGAATGGAAAAGTAAAACCCAAACCGCTAACATTGTAAGAACGTAATGCGGGCAGAATCGATAAGTTTAAACAAATTGAACATTTAACAAACATATTGGTAAACCGAAAGCAAAGTGCTTCTAATCTCGCACTATGCTTATACTTACCGTTATGCGGAAATATGAACCTAAGAGAATCTCTTACTCCAACAGCTAATCAGGAACGCATTGAGAAAGTCAAAGCGATGATCCAACAAATTGAAGATATTCTAGGTAACCCTGATAAGTCAATTCCTATGATAGAGGAATTTAACAACTTTACGAATAAGACATATGATAAAGAGTATTTTCATTCATATTGGAGTTCAATAAGCCTCGAGGATTTCGCTCGGGATGCAGCTCAACCAACACCGGTAAAAGATCCAACTATCACCAAAAGTGAACTTGTAGAGATTGTTAAAAGAATTATCAATGCAGATGAATACACCGACTTTTATTTATCAGTCCTTGATGTAAACACTCCTCATCCTAGCGTGAGTGACTTAATTTTCTGGCCAGAAAAGGAAGGATTAACCGATGAATCAACTGCTGAAGAAATCGTCGAAATGGCTTTGAAATACAGCCCAATTCAACCGTAATCCGCATACTGTATAAGACATGTGTTTCTGTGCTTCCTACAAACTTTGGATGCACTGACAGACTTCATTACTTTAGTACGATCCATAAAGTGAGAGCACACGCCTTATACATGGCCGTTAGCTGCAAGCAGAAATAAGATAAATGGAATATAGAAACGGAAAAAAAGAGGACTTTATCAATATCGAAAAATTTGTAAAGGATGCAATTTTTCCATCATTTTATCGAGATGACCTGTCTGAGGAACAGTTGAAAGAGAATGAATGGGTAATCTCGGTATCTGAGAAGTCATGCTTATCAGCTATTGAAAGAAAGGATTGTGGAATATTAGTCGCACATGAAAATGAATTGGCAGGATTCATAATTGCGGATAAAAGTCCTAAAGACCATCCTGAAATAGATTGGCTTATTGTTTCACATAAATATCAAGGAAAAGGAGTAGCAAAAAAATTAACACAAATGGCAATAGAATGGATTGGTGAAAAAGAAGCAATTAAGCTTGGAGTCATTCATTTTAATAAAAGAGCTATAAAGTTTTATGAAAAATTGGGATTTAAAGATAGTGGTAAAATTGTGGGCAAACACAAGATTCCGAGAATATTAATGATAAGAGAAGCCAGCAGCTAACATTGTATATAGCGGTGATGCTGTCTAAACGCCGCATATACGAACCGTTATATGCCACCAAGAAGACAATAAAAAATGAATCTAGAGAACAAAAACATACTCATAATTGGCGGAGGAACTGGAATGGGATTCGCAACTGCAAAACTTGCGGAATCGCTGGGAGCTAAAGTTTTCATTGCAGGACACAACAATGAAAAAAACGCGAAAGCAATATCAAAACTATCTTCAAATGCTGAAAGCAGGTATGTGGATGTTGTAAACAGTGAGTCCATTTCTGAACTATTTGGATCTATTCCATCGGTAGATCATCTTTTTATAACTGCTGCACCAGGTGGAACAGGAGATTTCAGGAATGCGCCGTTGGAAATTAAGGAGACATACATTTTCGGAAAGTTTTGGAGTCTCTATATGATTACAAAAATTGGGATTGAGAAGATTTCTAAAGACGGATCTGTCACCTTCATAACTGGAGGATTTGCAACAAAACCAACAAAAGGAACGGTGCTTGTGACAGCTGCATTTCACGCTGTAGAAGGTTTTGCAAAAGCATTAACAGTTGAACTTGCTCCAATTAGATTCAACGTAATAAGGCCAGGTTTTATAGATAGTGGATTTTGGGACTTTATGGAGGAGTCTGATAGAAAGGAGCTTTTCGACAAAACGAAAAAGACTATTGCTGTTGGACGCTTAGGAGAATCAGAGGATATTGCTCAAACTGCTGTTTCAATCATGATGAATTCATTCATGAACGGACAAATTATCGAGGTGAATGGCGGAATTCTACCTGAGTAAAAAAGGCATATAACAAATGAGAAGCTCAATGAGCAAACTGAGCTATGAATAAATTTCAATATGAAACAGCAACTTTAAAAGTAATATGAAAGAGTATGCCCACTGAGCTTATCTGGACGTTATGCTAACCGTAAAACCATCATACATGAAAGACCTAACAATCACATTAATGGCTTTATTGTTAATTTCTTGTAATGGGAAAAACAATCAAACTGTAACTAATTCTACTATGGAAATCGACATTCAAGCTGAATTAAAATCAATTGAGGAAACTCGTTCCAGCGTTATTCTTGCTATAAAGGAAGGAAGGTATCAGGATATTGGACAATGGGTAACTCCTAATGCAAAAACAATAAGACCAGGAGGACCTAGCTTTGATGAAATGTTCACGCTGGGAAGAGAACGTGGCATATTTCCTTACGACAGTATAATAATGACACCAACTGAAACTTATATAATGAATGATTCAATGGCGTATGACTGGGGCTCGAGTAGGACATATTACACCAACGAAGAGGGCAAGCAAATAGAACTTAGAAACTCTTTCCTAGTAATACTGAAGAAAATTGATGGTAAATGGAAACTTCATAGAGAGGTAGCATCATCAGTTCTTGAATAAAATGATTGCCAACAAAGTATAACTTCAGCTACGGCTGGTTGAACTACTTCCAAATTCATACGAATTTGCTTCCATCCGTCATAAACTGAAATAGAAAGAATATAAATCCGTATCTGTTAGTTATACGAGAACGTTCACAAGCCAATGAGAAAAAGACTCTTCATTCTACTATTAGGAATTATCTCTTTAGGCCATAGCTGTAAAAATCCTCAAGAAACGCAGGAATCGGTTAAAGAAGAGGTTACCGTAGTAACGAAGACATCCTTAGTGATACTGGGTAATGTGCAAGATGCGGGCTATCCTCAGATTGGGTGTACCAAAGCCTGCTGTGTAGATCAGTGGGGCAACGCCGCCGAGCCTAAGATGGTCACCAGTCTGGGGTTGGTAGATGGGGAAACCCGCACTACCTGGCTATTTGATGCCAGTCCGGATTTTAAGTACCAGACCAAACTACTATCCGACTACGCCGGAAACGAGTCTATCGTACTTCCCCAAGGCATCTTCTTGACCCACGGCCACATGGGGCACTACACCGGGCTGATGCATCTGGGTAGAGAAGCCATAAATGCCCAAGAAATACCCGTGTACGCCATGCCCCGAATGGTAGACTTTCTGCGTACCAGCGGCCCCTGGAGCCAATTGCTGAAACTGAACAACATCGCTATACAGAGCTTGTCGGCCGATTCGGCAGTACAATTGACCGAATCATTAAAGGTAGTGCCCTTTCTGGTGCCCCACCGAGCCGAGTTTACCGAGACGGTGGGCTACCGCATAGAAGGAGCCAGTAAATCAGCTCTCTTTATTCCGGATATTGACAAATGGCACCTGTGGGAGCGGGACATCCGAGCCGAGATCGGGAAAGTAGATATTGCCTTTTTAGACGCTACCTTCTACCAAAACGGAGAAGTGGGCATCAACCGCGATATGTCCGAGATACCCCATCCGTTTGTAGAAGAAAGCATGCAACTATTTGACGAATTGTCGGAGCAGGAAAAGCGCAAAGTTTACTTCATTCACTTTAACCACACCAACCCCCTGCTGCAAGAAGGCAGCGAGGCCCGAAGAGAAGTACTAGCCCGAGGCTACAATATCGCCCATGAAGGCTTCACCTTTGAATTATAATGCAGTAGTTGCTTAAGGCTGATAGATTTTAATTGATATAACTCAATCATGTACCACCTACCAGTCGTGTAAAATCTATGATAAGACTCAACTCTAGAGTACTCTTGCAAACATCCTCTCTTATTATGATAGTTTTGGGTACTGTCTTATTAGGTAGAGAATTGTATGATTGGATCGTCCTTCCAAGCATATACAATGAAGAAGGTGCTTATGGGTTAATAACTTTATTTAAGTATAAGGAGAATACTTATAGACAGATGTTTTTCTGGACAATAGTTGTATTAACTGGAGCAAGTTTTTGGATAAGCAAGAGGACGAACTGGTTGTTCTACCAGATGCTTCTAATATGCACAAGCTTGATTCTCCTCATTCATTTGTCCCTTTCTTATTTACCACTTGTGTTTAAGCTCCTTGTCCTTGCTATGATAGTTACTGTAGTTATTCTCCTTTTCAAACAGCTAAATAAATATCTTACGACAAAGGAGATAAAGAAGTCTCAGAAGTTAGGTTCAATGATAATTGGTTTTATGTGCGCCATGACTTATTTTTTATTTTTGGGATTTTTTGGTTGAAGAAATAAAAAAGAATGCCCCTAGTCAGTACCACTTGAAAACCTAGCAACCTATGAAAAAGTATTTTTTGATTAGTCTACTTTTTGTTGGCCTGTTCTCCTGCAACGAAGATGAAGAACCCCGAATAGCCGCAGAGGCGGAAGAATTTCTTAATGAAGTACTCAACATTATGGAGGCTAACTCCATCAATCGAAATACCATTGACTGGACCGAGTTTAGAAGTAAAGTATTTGAGAGAGTGGGTACCGCCCAGACGATTGATGATGTCTATCCTGGCATCGGGGAAGCCCTTACGCTTTTAGGAGATAATCATAGCTTTTTCCTAAAACCCGATGGGGGAAGTATCTGGGGAAGAGGTACTATACGGTGTGATGCTGACCTTATCTTCTCGTTCACCGTACCGGAAAATATTGGTTACGTGAAGGTAAGTGGGTTTTCAGGATCAAGCCAAGAGGGCGTTGCCTTTGCTGACCGCATTCAAGACCAGATTCGATCGCAGGATAGTCCGGATATTATCGGATGGGTAGTAGACCTGCGGGGTAACACCGGAGGTAATATGTGGCCGATGCTAGCCGGCATTGGTCCCGTACTCGGAGAGGGTGCCTCTGGTCACTTCGTTGATCCTGATGATAGCCGACAAGCCTGGGGTTATAATAATGGCAGATCAATCATTCAGGGCAATACGGTAGTTCAATCCTCTAACCCTTACGAGCTGATAAATCCTAATCCGAAAGTGGCGGTACTATTGGATAATGACATCGCTAGTTCGGGCGAAGCGATTGCCATTGCATTTGTAGGGCGAGAGAACACCCGTAGTTTCGGTTCGCCTACCTGTGGTCTGTCTACCGCCAATAGCGGATTTACCCTCAGCAACGACTCCCAACTGATCTTAACCGTTTCCTACATGGCCGACCGAAACCTTAAGCTATACGGCACTCCCATCGTACCGGATGTAGAGGCTTCTAATGAGGAAGTATTTGATCGAGCCGTTTTCTGGCTCAGCGAGTAGATTAAACTCTGTGATCAGTAAGTTGACTACATAGTATTCAACAAAGAATAGAAAGTCAGTTTCTTACAACCTGCTATTGATTTACCATCTGGGGCTTTTTGCGAAAAATGCCTAGCAGTAACGGCAAGGTCGCCAGTGCTCCGAAGATCACGGTCATGGTGAACACATTTACGGGGGCCGCAAAAAACTCACCGGCAGTACAAATGCCGAGGATTAGCACGGTAGAGAACGGTAAGGAACAAGCCAGGATATTCATGGCGAAGTCCAGATCAAAAGTAGGTTTATCGGTGCGCTCACTGATCTCTTCCATACCGCCTACAGCTGACATATGGGCGAATGGCCAGAAGCTACAAGCACTCTGAGGAAAAATAACAATGAGTAACGCTATGCCCAGGTTAGGCACCGGCAACAGTAGCAACAGCAAAGCACTTACCGAGAAGGCAATACTAGACCTCAGTAATAGCAGCGAGAGAATAGTACGGAACTGCTGCCAGTTCAATTTTACCGATATACCGATAAACAGCAGTACTAAGGGAGTCATCATCAAGCTAAGGCGGGTAGCACTCATTTGAAAGAACTCCGGCAATGAGCTAAACGAAAACCCAAGAGCCAGCATACTGAGGGCTACCAACAATACCATGTTGATCGGCTCCTTAATCATGGAGAGCAGCATGCCCTTTACTTTAGCACCCACGGGCTGGTTCTCCATTTTATGCAGACTGTAGTACCAGCGCATAGCAATGAGGTAGAGAATGATTAAGCCAAACACTTTGTTTCCCACATCGGCCAACGCAGCCATGGCGAGTGGTTCCTCTCCAAAGTATTCTAAAATAAACGGAAAAGCTGAAAGTCCGGGTGCTAACGATGGAATGAGCATTTTAACCGTGCGATGGCGAGCGGTTCCAGGTTGGATTGACGGTAGTATTAGATGCATTTTATCGGCCAGCCAGAACATGGTTAGGTTAAAACCAAGAGCTAACAGCGGCACGATAGCCATTTCCCAGCTAAACTCAATCTTTAATAGTGCAATAAATATGGTAGCGGGTAAAGCGATACTTAAGATCACTGTTTTTAGTCCCGCTTTCTGTTCCTTACTCTTAATCTTAGATTGTAACGAATAACCCAAGAAAATAAGGATGACTAATGAAATAGTTTTAATTACAGCTGGATTCATAGAGGCACAGGTATTTCAGCAAACCACCAGAAAGCAGTCCCGAACTGTCAATAGAAAAGATAAGTAGTCAGTATAACTCTTTAGAGATTCTTTGCAGTTGGGGCAGAAGAAGTATTATTTTCCGCCCTCAACTGTTAAAGAAAGATTATTCACTTAAAGGATAAAAGCTAACAGAATTATTTACCACCGGCTTGTACAGTTGCTTTGTCAAACACCTGAGCTAGAGCGGTAGTAAACTGCTTCATTTCATCCATGGTTCCCATACTCACACGGCAATAGGGCTGGTCGTTGATATTGTACGTACGAATACCAATACCCTTATCTACCATAGCGTACATAAGCTTGTCAGTAGGCATATCAACCGGGAACATGATAAAGCTAGTGTAGGATGGGTAGGGTTCAAAGCCCATACTCTTCAGTTCGCCCATCGTGTATTCGCGGCACTCTTGATTCAGCGTTTGGGTCTTCTCTTGAAACTCAGTATCCGCTAAGCTAGCCATAGCACCTTCCATAGAAGTTACACTGATGCCCATTTCAGTGCGCACCATATCCTTGATCGACTTAATTCGCTCGGGCTGAGCCACCATATAGCCGATCCGTAGTCCAGCCATACCGTGTAGTTTGGAGAAAGTACGCGCAATGATTACATCTTTACCTTCGTTCACCAGTCCTACGGCAGTCTTCACTTCAGGGTCCATCGCCAACTCAATGTAAGCTTCATCAATAAACACCGGAGCTTTATCAGCCGCTTTTCGTCCGAAGGCCATAATCTCATTTGAAGGGGTAATGGTACCCGTCGGATTATTCGGATTACAGATATAGACTAATTTAGTATCGCTGTCAATTGCATCAGCCATAGCATCCAGATCGTGGGCGTAGTCAGCTTTTAGCGGAATATTTTTCCAAGTAGCTCCTACTGATCGAGAGGTATTTACCAGCGACATGTACGCAGGCTCAGCAGAAATAACATTCCCGCCGTTCATACACCGCACAATGGCCGTCTTCTCAAGAAGATCGGTTGATCCTGGACCGAGCAGTATATTTTCGGGTTTTACGCCTTCCTTCTCAGCCAGCATTTCCTCCATCTTGCGCGAACTGCTGTACACGTAGCGATTTCCCTTGCTCGCACTTTCCGCAATAGCTTTAATCGCTTTAGGCGAAGGTCCGTACGGGTTCTCATTTGCTAACAGTCTCACTTTGATCTTGGAAAAATCCGGCGGAGCCATGTGATACTCTTGGAGATTGTACTTTCCGCGGTAAGGTGTCATACCAAAGGCAGGACGAGCCTTCAATTCAGACATTAATGCTGGTGCACCCATTAAGCCCCCGGCAAATAGGGCACCTTGTTTTAACCAATTTCTACGAGATGTAATGTTATTACTCATGAATTCAGGTATTAAGTTTTTTGTTGGACAAAAATAAGTAATTGCATCGTATTTCAAAATCTTATAAGCCAACAAAGCGTTGACACCTATTGTTTATTCTGAAATATAACTCAGCGCAGGATACTACTTAGCAATTCTGAACGCTATCTCATTATAAGTACCCACATACTCCAATTTTCCGGGAAACTGAGCCTGATCCTGTTGAACAACAAAAGTACCAGAGCCATCAGTAGTGAAATTACCAACTAAGGTGCTACCGGAAAAAACTTCAATTGCTAAATTTGATACTGGAATGGAGTCTATTCCAACATTTTGATCTAAAATACCAGTTTTATCTAACTCGTAGAAAGTGGCCTGAATTTCATCAATGGTGCCATCTGAACTCAAAACTGAAGTTTCTAGTAGCACCGGTGAAGTAACACGGTCAAAGGCCATGTCTGATTCTTCCTCGCAACTGCTAAAAAGCGTGAGTGACAAGAAAGCGGACAATATTAAAGAATATATTTTTTTCATGATATTAGGTGTTTATTCCAATGAGAGATGGTGGAGGTTACCCCCCACCAGATACAATTTGTTATTATTCTACCCACCAAAGTTGGGTCTTCATATTATCAGCGCCGCCTAATAAGCCTAGGGCTGATTCCACATTAGATCCGTTGAGTGAGTACTCGGTGTTAGGGTACTGCAAACGGGTGGGAAGTACGCCATCGTTCTCAAACTGAGCCTGAGGGTCAGCAGCTGGCATTACGGGAAACCCGGTACGACGAAGCTCAGTCCAAGCTTCAATGCCCTGACCAAACAGTGCTAACCACTTTTGGGTTATAATGTTCTCCTTAGATACGGCTCCCAATTGAGCAATGTATCCGTCGGGAACCATAAGACCGTACTGGTCAAAAGCCGCCATGATGCCTTCTTCAAAGAGCATCTGAGCATCTCCTGCAATATCACCTTCTAGAGCGGCCTCAGCCATCACAAACTTCAGTTCGGCGTAGCTCATCAGTACTGCCGGAGAGTTAATCTTAGCAAACACATCCTGATTAATGGTGGCACTAAATCCTAGAAAGTTAGTCGCCACGGCAGCTGGTAGTCCACTAGGATGACCGCTAAATACCCCTTCCGCTAAATTGCCCGGCGTAGCGTATACCTCCAACCGAGGATCGTTCAAACTTTGTAGTTTTTCTACTAGTATGCTATTAATGTTCCAGTCGGTACGTCCCTGCTGTACTAGAATGTCATTCCAGGGATTATTAGTAGGAAGTGCTCCGTACACCAGTTGGGCAATTTCATCGTTGCTCTCTATCATTGGGTACGTAGTCGGATCAGCTAGCATCGCCTGCATCTCAGCCGATGAAGAACCTACTTTATGCGCCTGACGATTTAGTAGCTTAAATCGGGTGGAATTAACAAACTTCTTCCACATCATTACATCACCGTTGAACATGATATCTCCCGCAATCGCAGGTCCGTCGGGATTCAGCTTTTCGTTGGCCATTTTCAGTTGCTCGATGATTCCGGCGTATACTGCTTCTTGAGCTTCGTAGGCCGGTGAGAAGATTGGCTCTTCCGCAGTTCCCGATAGAGCTTCAGAATAGGGAACAGCTCCCCAAACATCGGTAATGATTGAGCATACCCAAGCCTGCATCCCCAAACCTACCCCTTCAAAGTTAGCATTGGGATTTTCCGAATCGGCATCTGAGAATTCTATGATCTTCTGGAAGTTGATTAATCCATCGGTGTAGAATACCTCCCAGTTGGTAATATTTACCGAAGGCTGCACGTTGTAATTGTCGCCTTCGTTTTCATAGATATTTCGGGTAAGGTAACCGGCCCACGACATGGCATGATCAAAGTTCAATCGCTCGTTACGGGTCTTATTGCCCCAGTAGTTATCAATCGAGGTCTGAATAGCGTGCGGTAGCAAATACTGAGGATCGACCGTAGTCGGTTTATTAGGATTGGAGTTTAATTCCTCAAAATCGTCGGTGCAGGCTCCGGCTACAATCAGTAAGCCTGCAAACATCCAGGTTTTTATAAATAATTTCATGAGTCTATATTTTTATGTGGGAAGCAGGGGATTCCAAAAAATCCCCCTGCCCCCTTGTGTAAGGGGGAATAGCTTCTTCGTTTTCTAGAATTTGACGTTTAGGTTGAAACCAACGCTACGGGTGCTGGGTAGCTGTCCGTAATTGTAACCCAGGTCAGCACTACTGATTTCTGGATCGATGTGCGGATTGTTACGGAAGAGAATTGCCAAGTTCCGACCTATTACCGACAAGCGAGCTGACTGCAAGAAGTTGTTATCAAACCACCTGCTAGGCAGTTGATACGATACTGATGCTTCGCGCAGCTTTACATAGCTTCCGTCAATTACGGCGGCTTCG
>ERZ1740058.1153-NODE-1153-length-13785-cov-6.114421_pt1 | contig 13785 bp, 11 predicted proteins | sample MGYA00581745_ERZ1740058 | MGnify/ENA primary metagenome ERZ1740058 (study PRJEB43018, sample SAMN04849742) | marine metagenome | isolation source: floating plastic debris | place: Pacific Ocean | collected 2008-08-30 | study: EMG produced TPA metagenomics... | reverse complement strand
TCTATAAGAATCGTGACCTCTGGCATCCGGTCTATATCAGTGAGCAGCAGCTGGCGCTTGTGGATAACCCCCCGCACCCCCCGGTTCTTCATGCAAGAGTAGCGCCTACTTGCGCTGTGGGCGCAGAAGACGCTACTAAAGACACAAGCTTATTGTGGGCAGCAGGCCGTAAGAGACCTAATAGCAAGGGTTCTAGCGATGATGTTGCACCGAAAAGTGAGCAATTACAGCAAACAGGCCGTAATAAACCAGCTGACGCGGCTTTGAGCGCTGTTGAGGCCGCTAAAAGTGCTCAGCAGGTAGAGCGCTCTGCGCCGCCTGAGCAGCTCTCGTTGAATATCCAGTGGGCCTTACAGATTGCTCGTAGCAAACACCGTGAGCAGGTAGAGGCGAACAAGCGGCAGTACAGACAGGAGCGCGGGCAGCAGTCTCAGGCTGAATACAAGGCTCAGCTACAGGCGTGGATGGACTCGGGCGATTCGGTCTTGGTCGCTGAGGCACAGCGAATACTCGGTAGGATGGCGCGGACTTCTAGACCGCATTGACGCTTTCTGAGGGGGTTGCCTACGCTCTAATGGACTGTTGTTCAGATGAGGTAAGGGTTCATGTCTAATTCAGAGTTTTTGCAGACCTTTGACGAAAAGTTTGAGACGTCTGATGTGCTCGATGCGGTCAAGCATTTGGATGTTCTCAGACAGGCGCTTTCGGATGATGAGGACTGGAAGCCACCTGCTATTCGGCAGGACTTGCTCAAGCTGCATCAACTGGCGATGGCGGTTTCTCATCGCGGTGACATATCTCAGGCTCAAGCGATGTTTGATTTAGCCTTTGAGCTGGAAGACCAGTTATTCGACGTCTGGGAGAGCTGTAAGGCCATTGAGAAAACCCTTCAGGCCATCACTGACTTGTCCGATGAGTTCGATAATGAGGACTTTGACGACGAGGAAGAATAGCGCAGGAAACATGAGCACAAGTAAACTTGTTTACTTAACAACATAAAGACTTGTTTACTTGTAGACGTGTATACAAGTAAACATCTGATCACTGAAACTCAGGCAGGGGAAGGGTTTTAGGCCAGAATTCAAATTTTGCAGGCGGCTCCTGCAAAATTTGAACTGCAAAAGATGCTTGCAGGAACCCCAGAATCTACAGTAACTTCGAGAGGCAAATCTCTAGTCAGAAGAACGATTGACTCATCAACCTTCCCTATTTCCTCAAGGCTATGATGCTTTTTTCAAGCGACTGAAAGAACGTATTCAGTCCGCCAGGATAAAAGCGGCATGGTCAGTTAATAAGGAGTTAATCATTCTGTATTGGGAAATTGGCAACGACATTCTAGAACGTCAAAACCGAGAGAAATGGGGTTCTAAGGTCATTACAAGGCTTTCAAAGGATATTAGACAAGCATTTCCAGGTACTAAAGGATTTAGCCCCAGAAATCTGGGCTATATGAAAAGCTTTGCCGAATCCTATCCCGACATAAAGATTGTGCAGGAGGTTCTTGCACAAATGCCGTGGTACCAAAACTGTGCGCTATTGGACAAACTCAGCAACTATGAGGAACGGCTTTGGTACGCCCATATGACTGTGAAGGAAGGCTGGAGTCGTAATGTATTGGTCGCGCAAATTGAAACTAATTTGTATGCCCGACAAGGTAAGGCGATCACCAATTTTAGAGAGACCTTACCTGAAGATTCGTCAGAGGCTACGCAGCAAGTTCTAAAGTCTGAGTACAACTTAGAGTTCTTGCAGCTTGAACCAAATTACAAAGAACGTGATCTTGAACAGGCACTTATCAGTCACATGAGGGACTTTCTGCTTGAGTTGGGCACAGGCTTTGCTTTCGTCGGCAACCAGCATCGTCTGGATGTATCAGGTGATGAATTTTTTATTGACCTGCTCTTCTATCACGTCAAACTGAAATGCTACGTAGTTATTGAGATTAAGACTACAGAGTTCAGGCCAGAATACTCAGGTAAGTTGAACTTCTACATCAATGTCGTCGATGACCAGCTTCGAGACGAAACGGACAACCCAACGATTGGTATCGTTTTGTGCGGTGACAAAAACCAGGCGGTCGTTGAGTATTCTCTCAAAGGAATGTCGCAGCCTATGGGCGTGACGACTTACCGTTTGAAAGATAGCTTGCCGGAAGCTGTCAAAAGGGCTCTACCTAGCCCTGAAGTTTTAGCTGAGGAGCTTAAAACCGCAGCATCAGAGGCTAAAGAACCAAAACCATAGCATTTCGCCTTTTGAAAACTCTGAGAGTCATCAAGTTTACTTGTATACAAGCAAACTTGATGACTCGTAAGCAAATCAACTTTAAAACTCGGTAGCTTGCCTACTCATCAGCAGCAATGGCGTCCTTCCCATACTTCTCAAACAATAGGTTAAGTGCTTCTCCTATCATCCCCTGAACAGTGCGGCCCTCTATTGCGGCAAGGGCTTTTAATTGTCTAGATACTTCAGGCTCGAAAAAACCACTAATAGCTTTCTTTCCTGTTCGGCTGTTGACCTTTGACTGTGTAGCGGGTTGAGATGATGCTGTAGGCTCTACCTGTTCTGCTGGGGAGGGGCTGGTCACAGATGTAATTCGTTGAGCAAGTTGAGCATCTAGGGAGCGCCTTTTCTTTTGGGCCATATTCTTACATCTCCAGTTGTTTTTTCAGCCAAGTCCATAACTGCTTCATTTCATGGGCAGCTTTTCCACTTGAGTCATATTCAATGACTCCCCATCCACCGCTGTATGCATGTCCCCAGGCAACACGCTGCCAAATCGACAGAGGAACGACCGGAAAGCCCAATCCTTCGAGCGCTTTAGTCCCTTCAAGCTTCAATGCTTTTGTAGCAACCATGTTGAGGATAGTTGCGCCTTTTGCTTTGCTGTTTTTTAGTAATTCGACAGTATCGCTAAGGGCACTCAGGTCTGCTAAACCAGGTTTACTTGGTAGCAAACAAATATCACCAGCTTTAGCCGCAGCTAGTAGACCACTGTCTGCACTGGGAGCTGTATCAATGACGGTTAAGTCAATACCAGCAGAACTACATTTGTCCAAAGCAGAGTGCAAGCGACTCGGCGCGATACTGGTTACAGGAATAGTAGGAACTTCTGAGTCTGCATCTCTCACGTCAGCCCAGACGCAAGCTGATGCCTGCGGATCGAGATCGATGATAGCAACACTGTATCCATCAACCGCTGCACAGACGGCAATATTGGTTGCGATCGCAGATTTTCCGACCCCACCTTTTTTGGCAACAAGCGAACATATTTTCATGAGAAGAAGTCTACATGCTTACCAGTCATTTTGACTACTAATTTACTCGTATACGAGTACACGAGTAAGCTTGTATACAAGTCTACAGAAGTCACCTCTGGCTAGTTCTCCTCTACATTAATCACTTTGTCGCATGAATCATCGTTTAGCTTACGACAGGTGAGGGAAAGTCAAACTCAGCAGGGCAGTCACCCACCCTGCTGGTCTACAAAACCGTGCTTGAAGGGTTGCCTTCACACGGCTCCTCAACAGTTTGGTGCTTGTCATACACACTCCGCATGAAGCTGGTCGTGGCAGTGTCGATGAAGTAACGCCAGATTATTTCGTTTGTAGTTGTCTCGGTTGCTGTCCAAATGGTGGACTTCCATACGAGCATCTGGAGAGAAGTACAATCCGCAGTGAGCACATTTCCCGGCTTGGTGTTTCAAGAGCCTTGCGACCCTTGATGTGACCGTTGGATGCTGGCCCATTCTGCAACTCCAGTAGAGCCAATCCCCATCATAAGGACTTCGCTTTCCTTTGACCTTGACATGCCGTTTGATCGGCGTTTGCACGTGGCGGAACAACCGTTTTGGGTTTTGTTCGTTCCGGGAAGTGAAGACCCAACCTTCGCCAGTGCCAATAAGCCAGTACTTATGGACAATCCAGTTTTGGTTTTTATGAGGGTGTCGGCGACGTGCCCAGGCTCGAAGCTTGTGGTAAATCAAGTTATCCATCGAACTGTAAATAGCCTTGCTACAGACATTCGAGAAATAGTTAGCCCATCCCCGGATAACCGGGTTTAGGCGGTCGATGAGCGCAGCTTGAGGAGCTGCTTTGTGGGCTTTAACGATATCTCGAATTCGTCGAGAATGCTTGAGTTGAGCTTCTTTACTGGGTTTGATGAGGGTCTTGAAACCTTGCTTAGAATGGGTTTTACCCATCAGGTATTGGCGTACCTCGTAGCCGAGAAAATCAAAGCCCACCTGTCCCTCGAAAGGAACCAGTGTGTGAGTGATTCTCGTTTTGCTCAGTTTCAGTGTCAATCCCATGTGACTTAACCATTCTGAAAGAAACTGTTGGCTAGCTTGTACCACTTCAAGGTCTTTGTGTATGGCCACCAAATCATCTGCATAGCGGATTAGCCGAGGGCATTGACCGCCTTTGAATGATTTTTGGAGGTCTGTTTCAAGGCCGTGTAGGGCGATATTAGCCAACAAAGGAGAGATGACCGACCCCTGAGCAGCCCCTGCCGGGGTTGCCTGGAATTGGTCTCCATCCATGACGCCAGCTTTGAGCCAGGCTCGGATTTGCCGAGTGAGGCTAGGGCTGGCGTTGAGCTTCCTACAGAGGGCTTTTTGATCGATTTTTTCAAAGCACTTAGCCACGTCTGTTTCCAGCACGTATTTTGGCTGTTGCCTGATCGATAAAAAGATCGCTGCAATGGCGTCGTGACAGGAACGGCCTGGGCGAAACCCGTACGAGTTGGCTTCAAATTTAGCTTCCCATTCGGGTTCAAGTGCTTGTTTGACTAGCGCTTGGAGCGCTCGGTCGTGCATGATGGGAATCGAAAGTGGCCGCTGTTCCGTGCTGTTGAATTTGGGTATCCAAACTCGACGGCTCGGGGTCGCTTTATCTCCTATCTGGAGACCTCCCACCAACGTCATTCTGGCTTTGGGCGTGAGAGAGGCGACACCATCGATGCCTGCCGTTCTCTTCCCGGTGTTGTCCTGAGTGACGCGGCGCACTGCCAGACACTTGGCTGACCAGGACTTCATCATCAGTCGCTGGAGTCTACGGACTGCCTTAACATCGCCACGCAGCGAGGCTCGGTAGATGCGCTTTTGCAACTTGAAAACTTTCCGCTCTAGCTTACGCCAGGGAATCGTTCTCCATTCATACGTAGTCGTTAACTCGCTCATGACATATCAATTGCGACTGGCACCTCTACCTTCCAAACTGTCGTGTCTCTGTCGGCGTATCCCCTAGCTTTCCTAGAGGCATTTGCTTCTGAGACAATCCTGCCATCCTGCTGCTTGCGGGTGACTCCCTGCTCAAGTCATCGACCTTTACTTGAGAGCAAACAGGACGGTTACTTCGTTCCTAGCTTTCGTTTGTCGCTGAACTTAGGTTTCCACTTTCCGCCGGGTGTCTGGAGGATGCGTTCAGGTCAGTTCTGTAGCTGCCTGACTCAATTGCCTTTCCCGTTTTGGGCAAGCCTGGTTCTTCATTGTTGAAGACCTCCGCAAAAGGGAGGGTTAAGCCCGCGTTGGCTTGTTCGCAGTGACGACGGTTCAATCATGGATTCACATGACATTAACCTTATTCAGCTATGCTCGACGGGGTTCCCAGTCGGGTTCTGAGTTACCGCCTTTTCTCCCATGCTGGCTACTCCTTGGCTGTCAACTCAAGCAGTAGTGGGAGATGCTGTCACTCCTGCATCAAGGAGGGATGGAATCTCACCATCACGAAAACTAAGTTATCAAGGTTCTGTTGGGATTTCTCCCTTCTTTAACCTTGCCAGCCGTCCCTAGACAAATTTGCCTGTTTAGGCTGAACGAATCGCACACAGAAACCTACGCTTATGAGTCGTTTTTGCTATTTCAAACCGTAGGTTTTCGTCAGATTGCCATCACATTACACAGGCGCTAACTGGTATGACGATGGCTAGGAAAGCACAGGTTGTACAGCCCCTTCCAGACGTGTCGTAATTTATTAGTTAAATTACGACACGTCTGGAAGGGGCTCATGGCAATGACTCAAAAGGACAAACAGAACCAGATTGAATCATCTGCGAAGATCACTGTCTTTGCGATCGCACTACTTGGCCTGACGGCACCGCTAAAAAAACGACCGTTTTTTTGACACTCTGAAAAACAGCCTAATTTGACCTTGATTAGCACAAAGAAACTCGTCTAAAATTCAAAGCTAAATAAACCCCTATCGATTTATCTTTTTTAGCGGTCTGAAGGTCTTTATGCTAATTGGCTATGCGCGAGTATCGAAAGCAGATGGCTCACAAGCTTTAGATCTGCAACTGGATGCACTCGCTGAGGCAGGTGTGCCCGAAGATCGAATATATAGAGACCGGGTTTCGGGAAAGACGGAGAAGCGACCAGGGCTAGATGCTTGCATGAAAGCTTTACAGCCGGGAAACACTTTAGTGGTTTGGAAGCTTGACCGCCTGGGGCGAGACCTCAAGCACTTGGTTAACACGGTTGACGAACTACGACAGCGAGAGATCGGGTTCAAGGTGCTGAGCGGCGCTGGTGCAGAAATTGATACCACTACTGCGAATGGTCGCCTATTCTTCGCAGTATTCGCAGCGCTAGCAGAGTATGAGCGGGAGCTGATCTCAGAACGCACGAGGGCGGGTTTGCAGGCGGCGCGATCGCGAGGGCGCTTGGGCGGACGACCACGCAAAATGGACACCACCGCCCTCCATATGGCTATGACTGCAATGAGCGATCCAGAAGCTTGCGCTCAAGAAATCGCGCAAAGGCTCGGGATAACGACCGCGACGCTCTACAACTACGTAAATGGCGACGGCTCGGTTAAAGAAGCCGGTCAGCGATTGCTGGATAAAGCCAGAAAGTGAAGCAAAACCGCCGCTAACAAGGGATGGTCAATATGAAATCCGAAGTCGGGCGATCACATTCTCTAACCATCGAAGGCTATAGGATTCCAAAGTTGCATAAAAAGGGGATAATCAAACCTCTGAGACAGCGATGGTGCAGAGTATGAACGCAGTCGAAATCGAAGAAGCCGTTTCCCAGCTTGCTGAAGCCCCCTTCGATCCAGAGGAGTTCCCTTTCGCTTTCCTCGAAGCTTTTGGTAACAAAAAAACGACTATCAAGCGGTTAAAAAGCAAGCGTAGCAGCTCAAACAAGTCCGACCTAGACGGTGTGCTCCAGCGTAATAACATCCACCTGAAAGTTTGCAATGAGGGCGAAATAGAAAGCACTCTCGCAGCATTGAGAGAAAGTCCTGCAACTGTCAAGCAAAAGGCCAAGTTTATTCTTGCAACTGATGGCAAGCTCCTAGAAGCAGAGAACATAGCGGATGGCGAAACTATCGTCTGCGACTACCCGAACTTTCATGACCATTTTGGTTTCTTCTTGCCACTGGCAGGCATCACAACCATCAAACAGATTCGCGAAAATGCCTTTGATATAAAGGCAACGGGCCGTCTAAATCGCCTGTATGTAGAGTTGCTGAAAGAGAACCCAGAGTGGGACACAGCAGAACGTCGGGAGGAGATGAATCCCTATATGGCGCGGCTTATCGTCTGCTTCTTTGCAGAAGATACGAATATTTTTCATAGCGATGGTCTGTTTACACAAACTGTCACGCAGATGAGCGAAAGCAATTCTTCAAACACCCATGAGGTACTGTCGGAAGTGTTTCGGGCGATGGCTACCACATTGCAGGAGAGAGAAGCAGCAAATATTCCCAACTGGGCCAATGGTTTTCCCTATGCAAATGGAGGACTGTTTTCTGGCAGCGTGGAAGTGCCGCGCTTTAGCCGTATTGCCCGCTCCTACCTACTGCATGTAGGAAATCTGGACTGGACGAAGATTAACCCTGATATCTTCGGCTCGATGATTCAGGCAGTAGCAGATGACGAAGAGCGCGGTGCGTTGGGAATGCACTATACCAGTGTTCCTAACATACTCAAGGTATTGAACCCGCTATTTTTGGATGACCTGCGTACTCAGTTGAATGAAGCAGAAGAGAACGTTCGTAAGCTGCTTAATTTACGAAAGCGGATGGCTCGTATTCGAGTGTTTGACCCGGCTTGTGGATCTGGCAATTTCCTAGTCATCGCTTACAAAAAGATGCGAGAGATTGAAGCGGAAGTCAATCGGCTTCGGGGCGAGGCGGATCGTAAGTCTGACATTCCTTTAACTAACTTTCGCGGAATTGAGTTACGTCATTTTTCTGCTGAAGTGGCGCGGCTAGCGCTAATTATTGCGGAGTATCAGTGCGATGTGTTGTATAGAGGGCAACGCCTCGCACTGGCAGAGTTTTTGCCTTTAAAAGATGAGAACTGGATCACCTGCGGTAATGCGCTGCGGTTGGACTGGCAGGGTATCTTTCCACCAGAAGGAACTAAGGTCACGATAGAAAGTGAAACTTTGTTGGATACGCCACCAGAGCAAGCAGAGGTTGAGTTTGAGAACGAAGGTGGAGAGACTTATATCTGTGGGAATCCGCCTTATTTAGGCTCGACTTGGCAAACGAAAGAACAAAAAGCTGATCTCAAAAACATCTTTGAAGGACGGGCAAAGAAATGGAAATCTCTTGATTATGTTTCTGGCTGGTTCATGAAAGCGGCAGACTATGGCATACAGGCACGTTCTGCTGCTGCGTTTGTGGCTACTAATTCAATTTGCCAAGGTCAGCAGGTACCGATTCTATGGCCACTCATTTTTGCAACTGAGCATGAGATCGCATTTGCTCATACGTCTTTTAAGTGGGCGAATTTAGCAAGTCATAATGCCGGTGTGACTGTAGTGATTGTTGGCATTTCCAATAACGTCAGCAAAATAAGGCAGATATATTCTACTGAAGATAACCAAGAAACGGCTGTCAAAGAATCTGAAAATATCAACGCATATTTGGTATCAGGCCCTAATGTTGTGATTGAGAGAGCCGGAAAACCAATGAGTGACGTCTTCGAGATGAGTTTTGGCAATAAACCAGTTGATGGAGGTAACTTACTTCTGTCTACAGAAGAAGTGAATGAACTCCATCTTTCAAAAGAACAGCACGACAAATTTATCCGGCGAATTTACGGTTCGGCAGAATTTATAAAAGGTCTATCTCGCTACTGTCTATGGATTGAGGATAAACATCTTGATGAAGCGCTCGCTATTGAGGCTCTCCAACAACGAGTTGAGGGAGTAAGAAAGATGCGGCTTGCTAGCCCTGACAAGAGCGCGAACGCAATGGCTGAGCGATCTCATCAGATGCGTGAAATGAATATCGCGGAATACTGGACAATAACAGTTCCTCGTACATCCTCAGAAAATCGACCATTCCTACCAAACGGGCTTATTGATAGGCATAGCACAGTAACAAGCGAAGCCTTTGCCCTCTACGATGCTCCCCTCTGGAATATGGCTCTCATCGCCTCCCGCCTCCACCTAGTCTGGATCGCCACCGTCTGCGGCAAGCTCAAAACCGACTTTCGCTACTCCAACACCCTCGGCTGGAATACTTTCCCCGTCCCCACTCTCACAGAGCAAAACAAAAGCGACCTCACCCACTGCGCTGAAGACATCCTTATTGCCCGCGAACACTACTTTCCTGCCACCATCGCTGACATGTACGCCCCTGATCGCATGGACAGTAAGTTTCCCCTTGTCCGCGAAGCCCATGATCGCAACGACGAAGTACTAGAGCGCATTTACATCGGTCGCCGCTTCAAAAACGACACCGAGCGGCTAGAAAAACTCTTCGATCTCTATACAAAAATGGCTACGCAGTAAGCGTGCTGAGCCAATTAAGGCCAAAACGACAAGTTTCACTAAATATCCAATTCTTATGAGTAACTCTATATCTGTTCCTTCTGTTTCTGTTTCTTATTCACAAGATGGCACTTCAACAAAGTCAAACGCCCTTGGCATGAGGCCAATGCAGGAACGTGCCTACCAAAAGCGCGGCGAACAGTATCTACTCATCAAATCACCGCCTGCTTCTGGGAAGAGTCGGGCGCTCATGTTCATTGCCCTGGATAAGCTCGAAAATCAAGGCATTAAACAGACCATCATCGTCGTTCCAGAGAAATCAATCGGCTCTAGTTTCCATAACGAGCCGCTCAGTCAGTTTGGCTTTTGGGCGGATTGGCAAGTGGAACCCAAATGGAATCTCTGCGATGCTCCAGGCACCGACGGCGGCAAAGTAGAGGCGGTGAAGAAGTTCATAGACAGCGATGCCAAAGTACTGGTCTGCACCCATGCCACGTTCCGCTTCGCCGTTGACAAGTTCGGCATAGAAGTCTTAGATGACCGGCTGATTGCCGTCGATGAGTTTCATCATGTCTCTGCTAATCCAGACAACAAGCTAGGCGATCACATCCGCCAGCTCATGACCCGCGACAAAACCCATATCGTCGCCATGACCGGCTCTTACTTTCGCGGCGACGCCGAAGCCGTCCTACATCCAGAAGACGAGTCCAAGTTCGACACCGTTACCTACACCTACTACGAGCAGCTCAACGGCTATCAGTACCTCAAGCAGCTAGACATTGGCTATTACTTCTACGCAGGCAGCTACACCGACGAAATTATGGCGGTGCTCAACCCTGACGATAAAACTATCCTACACATTCCCAATGTCAACTCTCGTGAGAGCACAAAGGATAAAATCCGCGAAGTTGAGCACATCATTGACGAGCTGGGCGAGTGGCAGGGAGCTGACCCAGACACCGGATTTCAGCTTGTGAAAACGGCTGAGGGTAAAACGCTCAGAATTGCTGACTTAGTAGACGATGATGCCAGCAAGCGAGATAAGGTCGCAGCTGCATTGAAAGACCCTTCGCAGAAGAACAACCGTGAGCATGTAGACATCATCATCGCCCTCGGAATGGCAAAGGAGGGCTTTGACTGGATCTGGTGCGAACACGCTCTAACAATTGGCTACCGCTCTAGCTTGACGGAAATTGTACAGATTATTGGCCGTGCTACTCGTGACGCTCCTGGTAAGACCCGCGCTCGGTTCACTAACCTAATCGCTGAGCCTGATGCGACTGAAATTGCTGTCACTGAAGCTGTCAACGACACCCTCAAGGCTATTGCAGCGAGTCTTCTGATGGAACAGGTGCTTGCACCACGCTTCGAGTTCAAACCCAAACATCCCAACAATCAGGCGACACCAGGGTTTGACTATGGGGAAGAGGGCTACAATCCTGACCAGTGCAATGTAGGCGTCAATCCAGAGAACGGCCTTATTCAGATGGAAATCAAAGGGCTAGCTGAACCCAAAAGCCCGGAAGCTCAGCGCATCTGTCTAGAAGACTTAGCTGATTGGTATACACCTTTTATTCAAGACAAACCAACTATTGAGCGCGGCCTATTTGATGAGGAGCTGGTGCCCGAAGAACTGACCCAGGTGCAGATGGGAAAAATCGTCAAAGAGAAGTTCCCTGACTTGGATGAGGAAGACCAAGAAGCGGTCAGACAACATGCGATCGCCGCACTTAATCTCGTCCAGCAGGCCAAGAAGGAAGCCGATGACGGAACGGGCGATACAGCAGCAAACACCTCATTCATTGATGGCATACGGAAGTTTGCGCTATCCGTCACAGAGCTGGATATGGACCTAATTGACCGTATCAACCCCTTTGGTGAAGCCTATGCTATTCTCGCTAAGTCAATGAGCGAAGAGCGACTGAAGCAAGTCGCAGCGGTAATCGCCGCTAAACGGGTAAACCTGAGTGTAGAAGAAGCACGAGAATTAGCCAAGCGAGCGCTGCGCTTTAAGAATGAGAAAGGCAGGCTCCCCTCTCTAACAGCAGCAGACCCGTGGGAAAAGCGGATGGCTGAAGGAATTGCCTATCTGCAACGCAAAGTGAAGGAAGAAGACGATGCCTAAGCACACGACAGCAGCAGATCGGGACTTGCTTGGCGAGCTGGGTGTAGATACAGCGCCCGCTAAAGTCAAGAAGCTCTCTCCAAAAGAAGAACGCATTATCGCTGGCTTCGAGGAAATAGAGCGGTTTGCAGAAGAGCAAGGCAGAGCACCTCAGCATGGGGAAGACCGCGATATCTTTGAGCGGCTCTACGCGGTGAGACTGGATCAGCTACGAGAATCTGAAGAATGTCGAGCAGTCTTAGCTGAGCTGGACTCACAGGGGCTGTTAGACACTGAAGTTGATGCTAGCCCAGTTACCGATAAAGACATAGACGATGAAGCACTGCTGGCCTCTCTAGGCGTCAGTACATCCTCAGAAGGCGATATTACACAGCTCACCCATGTGCGATCTCAAAAGGACATTAAGGCAGCTGAAGAGGTCGCACAGAGAACGCCTTGTGAGGACTTCGATAGCTTCAAGCTTATCTTCGATAACGTGCAGCACGATTTAGATACAGGGACACGGCAAACCCTTAAGTACCAGGACAACGCAGCCATCAATCAAGGTGACCTCTTCATTCTCGACGGGCATAAAGTTCTAGTAGCCGAGATGGGTGACTCATTCGTAGGCGATCACGGTCGTCCAGACTGTAGGCTGCGGGTCATCTATGACAACGCAACTGAGAGTGATCTACTCATGCGATCGCTTCAGCGAGCCTTAAACAAAGACAAGGCCAGTCGCCGCATTACGACCCCAGACCTCGGCCCTCTTTTTGATGGCATAGAAGAAGATGAGCTGCTAACTGGATACATATACGTGCTCAGAAGCAAGTCAGACCATCCCTTCATCGCAGACAACCGACAAATCATCCACAAAATCGGCGTGACCGGGGGCGACGTTGAAAGCCGAATTGCCAACGCGAAGAAAGATCCGACCTATCTGCTGGCAGAGGTAGAAATCGCCCAGACCTTCAAGCTGATGAACATCAACCGAAAAAAGCTTGAATCACTGCTCCACAAATTCTTCAGCGATGCACGATTAGATTTAGAGTTCGAGGATCGCTTTGGTAATCCAGTGAAACCAAAGGAGTGGTTCCTCGTTCCGCTCAACGTCATTGAGGAGGTAGTCGATAAAATTCAAGCAGGCATTATTGACCAGTTCCAATATGATCGGCAGACAGCAAGTCTTACCAGGATAGAGGATGCCATAAGTGACTAGGGAATTATGATCACGAAGTCTTTTAGCAGAATAAATGCCTGGTTACAATCACCGTCCTTGGTGTTCCTGTGGTTGGTGCGGAGGGCCTCGAACTGGCCAGCGGCGGCGTAGAGGCACTATTCGCCGCTGCGATGAAAGTGGGTACTCGGTTTCATCCGCTTCCAGCAAACCTTCTGCGACTCCGCAAACAGACGAGGCTAGAACCTATCTCACTCAGTGTTGGTGGTGTGGTGCCACTGTTTACTTCCATTCCAATGGATATGGCGATGCTGTTCTGTTTGATAGTCTAGGCATACCATGGCAAGTTCACTCGTGCTGGGAAAAGCATCGTGAGAAGCAAAAACAAGTGAAGACCATCTTCGACTTGAGTGTTGATAAAGCAAAATGCCTAGTACTTGCTGGTGCTATTAACAACCTTCTTTCTGAAGGCTTCACTCCAACAAAGGCAGCTGTCGCTAAAGCTATGGGTACTTCAATAAGACAGCTACATGCAGACTACGGACACCTATATGTATGTCTTCCTGGTTACGGCGACCGAATTGATATACGCAAGGGTTTCTAGATATCGTCTCAAAAATCGTAGATACCACTTGCTTTTGGAACTTTGATTGTGACACAGCTTTTGGAACACCCAAGTGGCCCTAAAAGCCGCTTTTTTGGCATTCTGCCAGCATGTATCAAAACGGTCATTTAAAGTACAGGAGTACACTTCATGATCACAAGCGCTGTTCAATC
>ERZ1740058.1152-NODE-1152-length-13785-cov-6.192935_pt1 | contig 13785 bp, 12 predicted proteins | sample MGYA00581745_ERZ1740058 | MGnify/ENA primary metagenome ERZ1740058 (study PRJEB43018, sample SAMN04849742) | marine metagenome | isolation source: floating plastic debris | place: Pacific Ocean | collected 2008-08-30 | study: EMG produced TPA metagenomics... | reverse complement strand
GTCCGTCGATGCGGATACCCTCTTTTACTACACTACACAACCTAACCTATGTTTTAAAAATCGTTTGGTGGCTGAGAAGAGAAGGTAAAGGAGGGTCCGTCGATGCGGATACCCTCTTTTACTACACTACACAACCTAACCTATATCTTTATGGCTTAGATAAGAATTGCTAAGTTCAGCAGGCTACCGCTTGCCTTCAATCCTGTTTGCTCTAAAGCCAATTGATTAATCTTAAATCTCAGTTTAGAGCCTTCTACTACAAAACTGACTGGTGCCCCCTCTTTTGCTAAATCTTCCTCAGTGACAATGAGTACTTCTGATTTCTCTAATTGGGCTACTAATCCAGACAGTTGAGAAGACTCTGTCTTAGGAATGTACACTATGTGGCAACCTTCAGCTTCCGCGGCAGTACTAATGGTTTTTACCTGAACACCGCCTTTGTTCTGTAGATTATCTTGTAGCTCATTAGCTACACCTTTCTCTTGTAGTACACCAATCGTATATCCATCTGATGCTTTCTGAAAATTGATATACTTAGTAAAATTGTATAGATAGATAGCCTCTAGCTTACGCGTTGAAATCTGCGCCTGCGCCTGAATAGTGCAAAGCATCCCAACTACTAAAAACATCCAAAAATATGATCTTACTTTCCACATATACAATTCGTTTCTACGCTTACACTGTTTCCAACTCTGCGCTTGATACAATACAAATGTAGAGGCTCTGAGACATAATAAGAATTGGCCTTTGCCGAATTACCTACATGTGTAATTTTACCTTCAGTTCTTACCTAATTCTGAGAGCTCAACTATGATTTTAATGGCTATTTTTAAACTAGATCACGATTTATTGCAAAACTACTTACTCAGTATATTTTCAGAACTATTGACGATAAGATTAGTCAACTTTACTTTCTTGTCATTTTTTTAATAATAGTCAGAGTATCTCGCAAAATATTAGATAAATAACAGATTTTTTGCTTTGTTTTTTCGTTATTAAAAATAGTATGCTTGCATAACAAATTCCAGAATCACTATATTTGTGATAATAATTGGTAGCGGGAATTTAGATGTAGTAAAGGTCAAATAGTTGTGAGGAAAAAAGTGGAATTTGGAATGAAAAAGAAAAGCCTTTCTGCTAACAGGCAGAAAGGCTTGAGATAAATGGTGATGAGTGGGCTCGAACCACCGACTCACGGATTTTCAGTCCGATGCTCTACCAACTGAGCTACATCACCGTAATGGGCTACAAAACTAGGTAAAATTTTGAACGCTGCAAAAAAATATTAGAAAGTTATACACTATGATGGCTTATATAGGACAGATTGCATTTATCATAATAATAGGAGGTGCATCTTTTGTTTTAGCTAAACGAATTCGGCGAATCCGGCAAAATATTTTGTTAGGGCAGGAAGCAAACCTGAGCAATCAACCGGCTGAACGATGGCGCACTATGTTGCTAGTAGCCTTTGGTCAGCAGAAAATGTTTAAACGGGTTATTCCCGCTTTCTTCCATTTCCTTATATACGTAGGTTTTATCGTTATCAATCTAGAGGTATTGGAGTTTGTACTGGATGGTTTGCTGGGTACACACCGGTTGTTTATGCCGTATCTGGGTGATGTATACCTGGTAGCAATGAATATCTTTGAAACGCTGGCGGTACTGGTCGTTGTAGCCTGCTTAGTATTCTTATGGCGCAGAAATGTGCAGAAAGTCAAGCGGTTTCATGCCCGGGAAATGACCACTTGGCCCAAACTGGATGCCAACCTGATTTTGGTTGTCGAGATCATTCTCATGTTTGCTATCCTAACCATGAACGCGACTGACCAGTTGTTACAATCTCGCCCCAATGCAGGTTATGAGGCTACTGGAACATTGCTTTTTAGCTCATTACTAATGCCGCTATTTGCTGGTTTAGATACTGGTACTTTAGTACTTGTAGAGCGCTTTGCCTGGTGGTTTCACATCATCGGAATTTTGGCCTTTGCTATTTACGTTACTTATTCCAAGCACCTGCATATCTTTCTGGCTTTTCCCAATACGTACTTCTCTCGCCTGGTGCCTAAGGGAAAGATGGATAACATGCCCGCGGTAACCAGAGAAGTACAGATCATGTTGGGGGCTCAGCCAGAAAATGGTGATGAAAATGCCGAAGAGGTAGGTCGTTTTGGTGCCAAAGACGTAAATGATTTAGCGTGGACCGACCTGATGGGCGCTTACGCCTGTTCGGAGTGTGGGCGTTGTACATCGCAGTGTCCGGCTAATCAAACGGGTAAAAAACTCTCGCCCCGCAAGATTATGATGGATACTCGAGATAGGCTAGAGGAAGTTGGAAAGAAACTTGATAAAGGTGAAAATGGATTAGAAGACGGTAAGTCGCTGCTGGACGATTTTATTACACGAGAAGAATTGAACGCCTGCACTAGTTGCAACGCCTGCGTAGAAGCTTGCCCTATTAATATTAATCCACTGTCAATCATTCTTCAAATGCGCCGCTACGTAGCTATGGAAGAAGCTCAATCACCAGCTTCGTGGAATGCCATGTTCTCCAACATTGAAAATAATTTTGCGCCCTGGAAATTTGCTCCTTCAGACCGGTTTAATTGGGCGGATGAATTGAAAAGCGAAGAAGCTATCTCTAACGGGCAGAGCAAAGAGGATGAAGTGACCAAGTAAATAGTTAGAAAGACGATTATTATGAAAGAAATAGAAGTACCGACTATGGCTGATTTAGCAGCCAAAGGAGAAAAGCCAGAGGTATTATTTTGGGTAGGTTGCGCAGGTTCATACGATGATCGCTACAAGCGCGTAACCAAAGCCTTTGCAAAGATTTTAAATGAGGTAGGGGTAAAGTTTGCGGTACTAGGTACGGAAGAAGCTTGTACTGGAGACCCAGCTCGTCGGGCAGGAAATGAGTTTCTGTTTCAGATGCAAGCGGCGGCCAATATTGAAGTGCTGAATGGCTACGAGATTAAGAAAATTGTGACCGCTTGTCCGCACTGCTTTAATACGATCAAAAATGAATACCCCGAATTGGGTGGAAACTACGAAGTAATCCATCACTCTACCTTCCTTCAGCAACTAATCAATGAAGGAAAGATTTCAATGAAAGGAGGCGGCAGCTTTAAAGGTAAGAAGATTACCTACCACGATTCTTGTTATTTGGGACGGGCTAATAATATTTATGAAGCCCCTCGCGAGGTACTGGAAACTTTAGATGCCGATTTGGTAGAAATGAAACGCTGTCGCACTAAAGGCTTTTGCTGCGGAGCCGGAGGAGCGCAAATGTTCAAAGATGCTGAACCCGGTAATAAAGAGGTCAATATTGATCGAACGGAAGAGGCATTAGCTACCGGAGCGAAAACCATTGCCGTAGCTTGCCCGTTCTGCATGACTATGATGAGTGACGGTGTGAAAAATAAGGAGAAGGAAAATGAGGTAGAAGTGAAAGACCTGGCCGAGCTGATTGCGGAAAACAATAATCTCTAATATACGATAAAGTTATCAGTAATAGAGTATCTCGAGATGGCTAACAAATCAAAATCGCACTTATTAATCTGCCTTTTGATTTTATCAGGATTTCTTTTTGCTGTGAATTTCTACGCAGACTTCGCGATTACGAGATTTACTGAATACTTAAAGATAACCTTACCGATTTTTTTCACCTTAACGTTTATCTCGACGACAATCTACTTAATCAAAAGGACCGGAAATACATTCAAAGGTAGTCTAGCTATAACTGCTATATTTTTCTTATTGAATACGGCTTTAGTTGCGGAAGTAATCGCGTTTGAAGTTCACGTGGCTAAGCTCTCTAAAATAGAGAGAAAATTAGAGACATGTGAAAAGGCTGAAGATCAATTCAAGACCGATCTTGCAAGTGAAGCTCTCAAGTATTTCACTTTCGGAATTGGTGAAGACGAAGAATTTACCAAGAAATTGGAAAACGATTATGGTCTCGAAGTTTACCATATGGGATGCATCGTAACTCCTCCATTTAAGTGCTACAATACGCAAGTTGAGCAAGAATTGGGAATGCTAGAACCTACGAACTCGCCGAAAGAGAAAGGCCTACAGTAAATAATAAATTCTAAAAGTTTTCTGAGCTATTTGTAATATTTGAGAAACCGGAAGTTTGTTCACTGCTCAGCGAAACAAAGTGCTGAGTAGTGGGCGGGCATTGGTTGCTTCCCAGAAGACAAAAACAGTAATTCCGGTATACATCAGAGCAAATAACCATGTCCAAGCGTGGGAATTTTGCCAACTCTGTTGCTCAGTTTGGTAAGCAAAGAAGGGGATCATTTGTAGGCTGTGAACACCAATAAAATGGGCTATCCGAAGGTCACCGCCTTCGGTGCTCCAATTAACGAACGGTAAACCTGCTCCACCATCAGCTATGCCTACACTGTGTGAGACTTGCCCAACCATCATGCCTCCTACCGCACTGGCGAAAAGAAACAGCAGTAGTGCTAGCCGGATTGCCAGTAAATAAGAAGGGGATAAATTAGTCTTACCTGCGAAGAAAAGAATCGTTATCCATACAACCAGCAGAGTGTTGACTCCAATAGCATTTCCCATAACCAGGAAAATAGAAGCGTCCAGTACGGTAGAATAGTTGAAATGGGATTGAACTCCTCTTGCTGCCTGAAATACAATGCAAGCAATCTCAATGATCATAGTGATCGCTAATCCCCAAGAAATAATACGAACTGAGCGACGATAATTCTTAAGATATTCCAGAAACCAGCCAACTGTCCATAAATAGATAACAATAGAAAGCGCAAACTTCATAGGCTTAATCCAGGTGTTAATTCCCATTACGATGCGGGAGTCAATGAGGGAAAGCCCTAGAAAGAGTATGAAAAGCCCAATATGAACCACTCCGACGTAAGCTAACAGGCGGTTTCGCCGAACCAGCTCCTGGTAAAAGTCAAGCAAATTCATGAGCTAACTTTTTAGTAGTAATGGTTCGGAAGATGAAATACAGCAGAAGTCCTACTGGGCCTAAGAAAAGGGTGAGTACCAAACAGGGAATGACCAACCAATGAGATACGCCCAACTTCTGAGCATTCTCTACCTCCCAACTCCCAATAAACAGATCAAAGGCTAGGTAGTGGACCCATCCCGCTAAAAGTGACCACGGATTTTCAAAAAGCTGACCTATTTCGGCTAGTGATCCAAAACCTCCCTCACTTTCGCCGAAGGAGGAAATAGCGATCGTAGTATATAGTAAGGCTAACAGAAGCACTACTACCAGCCGAACCAATGTGAGTGTATACTTCCACCGAGGGACTACAATAAGCAGTAGCCAACCAAGAAGAGGGAAAGAATTAGCAATAGAGAAAACAGATTCAGGTTGCATAAGTGGAGGGTATGCGGTAAAAATAACAATTCATTTGAAACAGTATTCAAATCTGGGCTAAGATCGATAATTGCTAAGCAAAAGACCGGGAAAATCAGGTGAATCGCACGATAGCGTACATAGATCTACTGAAAAGCTTGGTGAATTGTCATTCGGCTGAGGTTTAACCTAAATAGCTAACCACCATTTTTATGCTTGCCCAGAGAAACTAGTAAATGCTTAACTTTACCTAACAGGTGCCAGCGGTCCGAAAGTGATGGGATGGCTACTCCTAATGTATAAATATCTACTCGTGCCATGCTTCAGCATCTTTCCAAGATAGAGCAGCTCATTTGCTCATTTGATAAACCCACAAAAAAAGTTCTGGAGGAAATAACGGTGATTCAGAGTTTTAAAAAAGGTGATGTTCTGCTTACAGAGGGCGAAGTATGCCGTAGGAGTTTTCATTTGACTCGAGGTATCGCCCGAAAATACTACTTAAGCGAAGGAAAAGAAGTAACCACTGAATTCTATTTTGAAGATGATCTGGCGGTAGCATTCAGCAGCTACACTTTTCAAGAGCCGAGTCGTGAGTATATTGATTGTCTGTCTGACGTCTCAGCGAGCGTAATTGACTACCAAGCATTTCAACAAGCAAAACAGCGTTTTCCTAAGCTGATGGAGATGGACTTACTGCTTACTGAAGTATACGCTGGCTGGCTCGAGGAAAGTCTGTTTGATCGACATACACTTTCAGCCGCCCAGCGGTACAACAAGCTACTAGCACAAACTCCCCACTTATTGCAGCATATCAAACTAACGCATATTGCGTCTTATTTAGGTATTTCGCTGGAAACACTGAGTCGTATCCGGGCAAAAAGGTGATTATTTGATGTAGGTCAAATGTTTTGAGGTCGCTTTGTAGGTACTTCGCAATACGTGAAACACCTACCAACGATGAAGCATCCAAAGAGCATTTCTATTTTCCTGATCATTCTCTTCATAATAGCTCCCATTCTAGTCAAAGCCCAAACGCCTTTGGACTCAGCTGGGACTGAAAAGATACATATGGTAACGTATACCAAAAACTTTAGTAAGCGCTACCAAGGGTGGTCTATACAATATCGAGAATTTAACGGAAGTACCGATGAGTTTGTCATTCCGATTACGCTTAGCTTCGGAAGTACTCGTATTAACCAGACCCTACTGGAAAAGAAAGACATTACCTCTCTGGATACCTATTCTTTAGGACTAGGTTTTGACGGGTATGAAAGGTTAGGCAAAGGTACGTATCTGAATCTCGGGCTAGGTGCAATGGCCGGTCTAGAATCTATTGAGACGACTAAACAGCAAAACATAAATCGTTTTTTGATTGGTGGTACCTCAAAGATAGGTTTGCTGTTTGTACCCTTTCAGGAACTAGGGTTGGTATTTGGAGCCAACGCCCTAGGACGACTCTCCAACTCCAGAGTTGTTCGCTACGATCTAGGAATGAGCTTAGAGGTGGGCATTAATTTTTAATTGTCATGGCGATGAGTCAGACTTCAGCGCGAAAAAGAATTATTGGAATTGACCTTGCTCGAGCGTTGGCCGTTATCGGGATGATCATTGTTAACTTTAGAGTGGTTTTCGGTGATGAGGGGGCACTTTGGTTACAACGTACAGTAGGTATACTGGATGGGAAAGCCGCGGCGACTTTTGTAGTCTTGGCAGGAGTGGGCCTAGCTTTTACAACCAATACTGCCTTACGGAATAAGGACGAAGTAAAATTACGCATAGTCCGTAAAAGGATCGTAAAAAGAGCATGCTTTCTATTTGTGATAGGTTTATCCTATTTGTTGATTTGGCCTGCGGATATTCTTCACTTCTATGGAGTATACATGCTCATCATTCTATTACTATTAAGGAGTCGTGCGAGCATAATTTTACTTGTTAGTCTTGCGCTCATTGTAATTTACCCCCTGTTAATAATGCTTTGGCCTTACGAGACTGGTTGGGATTTTGAGGCACTGGCGTACCAAGGATTCTGGACATTCAACGGTTTTATGAGCAACCTCTTTTTCAATGGATTTCACCCAGTAATCCCCTGGGTATCCTTCATGCTGGTGGGTTACTGGTTGGGTAAGCAGGACTTACATAACGAGAAAGTGGTCAAGAGAATATTTTGGATTTCCTTAGGCGTTTTCCTCGCTATTCAAGGCTTATCCTTCGGAGCAATCACCGTATTATCCGCTGGTAATCCGCAAGTAGCTCAAGAGTTAACCGAAATCATAGGAACCAGTCCTATGCCGTCTTTACCAATGTATATGCTCAATGGTATTGCCATTGCCTTTACAGTGATTTCGGGCTGTATCTTACTGACTAAACCTTATGGAAATAGTAAGTTAGTGAAGGCGTTAAGAAAAACTGGAAAACTAGCTTTGACGTTTTATGTCGCCCACGTAGTAGTAGGAATGGGCGTAGTAGAACTGGTCGCTCCAGCCAAATTAGGACATTACCCGATTGGTTTCTCAGCCGTATACGCCATTTTTTTCAGTGTTAGTTGTGTATTTTTTGCAGTTTATTGGCTAAAGTATAATCAGATTGGGCCATTGGAGGGAATAATGAGAAAGCTGACGGGTTGAACAGCTAGATGAATAGAACTGTCTAAGGTTCAATCTGAGCAGAGGTGAGATAGAGCAGCCAATCGTCACCTTCTTGAGGAGGTTCCATCTCTCTGGAATTCGTGATCGTACCTACTTCGTATCGCTGATCAGTATTCTGAGCATTAATCCAAACCGCCTGGTATTCTCCAGGGGCAACTTTTACCTCTACAGATTGAGGACTTTCTAGGTACACTAGGTATCGGCGGCCTTCATCAGCCAGGCAATAGCCAGCCGAAGTCAAATCTTGGCGGGGTTTCATCTCATAGAATGGGGTTTCTTCGAAGAAGTCCCATACTTTTTTAACTACATCGTGCTTCTCTTGAACTTTATGGGCGAAATCCAATGTGCCACTGAAGCCAGAGGAAGAACTGCTAGTCATATCGCCGAAATTGATCGCCCCTGCCGCCATAGTAATGACGTAGGCATGTTTCCGAACATCATCTAGTGAGTAGGGTGGGTGCCCGAAGGTATTGCCCGGCCATAGTGTTTCTTGTACATATAAAGGCTTTTGTGGGTGATGGCTTTCCGTTAACCCATTGTATAATTTTCTATGGTCTAAGGTCTTTGGCCCTTGAAGTATTCCATAGTCATGCCATTCGTAATTTATAAACTGATCGTCCCCAGTGCGATTGTGTACCGAAAGTAGATGACCGTAAGGATCATTCTCCTGAATTTGTTTCGCCAGCCAATCAATCTCCTCCATCGTTAAGTAGGGCTTCTTGGGTAGTCTTGGCTCAGGACCACCGAGCATAAAAAGATGGTTCCAGTAGGCACCAAAACGAGACAGCGTATACCGGATATATTGTTTTTGCCGTGTAGTATCCCGAGGGAATTCAGAGCCACGTCCGAAGAGACCGGCGAAGGGATAAATCAGGATTTTACGATCTTTCAGTTCGTTAAGAATGACTTCCGTACGGCGATACTCAGCGGGGTTAGGTTGTTGCGTTTCATTGTTCCACAGATCGGGGGTGCTCCAACCCTTTCCTCTTTTTTCTTCGTCGCGATTCAAGTAAAAGCTGGCAATAGAAAGCATATTGTAGCCTTGTCTCTGAACCCATTCTAAAAAATTAGTGCGCATTGAGTCATTCCAGACCTCGCCAGTCACGGAGTTTGATTGATTCGCAAAGAAACGATCGCCGATATGAAAACTACGAATGAGTTCGGCTTCTCCGTTCTGATAGCCAAACCAGATCGGGTTATCTTCGTAAGCCGAGATTAGTCCTGGAATATCAGAATCCAGGCACTGAAACGAACCAGATTGAGAGAGGTCAGAACCAGCAAAAGATGCTTCATACTGCCATGTACCTACCTCATCGGGCATAAATCGGATACGCCAGATATCGTCACCATCGTAGAAGCCGTATATCTCAGTGCTTTTGCCGCTTGGGCTCTTAAATGTAGTCTTTAGCGTTTCCCGGAAAGGAGCCGATGATTTATAGGATAGTGAAGTTTCAAATCGCCCCCATTTTCCTACTCGCTCTGCTACCCCAGTTGGATTGGCCAATGTTTCCGGATGACCGGAGACTGTAGGCGGTGATGCAGCTTTTTGCAGAATAATTTTGTCCAAAACAAAGCCTTGGCTGCGCGAGACTATTTCTAGCGTGTGCGAGCCGGGTTGATCAACTAAGGCGTACACTTTTCCGTCTCGGATAGTATTGGGAGTGTGGACGCCCGGCCCCTTTGGTAACGATGACCATACGAGTGTATCAGCATGGACGCGAATGCCCTTCGGGCGAAGGGTGGAATCCTTGGCAGCGTAAAGTGGGTTCCCGTCTAAAGTAACGTAGCAATCGTTTTTTCCGGTATCTCGCCCCGGGGCCAGGCACAGTAAGTATATGTAGTACTTACCCGGACTTTCTATCGTAATATCAAACGTGAGTTTTCCCTGATGACGCGCTGCGTTATCCTGTAGGGCTTGGCCGCTCGTTCCATCAACCAGTCGCCAGCCAGCGACGGTAGTAGCGTGCTCGGCTTCTAATGCAATGACTCCGTTTTGTTCTTCAAACTGAGGCTGAGCGGAGCCTGGATAAGTATAAGTGAAAACCAGAGGAAGGAAGATAAGACAGCGTAGCATAACCGAAAAAATCGTCGAATCTATTTTAGGACATAATCTTTAGTGTGACCATGTGCTCAAAACTAGGTAGCTCTAACGTAGTAATCTCGCCATCGCTGCTAAGATTGCCGCTACTCATAGTTTCACCGGTATAGGGCGAGATAAACTCGTACGAAAATTCACCTTCCGGTAGATTCAACTTTATCCAGTCGGTAGCCTGACCCGATAAGAAAATGGCGTACTGCTCACCGACTTCGGATAAGCACTGAGTGTCCACTCCCGGCGCGTGAACTACGGTCGAGAAATCAGGCTGCATACGAATGTAATCTAATGACTTCATAAAATCATGCAGGTACGTTAGCTGTCTACGAAAGGTAGTACTACCTCCTCCAGGGGCATTGTTCTCTCCCTTTCCATTCTCAGCTCCTACGAAAAACGAATAGTCCAGATTATTAAATGCACCACCACCCGCTACGATAAACTGCCAGGCTTGTCGGAGGTAGGTAGTATCCGAACTACCGGCAAACCCAGATTCATCGAAGTTGAGCGGGCGGTCCCAGGCGTAGTTCATCCAAACGGCTTCCGGCCAGGCGTAATGAAAATTGATAATATCCACTTTATCATTTACTTCTTCTAGGGAGTGACGGAAGTTACAGTAGTTTTGAGCAATGAGATGTTCTTTAGGTAACTCCCTCTCAGTGGCTGCAATCTGATCAACCATTACCTGTTGCCATTCCAGTGAAGCTTCGGAGGCGGTATGTGCCCATTTAGCCCAAGTCAATTCTTCTGGATCTAGTGTTTTTAGCGTCCGCATTGCATCTTGCGGATCATCCGACCAGGGTTCATTCTGGGTTTCAAAGAAGATGTTATCAAACTCATTGAGTTCGGTGACAATTTTTTCTACCAGCTTTTTCTGGTAATTAGTAAGTGAGCCGTTGGCTAGCGTGTTGGATTTTTTCCGGTCTACCTCAGGAATATCATTGACATTATTCCCAGAGTTAAATGGGTTACGCTCCCAGGAGCTATCCTGATAGGTAGAGCAGAAAAAAGTAACTTCTACAATAATATCTCGCTGATTGGCCTCACGAATGAAGTCGGTGAGGCGAGCGAAATAATCGGGGTTCCATTTATCCAGGTCCAGCTTCTTTTCTCCTTCGTACAGTCCGGCTTCATCGGTACGTTTCCAGGGCGTGATGTAGCGGTTAACTGCCGGAGCTAATGTATTATTTCCGATATTAAAACTACCCGGAATTTCTACGTAGGAACCGACAAAAATCCGGGTATAGTTCATGCCTTCTTGCTGTAAGGTTTCCAGGTAAGCTGTATAATCGAAATCCAAATTTAGCACGGCCCCGTAGTGTTCTGCGGAAGTGATTAGCAGCGTGGGTTCATCCTGATAGATAAAATAGTGAGGGTTATCCGGATGTAACGCGATGGGTTGTGCTGCACTCCGATCAGGCGTAAGTAGGCTAATCGTAAGCAGCAATAATAAGGTGAATCGTAAAAAATGAGACATGGTAGGTTATTGGTTAGTAGGTTAGAATTCAGTTTGATTCCTGAATTTATCTGGCACATGGCGCGAGATTACAAATCCTAAGCAGCCAGAGTGTGGAGTTATTCTAGTTTGGTAGTAACGTTTCGTAAATACATATCGGCAATTACTAGCGCGGCCATGGCATCTACAATAGGTACTGCCCGAGGCACTACGCAGGGGTCGTGCCGACCCTTACCTGAGACCGTCACCGATTCACCGGCTTCATTCACACTATCCTGATCCTGCATAATGGTAGCCACCGGCTTGAAGGCGACCCGGAAATAAATGTCCTCGCCGTTAGAGATACCTCCTTGTATACCACCCGAATGGTTGGTTTTGGTTCGAATGGTTCCTTCGTCGTTATAGATCTCATCATTGTGTTCCGAGCCGCGCAGAGTAACCCCTTCAAAGCCGCTGCCATACTCAAAGCCCTTAACAGCGTTGATGCTTAGCATAGCTTTTCCTAGCTCCGCGTGCAGCTTGTCAAATACGGGTTCACCCAGCCCAACCGGTACTCCGGTAATCACCGCGCTTACTACCCCTCCAATTGTATCCCGGTCTTTACGAACACTGTCAATGAGCTGTATCATTTGTTCCGCGGTTTCCAGGTCAGGGCAGCGCACTGGAGTAGCTTCGGTTTGAGAAAAGTCTAACGCTGAATAAGGCTTTGCTAGCTGTAAATTACCTACCTGAGAAACATAGGCTTGAACTTCGATTCCGCGGTGTCTTAAAAAGAGTTTAGCTACTGCCCCAGCGGCTACTCTAGCGGCTGTTTCCCGTGCCGAACTGCGACCGCCCCCCCGGTAGTCGCGCACTCCGTACTTAGCATGGTAGGTATAGTCGGCGTGCGAGGGGCGAAATTTATCGGCAATGTGGGAGTAATCTTTACTACGCTGATCTTCATTAGGAATATAGATGGCTAATGGCGTGCCCGTTGTTTTTCCCTCAAATACTCCCGAAAGAATCTGAAAGGTATCGCTCTCGCGGCGTTGGGTAGTAATTTTGGATTGGCCCGGCTTGCGACGAATGAGCTCCTGCTGAATAAAATCCTCGTCAATGGAAAGGCCCGATGGACAACCATCAATCACTACCCCAATTCCTTTTCCGTGAGATTCCCCAAAGGTGCTGATTTTAAACAGCGTTCCGTACGTATTACTCATAAATCAAAGCTAAAAGCAGGCAGCAAATTAACCAAACTTATTTCTTAAACACCACTACCGCAGTAATAACCAGCATTCCAATAATTAAGATATTGGCAGCTAACTGAAGCCATCCATCGTTTCCTCGGCTTTGTAGCGTATTATCTACACTAGCAATTTTATTGTAAAACGCACCTACATCCTGAGAGCTGATGTACTCGTTCTTGCGGCTTTTCCCCTCAACTTTTACGGTTATATCCGATCGTAAAGTATCGTACTGCCGGGTAGATGGGTTGAAGAAAATCCAATTGAAGTAATTGCCTAGGTCATACTCACCCGGTTCGTTGGGTACGGCATAGTAGGAGAATGCTTTAGAACCGGTTACGTAATTGTTTCGGCGATTAATATTTTGCTCAACGCTGGGGTCATAAAAGTCGAAATCATCCGTAGTGCGAACAGTGGGTTTCTCAATATAATTGATATTTCCTTCGCCAACGATTTTGAACGTATAGTTAAAACTATTGCCAGTATTCAGGGCCTGCTCGGAAATTGACTCATCTAGTCGGTAGTTACCTACCGCTACTGCTTGGTTTTGCGGATGAGGTGGAAGTTCTCTAACGTGCACGGTATGAGGATCAGTGCGGAAAGTCTTAAAGTCTTCCTGCCGCCTCCGCCCGAAGAACGAAGGATTCTTGGCCACCTTATACTTAATCATAGTGAGCGGAACGCTGGGAAAGCGGATGGGCTCAGTGTTATTGGGGTAATAAGTCGCCTGGTATATTTTATATTGGGTGTAACTCTCACCGTTGATGGTGACGGGCTGGCCGTTGATGTTCTCAATATTGAAATTTTCCTCCCACACGCTGGAAGGGCGAATCTCCTTCAGAATGTCGGTGAGCTGCTTCCCAATATCGTAAAACTGAAGTGGGGCCTGATTTTTATCCGACAGATAAAACGCTAAGGTGGTAGTAAATCCTTCTCCCAGATAAACGGTATCTTGACTGGTAGTCAGTGCCAGAAATGCCTCGGCTTTCACATCTACAAACTCCTGGGGCTGGCTACGTCTTCCGAAC
>ERZ1740058.1151-NODE-1151-length-13786-cov-3.637390_pt1 | contig 13786 bp, 13 predicted proteins | sample MGYA00581745_ERZ1740058 | MGnify/ENA primary metagenome ERZ1740058 (study PRJEB43018, sample SAMN04849742) | marine metagenome | isolation source: floating plastic debris | place: Pacific Ocean | collected 2008-08-30 | study: EMG produced TPA metagenomics... | reverse complement strand
GCTGGTAGGCTTCGGCCATCGTTGGGGTCAAAGGTTAAACTACCAAGGTATGCAACCCGCGCTTGAGACAGGCAGCAGTCACTTCACAATGCAGATGATCAGGGACTGAGACAATGGCGCAGCCAGGTGGGTCAATCTTTTCCAGAACTTCCAAGTAGCTTTGAGCCGAATCCTTTTGGTTTGGGTAAAACTGTAAAGGCAACGAAACACCCGTTAAACTAGCCAACTGCTGAGCTTTGTGCGCTGCCTCCTGGGCTCCACTTGCACGGGTGCCAACTATTTGGATTTGACTCAGGATCTCGCTGTTTTTCTGGAAGGCACTAACAGCCGGGAGGATGGTACCAAACCCATCTGTTTGCCGCCCGCAAACATACATACCCGTTCCAACAATGCAAAGTTTCATCAAATGGCAGCAAATTTAAAAATTTAAGCAGGTTTTTCTAAAGAATCAAGCATAAGAAGCATTTCATGGGTTAAAGCGATGCAATATCGTTATTTTAGTCACCAACCTTTAGGAAAGCAGTGCCCTAACTTTAGATGCACCTCAGGGAAATTCCAAATTAGGCTCCGTTTGCCAAAGTTATGAATTATCAGTGGAGTCAACTGCTCAAACCTACACGCCTCAGACCATTTATAACTTTCTGTTTTACCAAAAAGCTTAGCTTATACTTTCGGCAAGCAACCAGCGAGAGAAATTTTCCGCGATCTCTCATAAAAAAAGTATCTTTTGTTTTCCTGAGTGCCACGCAGCGCATCCCCCTTATGACTGTATTGGAGAGTAATTTATATCCGCATTCTTTCGCCAACACCCTAAAAAAGTTAGATGAGTAATAATAGCGACAGTGATTTTTCCATGCGCCTTTCTCGTCATGTTCATAAACATCGGGAACCAAATGGATAAAAACTCCACCTACCTTAATGCAGCTATGAATAACGCTGAAGCATTCATATTGGGCTTCGTAAGGTTCGACATGCTCAGTAGTACCAGCATTAATCATAATATCGTATGAGTTATGCCAATCATAAAATTGTTCAGGCTGAGTAAGATCACGAATGACTGCACCATGAAGTCCATTTAAATCTACGGAAGTATGCACATAGCCACGATTTATAAAATATATTTTCCCTGTCTCCTCAATAATGCTTGGATCTCCAATTACTTGATCACCAAGCTCAAGAATTCGAAGGTTGCTTACATTCTTTCCATAGACTTCTCCAATTGATGATTCTATAAAGTCAAGATAAGCTGCCTTTAAACCCACGAAAGACCTCCAACAGACTTGGCATATTCATTTAAATAAAAAAGTATCCTATCAAATAACTTAAAGCGATATGATCCTTCATTCAAAGCCGCGCTTAAAGCTTTCTGATGCACCTTTTCTATGGTAGCCGTAAAATAGAGAACTCCAGAGAAAGTTTAGACCGGATGCCTTCAAAATCTCCAAGCACTCTGTTCTGACCTATAAAGTCTAAGACATCATGTAGAAAACGCTGTATAAATCTTAAAACTCACTGACATAGCTCATAAAAGTATCACTCTTAATTTTTTGTAAAGCTCTTGTTCTCCAGAGGCGAAACAGATATGACGCGAAGCTTCATATGTAGGCTCTAGAGCCTTAGTTGGGTCATAGTATATTGCTGGAACTTCTAAGTAATCAGCAACATAAGCTGGTGAAGTGTATGGAATTGCTAATACGCAGTCACATGAAGAGATAAGGGCATACATATTTTCCTGACGATCAAATATACGAAGAATACCAACATCAGTATACTTTTGAAGCACAGACTGATACATAGGACTAATTTGAGACATGCCTGCTGCGGAGCGGACTTTACCCTTGAGGCATAACTCAAATTCTAAAGATGCTTTTGCTGATACTGCTCTTGAAGCTGCGATAATATCTTCAATTAAGGAAATCATACTGTCTGGAGTATAGATCTCATCATAGAAGTTTTCTTTGACAACTTCTTCTCTTCGCGGATCGACATCAAAAATCCCAATTCTTACAGCGCCAGTTCGCTTTGACAACGCCTCTTTGGGCAAATAACCCAATATTGGCCCTACGACATTGATCTCGCTTTTAGGATTGAGTTCTTTCCAATATGCTCTATATCCCTTAGTCCAAACCCAGTGGACATCAGCATATGTATATTTCCAAATTGGATGATGCATAGATGTCTTAGATAAGTCTTCTCCTTTGTAGACCATAGGCCTAGAATTTTGAGAATGATGCTGCATATGGACTGTCAGACAACCAATGGCATTGCATCGCATCCACAGAGGTTGCTCTAACCCTCCACTGGCTTGAACTATCGTCTTTAAACATTTCGCATGAACAAGAGATCTTGCAACCGGCAGTTCAGCTATATCTTTTGCAAGCAAGGATAATAATGGAAATCGAAAAACTATGTACAGAAACTGAATAGGAAGGTAGCTATGGCTTAGTAGCAGCTTTATTCGATCTGAGATATCAATATATGAATGCGCTAATAGATCTCTAAGTGCTCTCGTCGTTTTGACATAATGAATAAACTCTGTTGCTTGAGTATGAATGAAATCATTAGATTCTATCCATAACTCTTTAGCTTGTGAAAGAGGTAAGATAGAACCCTTTCTACAAAACTCTATAAATCTCTCGTCTGTATCATTATATAGAATCCACTGAATCGGCACTCCTTGAAGGAGTGTAACAGGTTTATTTACTGCACATTTAGGTGAGATAAATCCTCCGTAAATGATTGCTAGAAACAATTTGCTCCAATGCGAAAGAAAGCGCAAACAATATTTTAATAAGAATAAGTTTTTGATCTTAACTTTACCTGTCTCTTGATTAAGATGGAAATGATTAAATTTCAAACAGATATTACCTGGAAGAATATTAGCCTCGCCTTCTTTAAAGCGATTTGAACACAGCTTGATATAGTCTGCTAACGCTCCATAAGCAATGACTTGCAAAAGGCGATCGCATATAATGTCTGCTTCCACACCGAAAGTCTTAAAAAGTCTTGGTTTTAGCCACAACCTAGACTTTTCAATAACTCCGTTGAATCTGGCGTAGATATGTTTGTAATTGAACTTCGCAGACACTAGTTTTAATTCGACAATGGCTACAGCAGTTCCCACTTAAGGGGAGTTCCCTTTTCAGCACTTTTCTTGATGGGCTTTCCTATTACTGTGTCGTAGTACTTGGGTGGTAACCCGTGCCCTGGCCTTATCGCTCTTAAGTTTTTAGGAGTAAAAATATCTCCTGCTTTCATATCTTCGGCTATATATAAGCTTCGACGAAAGACTAAAGACTTTTTCTCAGCTTCAACAGGTCCGTATTGAATGTGCCCAAGCGATCGCCAAGCTCGCCGAGTTTCTGCAACAAGTTGAGCCATTTCAGCGGGCTCCAATGAAAATGCACTGTCAACTCCACCCTCAGCACGACTTAAGGTGAAATGTTTCTCGATAGCAACAGCTCCAAGCGCCACGCTGGCTACAGCAGCGCCAACACCTAACGTGTGGTCAGACAGTCCTACTTGCACACCGAATAGATCGCGTAGATGAGGAATTGTGCGCAGATTAGAATTTTCAGGAGTGGCCGGATAGGTGCTGGTGCATTTAAGTAAAATCAAATCTTGGCAGCCTGCGGCTCGAGCAGCGCGAACTGTTTCATCGAGCTCTGCAAGGCTAGCCATACCTGTAGAAATAATCATAGGATTGCCGGTTCTGGCTACCCTACGGATGAGCGGCAGATCAATGTTTTCAAAGGACGCAAGTTTATAACAGGGGACATCTAGCGACTCTAAAAAATCTACGGCAGTGGCATCAAAAGGAGTACTAAAACCAATAATGCCAAGTTCTTGACATCGCTCAAAGATAGGTTTATGCCATTCCCAAGGAGTATGAGCTTCCTCGTACAGCTCGAAAAGGGAACGTCCTTTCCATAAGCTGCTTGGATCGTCAATAAAAAAATCACCTCCAGTTAGATCTAACGTCATTGTGGCTGCACTATAAGTTTGTAGCTTTAGAGCATGAACTCCAGCTTCAGCTGCTGCATCCACGATTTCTAGCGCTCGCTTTAAAGACTGATTATGGTTGCCAGACATCTCTGCAATAATTAGTGGAAAATGTTTTGGGCCTATAGCATGTTGCCCTAACAATACGGAAGACATATAAATCAGTTTTAGAGGATATTTTCAATATGTAATGGCATTATAAAATCGAGCACCAATTTTTCCAATCTCCACATCTTTTAACTGAACTGACTTACCATTTACTTCTTCAATTGCCCATAAAACATCAGAAAATCCCATTCTGTGCCGCATCAAAACGGTCGATGAAAATCTTGGATTAATCTCAAATATGCGTACTCCTTCATTGGTTATACGGAGCTGGATATTCATACTCCCCTTAAGAGATAAAGCTTCTGCGATAGTTACGCAAATTTTCTGTATTTCAGATGAGTTAATCACCTTTGCCCAGCTAGTGAAGCCTCCAGTTAACCGACGTAAGAGCTGTAAAACAGCAACGTTATTATTTTGATCTCGGTAAACAGCACAAGTTACTTCTTTATCATCTGGAAGCAATAACTCTTGGAAAACTGAATTCGAGTACTTCTCCGATAGGTATTTCGCGTCATCCTTACATGAAACTATAAAGAGATTTCGAGAGCCAGATCCGAAGCGGTCCTTCAGAATACAAGGAAACCTATTGGGAATACCAGTGCTCGCAAGCTGAGTCCAAGGCACATGTAGGCCTAGAGAAGCTAGGTAATCAATTGTCTTTAGCTTGTCAATACCGATTTCAATTACTTTTTTGCCACAGGTTATGAAAGAGGCATCGAAGGAATCGCATGTCTCTAACTCAAGAACTCTCAGCTCAGATTCTGTTGTTGGAATAACAATGTCAATACTCTCAGATTCAATGATTTTCTTAAGATCCGCTATGTAATCAAGAGTTAAGTCTGCTGAAGGAACAATATACAGTGAATCAACAAAAAACTTAGCTGCATTGTATTCGCTAAGATCTGTCCCTACTAAATAATAGTCAGGATATGACTCACGTAGAATAGTTGCTATTCCCTGAGCAATATCGCCTCCCATACCTGTTATAAGAACCTTTTTCATCTTCTAAGGAAAACTTCCCAAAGGTAAGGAATCTCAGGATGACGCAGCTTTGACTCATTTACGATGAATTGAAAATCATAGCTTTCAATATGAAAGTTAACTTCTTCAGAAACAGTATCTAGCAAGCTCCAATGAGCTTCATGTCTTCTGTTTCTTGGCTGGCCAACTGATCCAGGATTCAATAATGACGTTTTTTTGTATTTTTTCTCCATCGGATAATGAGTATGTCCCATAATTATCCATCTATAACCTGTCAGCGCCATCTTTTTAAGACTTAATTCATCTGTATTTGGATAGACATACTCTTCTAAGCTAAAAGGAGAACCGTGACAGAGCAATATTAAATTGTCATCTATACGAAGCTTCAGCGGATGTGGTAAATTGATCAACCAATCTTTCTGAAGTACTGTTAGTTCCTCTAAAGCTACTCTCAAACCGCTACCGTAGCTACTTTCCATCTCAGACAATAAACTGACGTTATTGAGGACTTTACTTAGCATCAGTTCATGGTTACCTTTGACGATTAAGCAGTCCCAAGGCTCTAACAGTTCAAGATCTAACTTAGGCCTGAAATAGTATCCAACTAGTTCTCCCGTGATTAATAATTTCTGAACGCCTAAATTTTTTGCAGACTTTAAAACTGCTTCTAGAGCTAAATGGTTACCGTGGATGTCACCCATCACACCAATCTTCATTCAACCATCTCTTTCTTTATATCTTGAAGAGCCTCTCTAAAGCTCCTGCTAGGTGGTAATGCGAGAGAGGGCTCAACTACTTGATCTGTTGCTGCCCTACCAGAAACAGATCGCGGCTTTTGATGAGGTAGAAAAACCTCACACAATTGGTGCATCATTTCAGAAATAGTCAGTGTTTCACTTCCGGCTACAAAGTGCATGCCTTGTAAATTGTTAGAAAGAGATGCTGCGATACTGGTTGCCGCATCTTTTACATAAATATAGTTCCTACGAGATTTCCCTTCGCCGATGATCTGCGGCAATTGTTTATTTTTGGCTTGAGCAATAGCTCTATTTAGTCCAAGATGACTGGGGCCCCCGTCTCCAAATATTCCACAAAATCTAAGAATACAACTATTCACTTTCGATGCAGAAATAAGCTCTTCTGCTAGCCATTTGCTATATCCATATGGCGTATCTGCTTTTATCTCGCTCAGAGAGTTGATTAGCTTCGATCTAACACCGCAAACAATAGAAGCCGAAGCGAAGATAAATTTAGCATTCCATTGTTTTGCCAAAAACAGAAGGCACGCGGTCGACAGAACATTTGGTATATATAGCTCAGCACTAGATACGCTGTTGAAGCCTACCTTTGTAGCCAGATGAATAATCGTATCAAATTTATACTTATGCTCTAGTTCGAGAATTTCTTTCGGATTTTCTAAATCTAATAAAATAGAATTATTAGAAGTTTGCGATCGCAAACCTTTATAAACTTGCCATTTATCTTGTTCTAAAGCAGATACCGTGGATCTCCCTAAAAACCCATTTGCCCCTGTAATAAAAACTTTACCTCGCATATATAAATTTTTTAATTAGAAAGTATCGTACTAAGGAAAGAGAAGATTTTTAAGGAGAGCTTTGTTTGCTAAAAAAATTGGCCTTACTAATCATTTTCCAGCTCAGAGGTAATATATCAATTCTAAATACGCTGCGAGACTGCTTCTTGAGGCTACTCTAGAGGGCTTAAGAATGCAGTCAGGTTTCGGCCAATGCCAAGCTGTGCCATAGATTCATAGAATCTATGAATACTCTCTATGGGCTTTTCGTCAATCAAATTCTCAATCTGTACTCGTGCATAATGAGCTTGCTTGCCTGCCGATTTATCAGCAATATAATTAGACTTTGAATGATATAGAAACCAATCAATCGGAAAATCTGCATGAATTGTGATATTAGACCAACCTGTTGCATCAATCACGTTCATAAGACTTCCATGATTGAAATATGAAAGATGATCCGGTGGTGAAACCCAGAAAGAATGTTCAATATGTTTGTTTTTAAGCGCACCTTCCTGAGTAAGAGAAAAATCATTAGGCACAGTTACAACTAAAATACTGTCAGAGTCCATTAGACTTTTGAGCGAAGCCAGTAATTTGAGTGGTTCGATCACATGTTCAAGAACGTTTTGCAGCCATACAACAGAGTAACGATTTCCTTTGTCGATTTCTTGATTTAAGAGATCAAAGATATCGCCCTTGGTCAACAGATCGATGCAGGATGGATTTTGTGACTTTATTCCCGACTCGCTATAATCAAATCCTTTTGCTTTCCACCCCAATTCTTTAAAGCAGGAGAGCGTAAAGCCCTCCCCACAGCCAACATCTAACAGTGTCCCTAGAGAATCACCTCGATGTTTACGAATGACTTCCCAACGTTGGCGTACTTTTGCTTTAAGGTACTTTAATTCATCTTTGGAATACTTTAGCTCATAACTACCCTTAGCTTGCTGGTAGTATTTTTCTGCATAGTAGTTTTGTAATTCATGATCAGTAGGTGGATTAGCAATTCTCCAAAAGCCTAGAGGATGTAAGGTTAAGCGAGGATCAAATAAAAAGCTCATTTCAGCATATTGAACAAATTGTACGAAAGCTACCTACACCATCTACAGTTGCTATACAAGCTTTGTACATAGACTGCCTATATTCAAAGGAAAGAACAAGTCTCTTCAAAGACTCAGAGAGATGAGATACTTTGAGTAAATGATACCAACCTAAACTTTTAAACGCTCCAAGCATATGAAGTCTGTCTATAAGAAGTTCTTGATTTTTAGCAAGAACTATAAGTATGCCTGGTAGACCCATAAATGCTAATTCCCAGCAGGTGCTTCCCCCCGCTGCAATTGCCATATCTGCCCAAGCTATAAGCTTCGGCATATCCGTCACATTTCGCTGTAGTATAATTCGTCTATCAGTTGTTTTTATAGCAGCTTGCAACTCTGCAAAATGAGGATTGCTGCCGCCGACAACAACGATCGCCTCTAAATCAGGTAATTCGACCTGCTGTAGCGCCTGAATCACTTTTAGCGTCACATTATCTGGATCACTGCCGCCTAAAGTGACCAAAACTTTCCGACCTACCGGCTCAATTTGTCGCTGCCACCCCCGCCAAAGCCAAAACTCTCTGCGTAGCAGCGCATATCGAGTCCCCAGTAAAAGTTGAGTATAGGGCTCACGGTTGGTGTAGAGCCCCTCATGAGCATAAATATTTTGGTTGAGTACCCAATCTGCAAAATAGTGGTCAGCATGAGCATTATCGTCAACAACCAGAACACGAAAACCTGCGGTTTTGAGTCGGCGTTGATACGTTGCATCAAAATGATAACCATCGACGACAATCACTTTTGCCGCCATATCACGGGCTACCGCAACGGTATTTTCTGCGTCTTTCTGGCCACCAAGAGATTCTGTATGGAGCAGCACTTCAAACCCTTCTACCCGCAACCTATCTTCTAAAGCAGCAATTTCAGAAGACGTTAAAAAGCAAGCCTGCCCAACATCTGTTTGCCACGCTTGGGCTAGCGCAAGGCAACGCATAATGTGCCCAGTCCCAATCCGAGGTGAGGCATCAGCACGAATTAGCAGATAGGGTCTACTCAAAATTTTTGTGATGACACTATTCGATAGATTAATTCAGGCGTTTGAAACCGCTGTGACAAATCGGGCCTTTAAGGAGAGAACGCACATCGCGCCCGGCTTCACACTCTTTGATTAGGCTAAAGACTGAATCCAGCGCTGTTAAATAGCCTTGAATAACTTCAGGCGTATGGGCCGTACAGACATATACACTAGTTGCAGCCAGATACCCTTGTGCCAGCATTTCTTGGGTAACCAATGTCTTATAGGCCAGATGATGTGGGCTGACGAAAGTAAAATTGCTCAAGGCTGGCAGACCAGAGACTGTAATTTCCAACCCGTGCTTTTTAGCTAGCTCCTGCCATGCTGCCCGAATCTCTAAACCAGTTTGCGTGATGGTCTTGTAGGAGTGGATTTGTTCCATGATCTCCAAGGTCTTTAAACCGGCAGTTGGCCCAATTCGCTCCGTCCAGAAAGTGCTGCTAATGAATGTGCTTTGGGCTGCTTCCATTATCTCCCGGCGACCGATGGTTGCGGTGATTCCATAGCCGTTTCCTAACGCTTTACCAAACATAGCCATATCAGGCTCAACGCCATATTTTTTATGGAGTCCTCCCAAGGTCTCGCGAAACCCGGATGTGCACTCATCAAAGATCAAGACGATGTTGCGGTCGGTCGCTAACTGACGCTCCTTCTTTAGAAAGCCAGGCTTGGGAGGTTCACTACGGGACACCTCCATTTTGATTACACCAATATCGGAATGTTGATTGACTAGGCTCTCTAATTCTTCAAATTGGTTGTAGCCAAAGGGAAGTACACTTCCTTGCAAACTGTCGGGTACTCCGTTAGGTGCAAGCCCTGGCAGCAAATGTCCAGCTAAGTTTTGTTCATCACCTAAATTTGCTGCTAAATACCAGTCATGCCAGCCATGATAGCCGCAGATCGCTACCCGATGACGACCAGAAGCGGCACGGGCAATCCGAATGGCAATCGCGTTTGCTTCTCCCCCAGTTCTGGCAAACCGCACCATATCAGCCCAGGGATGCAGTTCAACCAAGCGTTCAGCTAGGTACACTTCCTCTGGGCAATTAAGGGTAGACATATTGCCCTTCGCGACAGTTTCTCGTACTGCCTCATCCACCTCAGGATGCCCGTAGCCTAAGATGTTGGTGCCAATGCCCATAATGGACATATCGATATACCGACGACCCTCTAAATCCCAAACTTCACATCCCTTTGCGCGGCTAAAGTAAGCTGGCCACTGATCGGGTAAAAACATCTCTGCCCGTTTTGAGAGCAGCATATTCCCCCCTGGAATAACCTTTTTAGCCCGCCTCCAGAGTTTTTGCCCGGTGCCCAACTGATAACCCTCGTTTCGGCCGATATGACGATTCGCCTCAAACAGCTCAGGTTTTTGCCGTGCTAACTTCAATACTTCTAACCAACTAAAATCCCATCTGGGATAAAATTGCTGGAATACTTTCTGAATCACTTCAAAGTCTTCCGGCTCATCTACAGTCCATCGCTTATCTGAATAATCCTCTGAACACGATAAATTTACTTTTGAGAACTGATCAGACTCTCGAATAAAAGGTGTTACATGTTCTCTCTGTTGAGAATTTTTGGCGTTTTGATGAGCAGCTTTCAAAGCTTGAGATGAAAAAACTTCTGTATCCAATCCATCGGGATAGGTAGGCGGCAATACATTGGAAGCGTAGTCAACTTTTGACTCTAGAAAGCTGTCAATGACCTCATCAACAATGGATGGATCGATTAATGGACAGTCTCCAGTGATTCTTACAACTGCATTTGCCTGGAAACAGCTAGCTGCTTGATAGTAACGATCGAGCACGTCGGAGTCGCTACCTCTATAACCGGCATATCCTAAATCTTGAATATATTGCGCGAGCACATCGTTGTGAAACGTTTCTGCCGTTGCCAAAACAACTTGATCAACTCGTTTTGCCAAAGATAGTCGTTTAAATAAAAGACCAGCCATCGGAGTATCTCTAATAGGTCGCTTTACCTTATCAGGGAAGCGAGTAGATTCCGTACGGGCCTGAACTATAGCAACAATTTTCACAACCGACCCCAACGAGAAGGATGAATTAAATCGGCACAGTCAGTACTAATTGCATCGGGTGGAGCAAAATAGGAAGGTGTATCTAACACTGTTAAGAGTTCTTGAAACTGAATATAGCTATCAATTCCAACAAGTACATTGCTAATCTTCGGCTGTAGCAATATGTAGCTCAGAGAAGCTTGCAGGGGAGTTATTTGCATATCGTTTAGCCACGCATGCCACCGCAAAAATAAATCAGTCCAGGGTCGAAATTTCTCAGGTCGTTCATCAGGAGACATTAAGAGCAGGCCCTGTAAAAAAATAGAGCGCGCATGAACTTCCACTTGCATCCCATAAAGTTTCTGAAGCCAGCCAGAGGTTTGTAATCGCCGATCGAAGACGTTAAAGGGCGCTTGCACTAAATCGAAGGAGTACTTTAGAAACAAGGGGTTCAATTCTTCAGGAGAATAGACTGAGACGCCAATTTTTTGAAATTTATTTTGCGCACGCAGATCGAGTAGAGCTTTAAAGATTGCCTCTCCCCATGGCCCTACTAAATCTTTGGGATTGTGAAGCAAAATCCCATATAAACTTTTAACTCTTAAACGTCTTAAGGATTCAGACAATTGCTCTTGAACCCAAATAGTGACCTCACGAGTGTTAGAAAAATTATCGGGTACTGCAGGCAGCTTTGACACAATCTTCCATTGGTCAACTCCAATCTTGCCTAATACTTTCTCACTATCACCATAAGCGATCGCCGTATCTAAGGTGTCAATACCGGCTGCAAAGGCGCGCTCTAAAATTTTCGATGCCTCTTCTAAGCCAACCTGCCCTTTTTTATTTGCTATTCCATAAGGCAGACCAAACTGAACCGTCCCCAAAGCGAGCTTAGACATATACGTTAAATAAGTTCATGAGGTAAAACCCCAAGCCAAAAGCTTCCCTTTCTCTGGCCATTCAGTACCACATGACTGCGAAAAAAACCTTCAACTTGATAGCCTACTTTTAGAAAGCACCTCAAAGAACTTAAATTATCTTCGTAGCAGCCAGCTTCTATTTTGTCTAAACCTAGACTATCGAAGCCCCACTGGGTAACTGTTCTTATGGCTTCAGTACCTAAACCCTTTCCCCAGAATCTTTTTTCACCAATGAATAAACTCAACTGGCCTCTGAGGTGGTATTGGTTGATAAAGCCTAATTTGATATTACCAATATGAAGTTGACCTAAGTTCTTATCTTCGAACCAAAATATACCTAATAAGTGTTGACTGTCATCTAAATTAATCGTTTCTACAAAATGACGACAGTTTTCAATATTATGAGAAATATGGCGTATTTCTAAATACTGATTTACATCTGGATCGTTTAGCCAGCTTAAGTAGGATTCAGTAACATCATTCAACGTCAATGTTCTGTAAATTAGACGCTCACTTTTTAGTTCAACTAAGGTCATCAGTTAAATTAAAAAGTTTTTTACTTAAAACTAACTCAAACTGATTGTTAACGCCTCTATGACTCGCTCCTGGTCGGTATCTGTCAAGCCGTAATAGATAGGCAAACTGATAGCTTCTTGATAATATTGCTCCGCAACCGGAAAATCCCCCCATTGAAATCCCATCTGCTGATAGTAAGGTTGAGTATGCACTGGGATATAGTGCAAATTCACGCCTATATCTAGCTGACGCAATTTCTCAAAGACCTGTCTATGAGATTTCTCTAGCTTGTGTAGCTGAAGTCGAACAATATAAAGATGCCAGCTTGATAGAGTATCTGGGTGTTGCCAAGGTAGCGTCAGAGGCAAGTTTGCTAATTCCTTATTATAACGAGCGGCTATCTTAGATCTGCGAGCTACGAATGCATCCAAACGCTGCAGTTGGCTTAAGCCTAATGCAGCTTGAATATCGGTCATCCGATAGTTCACGCCAAGCTCAAGCTGTTGATAATACCAAGGCCCATGGGAAGGCTCTGTCATCAAATCAGGGTTACGAGTGATACCATGCGATCGCAGCCGGATCAAGCGATTATAGAGCACTTCTTGATTCGTTAAAATCATGCCGCCTTCACCAGTTGTCATAATTTTGACTGGATGAAAGCTGAACACGGTCATCTCTGAGAAGGCACAGCCGCCAATGGGTTTACCTTGATAAGCAGCCCCAATCGCATGGGAGGCATCTTCAATCACTGTAAAGCCATACTGCTCAGCCAGTACAGCGATCTGAGCCATTTCGCAAGACTGTCCAGCCAAATGCACTGGAATTAAGACGGTAGGAAGGTTTCCATCTTTTTCAGCGGCTTTTATCTTCTGGGATAGTGCATCTACGCTGAGATTGTAGGTGCGCGAATCAATATCCACAAAATCAATCTCAGCATTGCAGTATAAGCTACAGTTAGCCGAAGCCACAAATGTATTAGGGGACGTCCAAACCAACTCTCCTGAGCCAACATCAGCAGCTAAACAGGCAATATGTAGCGCTGCAGTAGAGCTAGATACAGCCACTGCATAGCGAACCTCACAGTAGTTGGCGACGGCATGCTCAAAGTGTTCAATAGCCGGACCTTGAGTAATCCAGTCAGAACGCAGAACGGCCATAACAGCCTCTACATCTTGCTCACTAATATCTTGCCGCCCGTAAGGAATAAAACCCATTTTTGTTAGAGATTCAGCTAACTTTAGCGCCTACCCATAAGTCGGGTTGCTAATATAGCATTTTCAGGTTTCAAGCAAGGAATAGATGCAAGAATGGGGTAAGCTAAACCAGATATTGAACAAAAATAATAGCCGTCGCGTTCCTGTAAAGTTTCTAGCGTAATCGGATCGGCCCAAGCCCAAGATAATGATGGTGTTTTCCTACTTACATTATCTTGAACGTTAGGCAAAGCTGGAGAAACCTCAATATCGAAGAGATACGTGGGATTCAATGCATTGTCAACATTCTCTATCTTTACAAGGTTATGAAGTACTCCACCAGCTTTTTCAATCGCTTCAGGTATATCCTTAACATAACCGTGAGACAACATTC
>ERZ1740058.1149-NODE-1149-length-13797-cov-6.668753_pt1 | contig 13797 bp, 9 predicted proteins | sample MGYA00581745_ERZ1740058 | MGnify/ENA primary metagenome ERZ1740058 (study PRJEB43018, sample SAMN04849742) | marine metagenome | isolation source: floating plastic debris | place: Pacific Ocean | collected 2008-08-30 | study: EMG produced TPA metagenomics... | reverse complement strand
CAAAGCGAATAAACGACACCACGCTATGGCGATTATCGCTGCAGTCCACCCACTCAAAGCCGTCTTGAGAAAAGTCTTGCGTATGTAGCGAAGGCTCCCTGCGGTACAGCGTATTCAGCCGCTCAATACAGTGCTTCAAATTCTTGTGCTGGTCAAACTGGAGCAAATGCCACTCCAAATCCCCCCACACATTCCACTCACTCCACTGACCAAACTCCATCCCCATAAACAGCGTCTTCTTACCCGGATGCGCATACATATAGGTATACAGCGCTCTCAGATTCGCCATCTTCTGCCAGTCATCGCCCGGCATCTTGCCGATCATATGGCTTTTACCGTGCACCACCTCATCATGAGAAAGCGCCAGCATAAAGTTCTCGCTAAACGCGTACCAAATGCTAATCGTCACATTGTTCTGATGGAACTGACGGAACCAGTGGTCCATCTCAAAGTAGTCGAGCGTGTCATTCATCCAGCCCATATTCCACTTCAAGTTAAAGCCCAAACCACCTACATAGGTAGGCCAGGAAACCATCGGCCAAGACGTAGACTCTTCCGCAATCGAAAGCGCGCCCGGATAGTAGCTAAACAGCACGTGGTTCACCTGCTTCAGGCACTCAGCCGCTTCAATATTTTCACGGCCACCATACTCATTCGCCACCCAGGCACCCGGCTCACGGTTGTAATCCAGATACAGCATAGAAGCCACTGCATCTACCCGAATACCGTCGATGTGGTACTTATCAAACCAAAAGAGCACATTGGCAATTAAAAAGTTACGAACCTCATTCCGGCCATAGTTAAAGACCAGCGTGCCCCACTCTTTGTGCTCCCCCTTACGCGGATCGGCGTGCTCATACAGATGAGTACCATCGAAGAAAGCCAGCCCGTGAGCATCTTTCGGAAAGTGCCCAGGCACCCAGTCCACAATCACCCCAATGCCATTTCTATGGCACTGGTCAACAAAATACATAAAATCTTCTGGCGTACCGTAGCGCGACGTCGGCGAAAAGTACCCCGTCACCTGATAGCCCCAAGAGCCATCGAACGGATGTTCCGCGACAGGCAACACCTCAATATGGGTAAAGCTCATCTCCTTAACGTAGGGAATCAGCTTATCTGCCAGCTCTCTATAGGTCAGAAAACGAGCCCCCGGCTTCAGGTCGGCAACCGTCACTACCGGCGCATCTGTCCCATCTGCATTCTTCGCTGGTTCAGCAGAAGACTCGTGCAGCCAAGATCCCAAATGCACTTCATACACAGAAATCGGCTGTGTCATTTGGTCAGTTTGACGGCGATGATCCATCCAGTCACTGTCTTGCCACTGATACTTATCTAAATCAGCAACAATAGAGGCGGTATCAGGTCGCACTTCCCGATAAAAACCGTAGGGATCGGCCTTCTCGTAAATGTGACCGTCATTATTTTTAACTTCGTACTTATATTTCGCGCCTTCTGTCAGCTGAGGAATAAACAAATCCCAAATACCGCTTGGGCCTTTGCGCATCTGATGCCGACGGCCATCCCAGTTATTGAAGTCACCCAAAACTGACAGATTACGAGCATTAGGAGCCCAAACCGCAAAATACACACCCGCAACGCCCTCTATCGTGACGGGGTGTGCACCCATTTTTTCGTAGATACGGTGGTGGTGACCCTCTGCAAACAAATGCTCATCAAACCCCGTAATTACCGGAGATTTAAACGCATAGGGGTCGTAAATAACATGCTCGTTAGGGCCTTCCTTATAGCGAATTTGGTAGTTAGCCAGCTCGTCTTCATTGAGCACAGTCTCAAAAAATTGAGGGTGCTGCTCGTTTTCCATCGCATATTCTTTTCTCGCCTCTGGAAAAACGACCCAAGCCATATCGGCATTAGGTAAATACGTACGTACCGCCCAAACCTTTTTGCCGTCTTTGTCTATTGCATGTGGACCCAAAACCTCAAAAGGATTTTGGTGTTGGTTCCGAACAATCCGCTCGATTTGTTCAAGAGCAATCGTTGACGACATATAAATGACCTAAATTCGTAAGTAAGTTTTGTCGGGTAGTTGCAGCCTTAAAGCTGCTCCAAAAGCTGCTTAAATGCTTACTCGCACTTCAAGCTTTACTAACGGCTATCACCTTTTTTTGATATAGCTGTTAGCTTAACAAAGCTTAGTAGGTTTAAGCGAGTTTTCGTTGACAGCAAGAGGCAGCGAGCAAAAAACAGGCGTTTTACAGTAATGAACTACAGAAAAGGAATAATAGGCTTAACAGCGCGTCTAAACTCTAAAAGAAAAATCAGATAGCGCAGATCCTCACTGACTAACGGCGTCCCTGCTGAGTCTGCTAGCTCAGCCTGAAGCTGAGCATAGTCTGCCGCACTCATCACTTCACCGGTCAAAGGCGACCTCGCTTCTGTGATGATTTCCGTTCGCAAAATTTCTTCTGGAATCTCTTCTGCACTCTCAGGGACCTCAACTAATACATCTGGAGCAGCAGAAACCGTACCCGAAGGCCCCCCTAATGAACTTGCAAAAGCAGGTGTTCGCTGGGAGAACGCTGCGCCCAGCAGCATAGCCACACTCAACAGATTCAGCAAAGGACGACCGCAAACCCTAAAGCCATACAGTTTCAGGCCATAAGGATGAGCAATACGGAAAATAGACCTACGGTTATCTTTCACGACAAGGGAAGAGCTGGCTAAGTAATTTTTCATGCGATTCCATAGCTGACTGTATCGTATTGACGTCTCTATCTAGCGAACGAAACAACGCATAAAGCAGGTCCTACAGTGATGACTCTGTCATAGGTCAACTTTTATCAAGACAGCCCTACGGACGTTTCAAGACTCACCAGGCAATAGCAGTAGCTACAAGGGTCATCTCAAAAGAACACATACAGCTGGAAAGACACATACAGTAGTGTCCCATGAGCCATCAGCATCCCTGAGCAATTGGTTTAGATTGATGCTTGTTGATATCTATCACAAACCTGCCATAGGACTATCTGCCACAAAACTGTAGAGTCATAGGATTACAGAGTCATAGGACTGTTATAGGACTATAGAGCCGTAAAACTATGGAGCAGTACATCGACAGAGCAGTACATCGACAAAGTAGACTACTATCTGCCTAACAAAAGGCGGAACTGTCGACAGATATCCCTGCCAACGTTAACAAGATAAAGAGCGCAGCTATGAAATTCAAATCAGGGACACTCCCTAAAAAGGTCACCCAGGGGCTCATAGCAGCCGCTGCACTGACAGGCGTAGCAGGAATTGCCCATCAGGCGGCCCTGGCGCAAACGCTTCTACAGCAGGAGGGCACTTTGGCTCCTATGGAAGACGCTTATCCTTTTGATGGTGAAGCGGGCCAGACCATGACCATCGAACTACAGAGCGAAGAGTTCGACACCATTTTGCTGCTAAGGGGTCCCGACGGCGAGGTCATCACCTCCAATGACGACTACGGCGGCACGCTCAACTCTACGATCGTGTTCGAGCTACCTGAAGCAGGAACCTACAGCGCCGTTGCCAGCTCCTTCTCTGGTCAGGGCGGCAGTTACGAAATCGAAGTTCGTCCTGCTAGCGAGTACGAAAAGGTCTTCAGCCGCGCCTACGACCTTTCTATCTCGGAAGACTACGCTGATTCTATTGAAGCCTACACCGCTGCCATCGAAATTGACGATACCGACCCAGGCGCCTACCTTGGCCGGGCAGAAGCCCTGATCAACCAGGCATACATCAATGCCAACGCCGACATCAGCGGCCCCAACGACTTACCCCAAGAAACCATTGACGCCGTCGTCAGTGATTACTTACAAGCTGCCGACCTGCTAGACCAGCAGGGCCAAAGCGGTCCCGCAGCCTCCCTCCGTGAGCAGGCAGAGTATTTCACAGGCGAGCCTGGTTCTGGTGCTACGCCTGATGTACCCGGCGCTGAGGGTGAACCTGACGTAATGCCCGAAGAACCAGATGAGGTAATGCCAGATGAGGTAGAACCAGATGAGATGATGCCTGTAGAACCAGACGGTGGTACTGGCGATGGCGCAACGCCGCTGCCAGAATCATCTGACGAGCCAGAAGCAGCTGAATAAAACACTCTGAGCAACAGAAGTTCTTTACTACATCTGTTCCTGCTTATCCTCCAAACCCCCTCTTATTAAGACAATAAGAGGGGGTTTGACTGCATAGCGGTAGCGGCCCTAAGCAACTCGGTAAAATCTATAGAACTGTAATCACCTTCCCGTTATCACTAGCTAATACAAAACATTTAGTAAAACCGTACAGTCTAGTTTCTAAGGCAATGACAGAGAACTCTACAGACGCTAGACAAGCAAGCTTCCGTCAACTAGGCGCAGACATCGCTCGCATGAGCAATGCACAGCTGCAACATTTGGTTGTAGATAGCAAGGCATGTTTAGGTCACGGGTTATCTCGGATTATCACATTGGATCAATCCAAAGTTTTCGTCAAACGGATTCCAGTGACCGATCTTGAATACGAAAACTTCCTATCAACCCAGAATTTCTACGCCTTGCCCAATTACTGTAGTTACGGCCTCGGCTCTATTAGACTAGGCGTCTTTCGCGAACTGATAGTTCACCTTAAGACAACTCATTGGGTTTTATCCAAAGACATCAAAACTTTTCCGCTGCTGTACCACCATCGTCTAATGCCAATCTCTGGCCCTCGTATGGAGATAGATGAAAATTGGCTGAACAGCTTTGTTGAACGCTGGGGCCAAAGTAAACAAGTAAGGCAATACGTAATCGACAGGGCATCAGCAAATCACGAACTGATGCTATTTCTCGAATACATTCCTCATGTTCTAGCTTCCTGGTTACCTAAAAATCCTGGACAGCTACAAAAAGTTCTTCAGCAGCTTTGGATGACGGTTTCATTTCTCAGGCAGAAGGGAATTGTTCACTTCGATGCTCACTTCCACAATATCCTTACCGATGGAGACAGCATCTATCTCACAGATTTCGGACTAGCGGTCGATAAACACTTTGCACTATCAGAAAGTGAAGTAGTCTTCCTTCAGAAAAATACACTCTACGACTATGCAGAAATTCTGCGAAACCTCGATCATCTTCTCAGAGAAACTTACCATTCGTGCTCCGAACATGAACGAAAAGCAGTACAAACCAAATATGGAATAGAGAAGTCTTTAGAAGGCTACTCGCTTGGTACAGTACTACTTAGCCATCTTGAACAAATTCAGACTGACGGCACTATAAAACTAAATGAGTCTGATATTGCCAGCATTTTGAAATATCGCAGCAGCATAATACTCGCTAGAGAGTTTTATACAGAAATATGGCACAACAAACAGAAAGATACAGAATTTCCCACAAGAGAGTTTAAGGCATTGCTGGAGTCATGTGGAATCATCGACATCCCGCTTGCACAAAAAATACCAGCCCCTTAATACAAGGGCTGGTACACCAAGTCATCTAAGCAGCGTCATCCAAGCAGAGTCATCTAAGCAGCTTTTCCGAGCAAAGCACTAAGACCAGAAGCTTAAGACCACAAACGACTAACCGCTTCCACAATCGCCGGAACCGATTCCGCCTTCTCCGCATCCGTCTTCAAAAAGCCCAAGTCAGGCTGAGCATCATTCTTATTGTTCAAAATCAACAGCGCCAAACTAGCAATATCGACCAAACGGTCATTGTCTTCGCCCAACATGCCACGCAAATCAGGCAGTGCAGGCGCAGCCTGACGTCCTAAATAGGTCAAGCCCAAGGCAGCCAGCTCACGTGTTTCCACATCACCATCAGACAGCGCCGAAACCAACGTCGGCAAAATCAAGCTACTGTCTTCAGTCAATACCCAAATTGCATCAGCAGCGTACAGCCGAGTCAGCATATCATCGCTCTCAAGCGCAGCGGTTAAACCAGGCACTGACTGCTGACCAATCTTAGTAAGACTACTGGCAATAGTCTGATTCACACCTGAATCTTCACCCAGCAACGCTCTAGACAAGGCCGGAATCGCCACATCTGCTAGCGAACCAAAGTCGCCCAGCGATTCAGCTGCCGCCTTACGCACCTCACTATCACCATCGTTGAGCGTCTCTGCCAAAATCGGCACAGTAGATTCCAAAATCAGATCGTCAACCTGATCGTACTGATGGATATCACCAATCAGTGTCGCCGCTGTTTTCTTCGCCAGCGCATTAGCAGCCTCGTTCTCTAGCAGATCACCTAACGCTGGCACCGCATCAGAGCCCACGCCGACCAGTGCATCTGCTGCAACATCTTTCACCAGACCTGATTCGTTTTGGACAGCGGCCACCAGCAAATTAATCAGCACGCTCTGGTCGAGTCCCACCTGCGCCAGTGTACTGGTCGCCAGTGCGCGAACCAGCTCGTCATCATCTTTCAGAACGTCTATTAATTCAGGCGTGGCCGCTTCTGCCTCGGGCCCAATTTCATTTAGAGCATAGGCCGCAGCGGCTCTGGCAGGTGCACTGTCAGATTTTAAGGCCTCTGTTAGTTCTGGTACCGCATCGGCACCGCCTGTTGCCAGCTTATCAGCAGCAGATTTACGTGTGTCTGCATCTGGGTTGCTCAATAGAGCGACAAGCTCTGAAAATTCGTCGGTTGGTGTTTCAGTCGTCGGTGTTTCAGTCGCTGGCGTTTCAGTCGCTGGGGCTTCTGGATTGACAGGACCTGGGTTGGGGTTAGCCGCGATCGCAGGTACATATTCAGAAGCGATCGCACTAGCTTGTCCACTGCTCACCAAAGCCTGATAGGCGATCGCCGCAATCTCCGCCCTAGTCGCATTCCGATTCGGATTCAACTGCTGCACATTGGGGTAGTTCACTGGCAGCTGATTTTCTGTAGCGGTGGCGATCGCATCCACCGCCCAATCTGGAATCTCCCCCCTATCAGTAAATGCAGCTAGCATCTCAGCATCCGCATCCGACGTATCAATGCCCAGCCCACTGGTCAAAGCCACCAGTACCTCTAGGCGGGTAATTGGCTTCTCTGGGCCAAACGTTCCATCGTCGTAACCACTCAAAAAGCCCTTCGCATAGGCCGAAGAAATCGCCCCTGCGGCCCAGTGATCTTCAGGGACATCATCAAAGGTAATAGGCGCACGCGTTGGTGGCGTAGGAAAGCCACCGCTCAAGACAGACGCAAACTGAGCCCGCGTCATCTGTTCATCGGGGCGGTAGGTACTGTCAGGGAAACCGCTAATAATATTCGCTTCGGTTAGCGCCTGTACGTAAGAACTCGCCCAATAGTCGCTATCAATATCCATAAAGCGGTTTTGGGCCGCGGCCGGTAGCGTAATGGATAGACCAATAGCGAAGGTACTAGAAAGTGTGATCGCGCGATTAACGTAGTTGTGGTTAGCAAACATGACGAAGTCCTGATGTGAGGGAGGTCACTAATGTGCTAGCAGAATATCCCATTGAACCTATTGCAAACCAGCGTGCAAGGTCGGTTAGAAATTTGGCTAGCAAAAAGCTGCAGCTATCGCGTCTAGCCGCAGCTTTCATTACTAAAACTTCATCCAGCCACTGCATTGGCACATAAGGCCGCTGTCGAGCTTTAGTCGAGCTTTAGTGAGCTTTATAAGGCCAACAGCTGCACTAGCCGCTACTTAACGGCGTTTGCCTTCAAATCATCTATGCTCAAGTACTTCACTGCTGCTACATTAGTTGCTTCCAACACCACAGGCGGTGCCACACCATCTTCTAGCGCCTCTTTCCAGCGAGTCGCACACACACACCATCTATCACCAGGCTTCAAGCCAGGAAAGTTAAACTCTGGCCGAGGCGTACTCAGGTCATTCCCCTGCGCTTTCGTGTAGCTCAAAAACGCTTCTGTCATTTCGGCACATACAACGTGAGCGCCCGTATCTTGCGGACCCGTATGGCAAGACCCGTCTCGGTTGAATCCAGTCATCGGATCCGTGCAGCAAGGCTTTAACCGCCCGCCCAAAATATTGTCGCTAACAGGCATAACGCTGTTCCTTTTCTTACAGTTGATAGGTCAAAAACTAGTGATAGGTCAAAAACTAGCAGATCAAAACTAGCAGGTCACAATCGCACCCGTCATGCTCATTCGCAACAGATGAGTAACAACACCTATTGTTATGACTACTCATCCAGATTTATCGCGCTGACTTTACTGTACAGACTTAGCCTCTCGCACCGCCGCAGTATATTGAGTCGGGACAACCACCAAAAACAACACCCACCAGCCTAACACCAGCACCACCACAGGCAGCGTTATCAGCAGCCGATGCAGCAGCAGCCATGAGCCCAGCGAAACGGCTACTCCAGTCAACACAATTGACCAGGGTTGACACCACCATGGCTTCATTTGCCACATCGAATCCGGCAGAGACGTCAAATCCAAAGTGTCAGAGGAAGACTCAGAAAAAGTCTCAGCGTCTGATGTATTTACGTTGAATGCGTCAGCCCCTTCAGCCATCACTTCACCTCTCCTATAATCTCAACTGGCTCAATCTCATCGGCAGGCTCAAACCCAAAGAGCTGAGCATAAAAAGACAGCTCCGCATCCAAAGCCCGTTTAATATTCTCCGCCTTTCTAAACCCATGCTGCTCTCCTTCAAACAGCAAATAGGCGACCGGAATCCCCTTGGCCTTCAGCGCGTTAACCATTTCCTCAGCCTGATTCGGCGGCACAATCTTATCTTCAGCCCCCTGCAAAAAAATAATCGGACAAGAGAGTTGATCTACCGCGTTAATCGGAGACCTCTCTTCGTAAACTGCTTTTTTCTCAGGATAAGGGCCCACCAAACTGTCTAAATACCGAGACTCAAACTTATGGGTCTCTGCCGCCAAGCTCGACATATCGCTCACCCCGTAATAGCTCGCGCCAGCCTTAAACACCTCTCGAAATGTTAACGCCGCCAGCGTCGTATAGCCACCTGCACTACCGCCATCAATAGCCAACCGATCTCTATCCGCCTTGGCCTGCTCTACCAAATACAGCGCCCCATTCGTCGCATCGTCCACATCGACAATACCCCAGCGCTTTTTCAGCCGATTGCGATAAGCGCGGCCATATCCCGTACTGCCGCCATAGTTTACATCTAGCACCGCAAACCCGCGACTCGTCCAATATTGAATTGAGGGATTCAGCGCACTAGAAGCCGCCGCCGTCGGTCCGCCGTGAGTCTTCACCAGCAGCGGCGGACGCTCACTCACCAGCGTTTCGTAGTCTTTGTTCTGTGGACGATAATAAATGCCATAAGCATTCAGGCCACCCGTCGTGGGGAAAGAAATCACCTCAGGTTCAGAGAGATAGCCCGCATCAATTTCAAGCGTGCTAGATTTTCGCAGCACCGTTGTTTGCAGCGTCTCCAAATTTAGCCGTACCAGTTCACTGGGCCTGTCGGTACTCGCCCCTAAGAAAACAGCAAATCCCTGCCCCACCTGTAGGCTACCAATCCCACAGTAAGAAATGTCCAGCTCATCCATCGACCGGTCCCGCGTATCCAATCGAGCCAGCTTTCTAATCCCTTTCTCCGAATACGTACATAAAATAGTCGTATTGTCTTCAAAGCCATAGCTACTTTGACCAAAGCTCCACTGCGGCCCTGAAAACTCCGCTTCCATCGGGAACAAAGGCTCTCCTCTCTCACCTTCCCACCGATACAAATTCCACCAGCCCGTCGCGTCACTAATAAAATGCAGCGTCCCGCTCGGCGACCACCTGGGCTGACATACCGACTCTTTTACATTGCCAACCAGCTTTCGTGGACGGCTCAAACTACCACCTTCATTAACATTGGCTATCCATAGCTCCGTGCCATCCCACGGCATCTGTGGATGATTCCAGGTAATCCACACCAGCTCACGACCATCTGGGCTCAGCCGAGGCGATGAGTAAAAGTCGTTGCCACTGACCAAAACGCTAGGCGTTCCACCCTCTAACGGGATAGTTGCGATCGCATTAATCGCCTCTCCCGACTGCCGATGGTCCTCTAGCACACAGATCAACCGCTGCCGCTGATCATCCACTACCGCATCGGCATAGCGTAACCCTGTAGCAGGTGTCACTTCAGGCGTCAGAGGTACCGGCTCTACGCCAGCTCGTTGAACGTACAGTCGCTGGTCAGCAAAATTAGAGAAATAGACAGAACCCTTATGAACAACATAGGCACCACCACCATACTCATGCACCCGGGTGCGCACATTCAAAGGCGCAGGCGTTAGGTCATTCACACTGCCCAACTCATCTTCTGGGCCATACCGCACTACCAGCTGACGCCCACCTTCTGTTGGCCTCAGTTCGCTCCAATAGATATCAGGACCATCCAATCGAATCGCACCCAAACCAATTGAGCTAGAAACAATTAAGTCTGATGTAATAGGAGAGCGCCAAGAGCCGTAAGGAGTTGTTGCAGCCATAGTGAAAAATGTCTAAGTAAAAGATGTCTAAGTGAAAAACGTTTAAGCGAAAAGCGTTCAAGCGAAAAATACTTGGATGAAAAATGCTTAAGTGGAAAATATTTGAGCAGGAACTACTTAAGTGGGAACTACCGAACAGTCATGAGCTTAACGCCGTAAGCCATCCTATGCTCATACCAATTAATAAAATTGATAGATACTGTCCACCGCTTGGTAGCAAAAAATGATGCCTACGCTAGGCTGAAGCAAAATATAGGGCCGTCTAAGCTGCCATCAAACCCTGCCGCACATGCGACTCGTATCTCAAACAAGGACCCATCTAGCCATGGTAAAAACCTCACGCCTATCAGCACTCATGCTGGGCGCTAGCCTCACTGCTGGTATTGCCACCCTCGCCTTACCGAGCTCAGCGCAAACAAGCGACCCGCTTCCCGAAGTAGAACCAAGCGCAGAAGGGAGTAATATCCCCACCGATGTCCGGTTTGAATGCCAGCTCTCCAACGGGGAATACACCGTCATGTACCTTCCCGAGAACCAGCCCGAGCGAGCGTACACTTGGGCCACACCCGGCGAAATGGGCGGCGGCTGGACAGCTGAGAGACGCTGCTTCACCATCAGCGAACGCCTAGAATCTTATCGACCAGAAGGCTTAGCAGAACTTCAGGTCGGCACAGAGAACGGCTACGACACTGTCTGTGCCACCACTGAGCAATCACCCGGCCTGTGCAAAATTGTCTTCACAGTCCCACCCGGTCAAAATCCTGTCGTCACCCGCGACCTCGTTTTCGAAAACCTCGCCCTGGCCGACAGTGGCACCGATACAACTGTCGTTACCACCTTTACCGATGGCGGCAGCAACGATTTGCTGGGGGAAATTGGCAACGTTATCAACAACTTTCCATTGTCTGATGGCGCTAACCAGACATCAACAAACGACGCGATTAATCTAAAGCCGTTTCTAGCCCCTTCAGACGGCGGTACGGGAGAAGCGCTTAATCTGCAAAGCAATTCCCAAAGCAACGGTCGTAGACTCAATCCCGATAGCTTCCGATAAAGAGAAGCTGACTAAAACGAGCTTCACGCCTCTCCTAGAAAAGCCCACCTTGATCGCGATCAAGGTGGGCTTTAGCTTTGTCAGCAGATTGAACCCATAAATGTCATCTCTCTTTTTATGACACGTCTATTGGCACTTCTAATGACATTTCTTTCTCCAGAATAGAACCCGCTTCACTTGCAATCTATAAAGACACAATATATTCCGTATGCTACTTAGAACAGGTTTCCCCAGTCGTTCAGCGCATCGTTTACACAGAAAGAGATTCCACGGTTATTGAAGGGGTATACGAATTGATCTATCAGACAAATTATCTCCGTATATACCCTGACCATACAAAGTCAAAATAAGATTTTATCGCCTATTTCCTGGGATAAGCTACTGAATCCAGGCACCTTCTTGTCTATATCTTCAACAAAATCTCCGCGATATCATGGAGGGTTGCACTGATAGTAGGGGAATATTCTGAATCTACGAATCGCATTTATACGGAGTCAGAAATACGCAATGAAATCCAACTTTTTCTCTTCTACCCTGATTGGAACCAGTATTATTGCCACCACACTCGGCACAGTAGCGGCTAGTCCTGTAGACGCTTTTGTTATCACTAATACCTCAGGTAGCTGGGATAATGCACTGCTTTCTAACGGAAAAGTGGTGGGCTCTAATGGCGAGCAGGCAGGCCCCCGCAATGACGTTATCTTTCAACAGAATGGAACGGACGCTCAGGTGCGTTGGGGTGATTCAGTCAACGGTCAGTGGGAGAAGTGGGCTTTCAACCAGAACGACTACAACGCCGGGTACAAGGCCAAGAAAGGATGGTATACCAATGCGCACGGGCAGCGAGTTCATGGCTGGTACAACTATGACTACGTTTCACGTTACGAAGATAAAAGCGGACTAGGGTTTGAAGGCGTCAGCAATCTCTCGATCTCTGCTGGCGAAATTTTTAACATCGGTAGCTTAACTCACTTCAATCAAACAATCTGGCTCAATGGGAAAGATGCTGTCAGTACTGACTTTAGTCTGGATCTAAACTTCAGCGACCCCAATATCGGAGACCAAACGTTCAACTTTGCCTTTTCGATTGATGAAACCCTTAACAGCGCCGCAGTTTGCGAATATCAAACAGATGCTGGAAAAGGGTGCTCTGACAAAATCACCTGGGACTGGTCCATCGATGAAAGCAGCAGCTTTATGTACAACGGAGAAGAGTACACTCTAGAGCTAATGGGATTTTCTGAGCGGGTAGCTGCAGCCAGTATTGTCAACGAGTTTATCTCTCAAGAAGATGGAAATAACTCTGCGGGATTATTTGCTCGCCTAATTGCAGTGGACGATAGTAAAGACATTCCTGAGCCAGCTTCTTTACTCGGGCTATTGGGACTCAGTTTATTTGTGGTACAGAGCCGACAGCAGCGTAATAGCCAGACAGAAGCATAAAAGCGATCGCATCTTTTTCGATATATTGCTTCTATCTCACAAAAGCCGTGTAATTATATAGGGTGTCGCTATCGCTGGCTTCAATCAGGGAAATCAGCGATAGCATTCTGGCCTATGTACCCACCAATGCTATGAACGCTGCTCAGCTGATTGCCCAAGATTTATCAGTTCAAACATCGCAGGTAGAAGCTGCTCTCCAGCTGTTTTCAGAAAGCGCAACGGTTCCCTTTATTGCCCGCTACCGAAAGGAGCGAACCGGTCAGCTAGATGAAACTCAGCTGAGACAGGTCGCTGAGAAAAATGATTACATCAACGAGCTAACTGCTCGCAAACAGACTGTTTTAGAGGCTATTAAAAAACAAGCGGCACTCACGCCCAAACTAGAGAGCCAGATCAAACAGTGCAACAGTAAAACTGAGCTAGAAGATATCTACCTACCCTACAAGCCCAAACGCCGCACTAGAGCAACGATTGCTAAAGAAAAGGGATTGTCCCCCCTCGCCGAAGAGATTTCTAGACTCAACCAGGCCAGACAGATAGAGGTTGATTTAGAGGCGATCGCAAACCCCTATCTCTCAGACCAAGTTGCAACTGCCGACGAAGCCTTGCAAGGGGCAGCAGACATATTAGCAGAGACAATGGCCGAACAGGCCCCCCTAAGAGCCTACGTACGACATTTTTTCCTGAAGAAAGGACAGTTTTCTTCAAAAATTAAAAGCGGACATCCAGAGGGAAGTACCAAGTATGAAATGTATCGCAGCTACCAGGTCCCAGTCAGCAAAATAGCACCGCACAATCTATTAGCCCTGATGCGAGGTGAAAAAGAAGGAGTTCTCAAGCTCTCACTGGTTTTCGATGAATCGGAAATCTTAGAGTATTTAGTCAACACTCAGCTCAGAAGCTCTCATCGAGTATT
>ERZ1740058.1148-NODE-1148-length-13811-cov-7.030241_pt1 | contig 13811 bp, 10 predicted proteins | sample MGYA00581745_ERZ1740058 | MGnify/ENA primary metagenome ERZ1740058 (study PRJEB43018, sample SAMN04849742) | marine metagenome | isolation source: floating plastic debris | place: Pacific Ocean | collected 2008-08-30 | study: EMG produced TPA metagenomics... | reverse complement strand
AGTGAAGTAGTCGCTTTCAGTGCGAACTGTGGTTTCGCTACTGTTGTAAACCACTATTTGATACCGATTAGTGGCGACTAGCGAATCGGGTAAAGTCCACTGATAAGCACTATCATTCTCGGTCTGTTCAGCAATAGTGGTATAATATTGATCTTGTAAGTATAACGCGAGTGTGACCGGTGAAGTAAAGTTGCTCTCCCAGTTGATAGCCTGAGTACTTCCAATCGCCAGCGTATCCCAACTAGCGTTAGTTAGTGCTATGGAGAACTGCTCCTGCCGGGTAATTTGAATATCCAGTTCGTAGGTTCCCTGCTGACCAGCGAAGTAGGGCGAAACTAAAAACACTAACGTACCCCCATCTTTTACTACAATACTGGATTCTAGCTCGGTATCAAAGGCTTCTGACCACTCCCCGGCTAGTTGGTAAGAAAATAACACATCGGTGGTATAGTCCTGCCCATCATCACTATCAAAGCTATCTTGCACCCGGGCACCAACTTCGTAGTCATATCCGGCGGGTAAAACCACTTGGTAGTAATCATAATCCACATCGGTATGTTGATTCGCTCCCTGAGTTTTTACCCTCAAAGTCTCTCCTTCCATACCGTTAGCCAAGGTGAAAGCAGCAGACTCACTATCATTATCCTCGTAGGAGTCGGCTACAGGTGGAGGAGTCTGGATCACAATCCTTTTGGGGTGGTCAAATCCACCGCTCGCCAGAATAGTGGCTTCCTGCGTAGTGGCACTCCACATCACCAACTGATAAGTTCCCGGCTCCAGGTCTAGGCCAGACGAAGAAATGGTCTGATTTTGGGTAAAGGTACCGCCTGGGGCTAGCGAAGTAACATTAATGGAGCCGATCGTTACCTGAAACTGCCCATCGAGACTATACAAACCAGCGGCTACTGCTCCGCTAAACGTACTATTTCCCTTATTCTCAATATTGAAAGAAAGATCAAAAGGCGCGTACTGCGTGATAGTTTCGGATAAAAGCATCATTGGGGTAGTGAGCGTAATATCGTTCTCGGAGTCGAGAAACTCTATATCGGTGTAAGCCGGGTAATTATCACTTTCCACCAATTGCCACTCCTGCCCTTCCTCCTTATACAAGACTGCCAGTTGGTAATTTCCCGGTGATACTACCGGCAGACCACCGGTGGTCAGGGTTACGGTAGTGTAAGATTGAGGCCGCAAATCAGCAATAGCGATGCTATCGATCACTTCCTGAAAATTATTTTCATCGAACACCACTACCGCAAACTGTCCGTTAAAATCAGCATCGCCAAAGTTGGCTACCGAAAAGGATATTTCAAACGGGGCGGTAAATGGAATAGGATTGGGGGTTACCTCGGTTTGGCTGTACAGTTCCAGTTCGTAAGTGATGGCTACCGGACTTTCGGCAGGCTGAACCTGGTAAACAATTTTCTGATTGCTGTTAAAACTGCCAGTTCCCCCACCGGTGCCTAAATCGGAGGGGCTTAAATCACCAATGTAGTAGTAACCATCCATAAAACCTCCCCATCCCCAGTTAAAGTGGAAGAAATCCTCACCCTGGTAGCCGTCACAGATAAAAGCGTGTCCGCCACCATTTCCAAAACCTTCGTAATACATGGGGCGCCCCGCATCTATTTCGGCTTTTAGTAAGCTAATCCACTCGGCAGTGGTGTAATCAGCTCGTTCGGCTATCTCCGCTTCGTACTGAAAGTATTTTCGAAGGGCTGGGCGCACCATTACTGCTCCACCCGCACTACTTTCATTCGTTCCGTAATCCATTTCCACCGCAACTCCACAGTGGTAGTTTAGCTGCGCTACATCGGCGTTAGAACTATTAAGGACATCGGGCATCTGATCCCAGGCATATTCGGTCAAGCCAAAATTAGCCGAGAGGGTGCCGTAACTACTATGATCGTACGAATGGAAGCCTATCCCCTTCTGAGGGTGTTGATGATAATTCATTAGCTGAGCCATGGCCGTAGCTACACAGCCCGTTACTGCGTGCTCCTGAGCCTGCGCATCGTAGGGGCAACTTTCGTTGTAGTAGGGTGATTGATCCCAGGTGGTAGTCAGTAGAGGCCCTACGGTTGTTGACTGTACTTCCAGCGACTCCCAGGCTTGCGCTACTCGCGCAGTAGGAAGCGGTTGCTGCTTTATCAACTTTTTAAGTTGTTGTTCGTGAGTGGCCACCCATTTCACGTAGGCCTGCGGCAGAGATTCGGAAGCGAATGAACCCTGATCGGAAAAGCCCAGAATTGGATACGCCGCATCATCGGCTGATACAATCACAAACCCTCCCTCCGCTACATTAAATACATAATACAGCGAACGAGCGGTCTGCCGAGCACTCGTTGAGGTAGATGCTTTTACTTGCTTGGTATAAGCCAGTGAGGGTAGAGGCGATTGAGTCCGAGCTCCCGGGTTTGAAATCTGTAGGAATCGGGCAGCAACTACCTGAGCTTTCTGAGGGGTAACTTCTGCTGCGTACAGAAGTAGAGACGATAAAGAGAGACTTACGCTGAGTAGGGAAGTACGTATCCAGAACATTGATCTTGTTTTTTAACAAAGATCGTTGCTCTTTAGATAAAATTAATTATATAAATTATTATTTTATTACAATTGTATTTTTTAAGATTACTCCCGCGAAATGATGACTTTAACCACAAAATAATTTCTTGATCATTATTACTCATACCGTAGAGCGTGTATAGGGTTTTCTCTTGCCGCCCGCATAGTATGGTATAGTAATGCTAATACAGTAAAAATTAAGCAAATGAATATGGACAAAACAGATGGCCAGATAGTCAAATCTACACGCTGTTCAAAATTGGCCAGCCACTGCTTTATAAAATAATATCCTATGGGTGTTGCAATCATATTTGCAATCAAGAGTAACAAGACAAATTGTTTTGAAAGAAGCAAGACTATTACCTTACGATGAGCACCGTTTACCTTTCTTATAGCGATCTCCTTCCTTCTCATTTCGGTAGTGAAAGAGATTAGTCCAATAATACCTAATGAGGTGATAAAAATAATGACAAAACATAGAATAGATAAGAAGCTCAAAAACTTCTCTTCTTGATGATAAAGGGCATTCAGGTTGTCTTCAACGAATTGAAATTCAAATGGATGATCTGGAAAATAGCTCATCCACGATTCTTTTATCTGATCGATAGACTTCATTATTCCTCCCTTCTCAATGGCAAGAAACAAGTTACTGGAAGATCGGGACTTGTTATCAAATAATATAATCATCGGCTTTTGCTTTTGATGAGAAGCCCCAAGAATAAAATCGCTAACTACACCTATTGATTTCCATTCAATGGTTTCACCATTATTATTAATATAACGCCAGCGTAATTCTGTCTCATGATTTTCCCACCCATACGCCTTTACTGCCGCTTCATTGATCAGAAAGAAGCGATTACCTTCATCAAGTGATTGATCAAAGCCTTTGCCCCTCGTAATTGTAGCTCCTATCGTTTTTACAAAATCACGTCCTGCCCAAAAAGACTGAAGCTCGACGTTCGTCGTAAGTCCTTCATGATTGGTAATCGGTAAATCTCCCTGCTCTCTGTAGGTATGAAGGTCATATTCAGAAATTGAAGCTCCTTTTACGCTAGCGTGAGTTCTAACTTCGTCCAGGAATGGTCTGATATTAGCTACTGTTGTATGATCATCGGGGACTGCTACTTGGATAAGGTTCTCTTTACTATACCCTATATCTTTGCTCGTTATATAGGTAGTTTGAGCATTAATGATTAGTATTCCAATAATAAGAATTGATGAAATAGCATATTGCAATGTGATGAGAAGTTTCCTTAGCCATATACCTTCATCATTTCCTTTAAACTTATCAATTAGTGTCAGATTAGGCATTAAAGAGGATAAATAGATTGCAGGATAAGTCCCAGCCAAACACCCGATGATGATTGAAATCAGCAAAATGGCTACAATATTTTGTATCCCAAAAAATGTTGGAAGATCCATCGGGATATCCGTGATGTCAGTATAGAAGGGTAGAAGAGAGAGAGACAATAGTAAAGCCAACAATCCAGCTAATAAAGCAAGCAATATTGCTTCTAGCATGAATTGCGCAAAAAGCTGAAATTGAGAGGAACCGAGAGTTTTCTTAATGCCTACTTCCTTTGCTCTCTCTATCCCAAGTGCAGTAGCGAGATTAATGTAGTTTATACAAGCAATTAGTAACAACAATAAAATGACAAGGCTTACGATTTGTACATTGGCTCGATTACCATGAGGATACGGTTCCCATAAGCGCTCTGGGTCTAGATAAATAGCAGTGAGTGGTTGAAATGATAATCCAATAGACTGTCCCGTCTTTATAGAGCGCTTGGATAAATATTTTTCAATGAAGAAGGGTATCTTATCTTTCAACGCTTCAATATCGTTTGCCCCGTTTAGTTTTATATATGTATATGCTTTGCGGCGTGCCCAGTCAGTAAGTTCAGCTTCACTATAATAGCTGCTAAAAGAAACTAATGCTTTGAGTGGAAGGTGTGAATGCTTGTTAACGTCTTTTATAACCCCCGTTATTTTAATATTATTAGGAGCTCTTTCACCAGACCATTGAATGATATTCCCAACCACATTAGTGCTATCGAATAACCTTAGTGCGTAGCTTTCAGAAATGACGATACTATTGGGCTGAAGTAAAGCAGTCTCTTGGCTTCCAGCAATGAACTCTGCGTCAAACACACCAAAGAAATAGGGGTCACTGGCAAATATATCTCCGGATGTAATATATCTTTTCTGATTGGTAAGTGTAACTTGTTGGCCTATGCGTCTCAAGCATGTAGCTGTCTCAACTTCTTCATAATCAGCTTTTAACGTCGCTGCTACTGGAATGTCTCCAAAGCTATCATATACTTTGTTATCATCGCCATATTCTAAACCTACGCGATAAATTCTATCAGCATGTTTGAAATGTTGGTCATAAGAGTATTGATTCTGAACATATAACCATAGTAAATAGGAAATAGCAATGCTTAGAGCCAGCCCCAGCCCGTTCAGCATAGAATAAATTTTTCTTTTGGCAAGGTTCCTAAAAGCTACTTTAACATTAGCGTGCATAGTTCTAGCTGATTTTTAAAAGTTACCAAATTTCCCTTAGGGAATATGATTAAAGAGTGTAGCTACCGATTGCTCCGCTGCCCCTGAATGTACGAGGCTACTGTACCAACCGGGGCAATCCAGATGCCGTTGGTTGGGTCTTGAGCGTATTTCAACAGCTGCTCTAGCATGACCGCTCGAGTGGTCTGCCGTCCGCTATCGCCAATATCATGCCCCGCTAACACTACCCAGTGCCCGTTTTCCTTAGCCGATTCAATGATCGCCTTCACTGCTGGGAAATCAAGCTCGTCCATCGGCATACCCATCAGTTGGGCCATATCACAAAAGGCGGGGTCGTTGGGAGCTTCATCCAGCCAGCCTCGGCCGGTACTAAATAGTTCGGCGATCACGGGTACGTAGCTCTGGGTAGTTTCGCCCCGGCCCACGTAGGTCTGTCCGCAGGGATAGGCAAACTCAGTGGGCTTTACCCCCAGAAGAGCCTCAATTTGCTCACTGGCCTGCGCCAGTTCCTGACGCATTTGGGCCAAGGAATATTCCTCAATGGCTTTATCCCGAGCCCAAGTGAAGTTTCCCGAGCAAGGATGATGTACAGAGTGGTTGCCCATTTCGTGACCAGCCTGGATTGCCTCTTTCCATTTCTCAAGGCGACGCTCTACCCCGCTGGGTACCAGGTAGAAAGTAGCTTTTACTCCGTATCGGTTGAACAGTGGCGTTCCAACATCTACCTGACTGGGGCGGGCATCATCAAAACTCAGACTTACCGCTACCTGCTTACCTTCCGGCCAGTTAACTTTGGTGGTACGGGGTTGGGAATGAAGGTGAGATAAAACCCCGAAGGTTAGCAAAAGAAAAGCAAGAAAGCGTAGGCTGGTATTCATATTTATGACGGTGGCTGGAGAATGAAAATGCTAAAAAGCAGACTGACAAGCAAACATATCCTCTTAAAGCTATCAGTTCATACCTCCAACAAACCCTCGAGAGCTATCTGCACTTTCAATTCTTCGTTCAGCAGCACTAGCACTCACTACCAACTCTTACAAGTTCCGGCCTATCTAATCCAGTAAAAACGTAACGATATCGGGGAAGAGAATGACCAGTGCCAGAAACAGAAGCTGAATAACGATGTAGGGAACAATACCCCGGTACAGGTGATTGGTAGTAATCTGAGGCGGGGCCACCCCTTTCAGATAAAAGAGGGAAAAGCCAAAAGGAGGGGAAAGAAAAGAAGTTTGCAGATTTAGCGCCAGCAGAATACCTATCCAGATTAGATCAATGCCCATGCGGTTGAAGATAGGCGCTACTACCGGTACGATAATGAAAATGATTTCAATAAAATCAATGAAGAACCCCGCGATAAAAACGACGATCATCACAATTGCCAGAAAAGCAGTGGGCGTTAAATTGGCTTCTTCAATGAGGCGAACCAGGTAGCGATCACCTTCCAGTCCTCGAAAAACCAAGGCAAAAGCGGTGGCTCCTACCAGAATAATAAAGACCATACAGGTAAGATGAGTGGTCTCCCGCATCACCTCCTTAAGCACCTTCAACGTAAATTTTCTCTGCAAAATGGTGAGCAATGAAGCCCCAAAAGCTCCTACTGCTGCGGCTTCGGTAGGCGAAGCAATGCCCGCAAAGATAGAGCCTAGTACTGCTACAATTAGCAGAAAGGGTAGAACGAAGGCCTTCAGCACCTGTCCCGCCATGTTTCCCTCCCGGAAACGGGCTATCTCCTGCGCGGGCATGGGAGGAGCCTGCTGAGGCCGGAAATAGGCCATCCCGATGACGTAGAGCAGATAACAACCCACCAGTCCTAAACCCGGAACAAGTGCCGCCGTGAATAAATCTCCTACCGATACGTTGAGCACTGAACCCAGTAGCACCAACACCACTGAAGGTGGAATAATCTGCCCCAAGGTGCCCGATGAGGCAATAGTACCCGTAGCTAGTTCGGGACTGTAGCCCCGCTTTAGCATGGTAGGCAAGCTGATCAGTCCCATCGTGACCACCGTAGCTCCTACAATACCGGTAGAAGCAGCCAGCATGGCTCCTACCACCACTACCGCGATGGCTAATCCGCCCCGAAACTTACCGAAAAGTAGCGCCATTGTTTCCAATAGACTCTCGGCCAGCCCCGATTTCTCCAGCATAATTCCCATGTAGATAAACAGAGGTACCGCAATGAGCACGTAGTTATTCATAGTACCGTAGACCCGCAACGCCAACAGGTAGAAAAAGTCAATGTCAAACACAAACAACCCGAACAGCACCGAAACTCCACCAAGGGTAAAAGCTACCGGAAAGCCGAACAGAATCAGAATGAAGATGAGCAGAAAAAGGATAAGCGGTAGGGCGTCAATCATGCCGGGCAGTAGGTTCGGTCAGCGTTAGTATTGAATGTATCAGTAGGGAGATGGCCTGAAGCAATAGTAGGGCAAACCCTAGCGGAATAGCTCCTTTCACCACGTAACGGGCGGGTAGCCCTCCCGGGTCGGGCGAACCTTCCTGAATAGCCCAGGCGTTGGCTGTGAACTCTACCGAAGCCACAATAGCTACCACACAAAACGGAATTAAAAAGAGCACGGTACCGATGAAGTTCACCCAGGCTTGCTTTTTAGCGCTAAAGTTTTGGTAGAAAACATCCACCCGCACATGGCGATCGTGTTTGAGAGCGTAGGCAGCACCTAAGAGGAAAATAAACGAAAACAGATGCCACTCTAGCTCCACAATGCCAGCCGAGGAGGCATTAAATAGGTAACGAGCGGCTACGTCGTAGACAATTACCAGCACCAGTATGGTAGTCAGCCAGGCTGCCCCTCGTCCTACGGTTTCATTGAGGCGGTCAATCGTCTGACTGATGGTCGTGAGGAGCTTTCTCAAGTTGGTTGGTTAGTTAGGTAGCCGCTCAAAGATAGTATTTATTCTATGAAGAAATAAAAACCAGCTATGGGGCTTTTTTAGAAAACACCCTACAATAAAAATCCCATGCATTGCAAAAGTAAAGCGCTTTTCTATTTTTGGATGTATGAGTCCCACCTACCCCTCCCTCTATGCGGCATTCGATCCGTACCCCTCTGCCAAAGGTTCAGCTACCCACATCCGGCATTTTTCTAAAACCTTATTTAATGATTTTGGAGGAGGGATACTCTACAGCCTTGGCACGGCTGACGAACCAGCCCAGTTGGTTGAAGGCAACGTATGCTACGAACGGTTCAACCAACCGATAAAGAATTACCTGCAACGAGCTGAAGCCTACACTAAACGTCTTCAGGAACTACTTTCGGCTCAGCCTGCAATGGAGTTGGTTCACTTCCGTGATATTTGGAGTGGACTTCCCTTACTGGAAGGTACTGCTAAGGCTGTGAAAATATTTGAGGTTAATGGTTTGCCTTCGGTAGAACTACCTTACCGATACGATAACCTGCCCCGTAACACGTTAGATAAAATTTACCAACTCGAGCAGCATTGCCTGCTTCAAGCGGACCATATTGTAGTCCCTTCCGCTACCATTAGTCAGTATATAGCAAGAAGAGGCGTTATCCCTGATAAAATCAGCCTTATTCCCAATGGAGCAGAAATACCTCCTGTCTTTAATCGTCCTTCCGATGCTCCGGAGCAGTATCTAATTTACTTTGGAGCGCTACAGGTTTGGCAAGGAGTAGATGTACTGCTTAAAGCTTTGCGCTATTTACAGGATTTTGATAAGCTAAAATTACTCATCTGCGCTGCGCACCGTCGGCACTACGTGAAACCGTACCGCAAGCTGGCTGAAAAACTGGGCGTAGCCGACCGAATTGTCTGGAGGTTTCGCCTGCCTCAAGATGAACTGTGGGCTTACGTACAACACGCCAAGCTATCGATAGCCCCTCTTAAAGAAGGTGAACGTAATCTAGAGCAAGGCTGCTGCCCCCTCAAAATAGTAGAGTCTATGGCCTGTGGCACTACCACAGTAGCTTCAGACCTACCCGTTGTGCGTGAACTTTTAACTGACCGGGTGGATGGTAAACTCGTGAAAGCAGAACGTCCAGCAGAACTGGCTCGGGCTATTCGTGTTTTACTGGACTATCCTGAAGAAAATGCTAAATTAGCTAGGGAAGCAAAGAAAAAGGTCGTGGAACAGTATCAATGGTCAAAACAATGCACGCAACTTTCTGAACTTTACCAAATGCTCACCAGTAACCAAACGTGCTATGTTCAAAAACAGTAGCAAAGCTTACCGGATCTACCGTAAGCTCACCGACGAGGAAAAAGAAATCCTCGAGAATAAAAAGCTCAGTGGCAAACACAGCATCCGCGAATGGAACCACAAACTTAGTCACATTGCGGTGATGGATGCTTACGCTGACAAAGCGAGACAGGGATTATTACCAATGATGTTTATGGGCGGGATTATCCTCATAATCACTTTCTTCATATTCCTGGGAGAGGATAGCATGGTAGGCTTTATTATTTGGGGACTATTAGCAGCCGCTTTTGCAATGATAATATATCTGTACCGCCTATTCAACAAAATTAATGTAGGCAACCAACTGAGGCTGTTTGTGATACCCACACTCCGGATGCTCAGTGCCAAGGTAGGAAAACGCCAAAGGCTGGAGATGGATTTAAATTTGGCAGTAGCCAATGATCAAAATTATTTTGAGAGTACCGTCAAGGATAATAATCCGGAAAACCAACGATTACGCAGCATGACCACCAACTCATTTCGCATCCCCTGGCTGAAGGCTAAGGTAGTATTGGCCGATGGCTCTTTGCTGGTATGGGAAAACGAAGATTTGGTGAACGAGCGAAAGGTTATCAAACGCCATAAGGGCAAGCGGAAAACCAAATACAAAATCAAGCATCTGGCAAAAATTCACCTGCTGATGCCTAAGGCAAGGTACCAATTGGTAGAGCAACCCGATGCGACTATTCAGGTGTACGAAACGAACAAACATTACGCACTGAGTTTGAAAGGAAAAGAAAAAACCATACGTGACCCTAACGTTCAGGGTGATATGTTTAAAAGTATGAATCCTAAGTATTTCATCGGACTGCTAATTAAAGCGTACCAACAGGTAGAACCTATTCAAACCCAAACTGCATGAGCACCGAAGATATTTTCCCCGAAGAAGAAGGCAAGCCTCTTGACCCTTCGCAGCGAGTTCGCAAAAAAGCCATCAGGCGTCGACTCTTCACCGAAAGCGATTATGAAGCCTTTGACGACGAAAACCTGCTAGAATTTGACGAAGATGAGGAGGCACTAATTTACCTTGACAGCTAGTGGTAAATGCAGTTTAGGGTACTTTGGTTAACTGAAAACTACTTTCCCAACCGCGGGGGAATGGCTCAGTCCTGTGACCGCATCGTACAAGGTTTACGAAAAAAAGGCATACGAATTGATATAGTTCATTTTTGCTCGCGAGGTGAAGCCTATCGTTGGCAACAACAGCAAGAAGGGCGCTATCTGGCCTGCCCCGTAGAGAAAGACCGAGCGCATACCCTTAACCGCCTCTGGCAATACATCGCATCAGAAGATTTTTCTTATACTCACTTACTGGCTTTTGGTGGAAATTTGCCCATTTTGGCCGCCTCCGTTTGGCCTATCTGGATGAACTTGCCTTTAATCACGCTTTTTCGGGGCAACGATTTTGACTCGGCACTTTTCTCTTACAATCGACAGCCAGTTTTGCTAAGGGCTTTACAACAATCTACTGCTGTAGGAGCGGTAAGTCACGATAAGGTAGAAAAGCTTAAGCAGCTAGTGCCTCGCAGTAAAGTATTTTATTCACCCAACGGTATTGATACCCAAAACTGGCAACTGAGCCCGAGCGACCTTGCCCATGCTGCTCGCTGGAAAAAAGAACAGGCAGCAGGCAAAAAAGTAATTGGGCTATTTGGTCAATTGAAAGCTAAGAAAGGGATACCTGTTTTTTTGGAGGCACTGAAGCGAAGTGGACTCGTGGCTGATCTTCACCTATTGCTGGTGGGTGATATAGATAGCGACTTACAGTGCCAATTGTCCAATCTTCCGCAACTGAGCTATAGCTGTTTGCCCTTTATGGATCGTTTTGAATTACTGGGCTACTACCCCGCTTGTGATGCGGTAGCGATTCCCTCCTTCTACGATGGCATGCCTAACGTGATGCTCGAATCAGGAGCTCTTGGTATTCCTTTACTGGTGTCCTGTACAGATGGGATGAAAGACGTGCTTGGACTGAAAGAAGAACCGCTAGCCTGGCTGTTTCGCTCCGGCGATACTGCTGATGCTACCCGTGCCTTGAGAGCTTGGGCAGGGTGTAGTGCTGAAGAAATAACCCAGAAAGCCAGAAACTGTCAAGATCATATTATTCAGAACTACTCTACCGCTAAAGAAACAGAAATCTACCTAAAAATTCTGATGGAAACAGCGCAGCCATGAACCTCTACTACGCGGTGGGAGGCGGGCTAGGTCACTTCAGCCGAGCCATTGCCTTTATCCATACTCAGTCGGAGCTATCCCCCGAAAAAACCATCGTGATGGTAGCCGACCGCCCTCAGTTTGATTTGTGGGATAACTGCTTATTAGATCAATATTGGCAGTCTTTAACAATTGTAAAAATACCTGTAGAATGCTTTTCAAGTCAGGAGAAGCTAACATCTTGGCTACAGAGTTGGCTGAACGTTATTCGGCCTCAAGCCATTCATCTGGATACTTTCCCGGCTGGTATCATGGGAGAATGGTCGGGGATAGAATTTAAGGCTTCATACTTCTACGTAGGCCGTTACCTCCATTGGCCAGCCTACGCCCACCCGATAACCATAGATTTTGAGAAGATATTCCGAGTAGAACCCTGGCACATTGAACAAAGCAAGGTGCTAAGCTCCCAAAGCAAAGTCTGTGAAGACCTCAGATTAACGTATCCTAAAGCTAAGCAGCAATTGCCATTCCCAAGCATTATTCGGCAGTGGCAAAAGCTTGGTAAAGCCGTATGGGCTATTATTCATTCTGAACCACAGGAAGAAGTAGAAGCTCTATTAAGTTTAGCTCGTGACCTGGCCTATCAGGAAGGTGAAGAGCCGCTGTTTGTCGTATGCAGCAGCCGGCCCGTTGAGTACGAAACAGAGGTGTACCCACGTCCTATTTTTCCCGCCTCCGCGCTTTTTCCGAATGGGGATAAAATCATCACTGCCTGCGGCTTTAACCTCATGGAGCAGGCTTTAGGCTTTCGGTACAAGCACCACTGTATACCCTTCCCCCGGCGTTTCGACAACCAGTTCTTACGATACCAACGATGGAAAACAAGGAAATGAATGTGCCAAAGTGTTCCCATATCCGTTCGTTTGCAGTGATATATGCTTTTACTAAGTGCTACTGCTGGTCACTGCTTTTTTCTAACTTATTCATCTGACAGTCTACGAACTAAAGTAATTTAAATTCTGCAAAAATCGATGAATTCTACTCAACAGAAACTATTTTCATAGTATGTACCCGTCCAGACTTTAACAGAAATAATCTACGCTGAAATTACTCTCTATTGATGTTTTAATCAATCGGTTGGCATGATGAGGTTGCGATTCTCTATAGGTTTTATCTCGATATGGCTCATAACAAATTCTGTGAGTAGTCTGGCGCAGGAGAACTCCTCTTTCATTGGTCTCAATGCTCACACCGGTTTTATCATTCCGCATTCAACTACAATTCGCGAGGTATCCGACACTCACCCCTGGGGCATTACGGCTGAAGGTGGATGGGTGCTAAAGAGTGCCCGAGCCTGGGCCAGTTGCAATTGCTTTACCAAGGTGGGGGTTAGTGCTGCCTACTTCAACTACCAAAATCCGCAGGTACTAGGCGACTCGTATAACCTGATAGCCTTTGGCGAACCTATGCTTAGCTTTAAACGGAACTGGTTCTTAACTATTCGCGGTGGTGTAGGGGTCAGCTATCTAACGAAGGTATACAATGAGGTAACCAATCCCGATAATCTCTTCTTTGGTTCATCTCTTAGTTTTATCGGTTTAGCCAGCCTCACGCTCAATTACCGATTTCAAGAAGATGTTGTGTTCCGATTAGCTGCCAACTATAACCACATTAGCAATGCGGGAATGCGCTACCCTAACAAAGGCATGAACTTCCCTACACTGTCTTTAGGGGTTGAAAAGCAGTTTGGCGACCAACAATTTCCCACTTACGATAAGCAACCCGGCCTGCGAAAGCAAGCCTGGCACCGCTATCTGTACGTGGGAGGATCGCGCCGGTCGTTAGAAGCCGACTCGCTCTACGAACGTAGCAATCACCTGAATATGGGCTTGGAAACCGGGGTACTGCGGCCAGTCAGTAATATCAACGGTATTTCGGGAGGGGTTGAGTTATACTACAATGGTGCCGAAGCCGAACAAGCCCGCCGCGAAAGCAACGAATCAGCACCTCTCCGACTATCACTTACTTTAGGACACGCTCTGGTATTTGGCAAACTTTCTTTTACCCAACAAATGGGCTATAACGTTTTCCAGCCTCAGATATCTGCTGATAGAACCTTTTTCCAGCGCTACGCCATCTATTATCAGTTAGGGAAATGGCTTAATGCCGGAGTATCTATCAAAGCCCACGGCCCCACTGCCGACTTTATTGATGTGCGGATTGGTGCCCGGTGGTAAATAAAGTTATTATTACCATCAAAAAAGACTGCGATACTCGCGATATTACCATTCCGGGTAGTGATCTTAAAGTAAGGATGGCTTTTTTGCTAAGATGTCAAAATTATAGT
>ERZ1740058.1147-NODE-1147-length-13824-cov-6.665408_pt1 | contig 13824 bp, 11 predicted proteins | sample MGYA00581745_ERZ1740058 | MGnify/ENA primary metagenome ERZ1740058 (study PRJEB43018, sample SAMN04849742) | marine metagenome | isolation source: floating plastic debris | place: Pacific Ocean | collected 2008-08-30 | study: EMG produced TPA metagenomics... | reverse complement strand
TTGGCCGATTTATCAATCTGTATTTCTTTTAAAAAACTACTTTAACCCATCACCATATAACTGAGTTGCTACTGAAGGGTCACCTTTTCCAGAAAAAGAGGCTCTGTTAATACTATTATAAATTACAAAATGCATATTACGAACTTTGCAAATATTTGACCTTCAAATACTTATAAATTTGTAATTTGACATTTTCAATTTGAAATTAGTATAATAAAGAACTTGTAGCTGGCTTAGAACTGGTTTATGTTGATCCATACTTTCTCGTCCTTTGTCAATGCGAGACTGCTGTTAAGCTGACTTCATGACGAACAGCGCAGAAAAATCTGCTGTCCGTTTCCGAAAACCCAATCTGAACGTTTTGATTATTTCATAGTTTTAGTCGTTAAACGCTATAAAATAGCAAGTACTGAAAAAGTAATGAACGTGCTTGCAAAACAAGTGAGAATGAGATCGAATTGCCCGGTAAGTTATGCGCTTGATTTTTTCGGGGATAAATGGACGCTGCTGATCATCAGAGATTTAGCCCTAGAGCAAAAAAGATTTTACAAGGATTTTCAAGGCTCCAAAGAGGGTATAGCCACCAATATTTTGTCTGATAGACTTAAGAAATTGGAGAACGTTGGAATAGTGCGGTCTGCTGTTTATGAGCAAAAGAAAACCCAAAAAGAGTATTTCCTAACTCAAAAAGGAAAAGATTTAATCCCAATATTACTGGAGATGATGGTTTGGTCGTTTAAATACAATAATGAACTGAATGTCACAGAAGAGTTTATTCAGAAAATAAAGACCAACCGGGCAGAAGTAATCAAGTACTTTCTGTCGCAATTAGACGGTGAATAACTCACGCATACTAAACTAACCAATCAAGTTAGCTAAAAGGGAGATTCGCTGGCTCCATCAGCTGGTATACAGAAACCGTAAAGCTAGACCTGGAAGCCTATTGCCTAATTGAACGGGACACCTCACTCAGCCCTACTCGCCATCAACTGAATAATTTTCGTAGATTAATAATCTGATAATCAGAAATTTATCTTCCGTTTACATGAGGATTTCTTATTCTCTGGCACCGGGAAAGAGAGTGAGCTAGATAAAAGAAACTGCTGTAGAGGAAAGTGTGACGGCGTATGCAGACTGAAATGCTTAAAATCCTTAATCAGGTGCATCTGGTCGTGAAAATGATATTTGTAGGCAAGGCCTACCCAACTAACTTCTGCTTGCTGTTGCATTACCTCAGTAAAGAGATGTGTAAATCGGACGAGGCGGGAGAAATACTTGGGCGAACATCCTTTAAATTCGGCAAAGAGTCTTCTAAACTGCCGCTCACTCAGGCAGGCTTCTTCGGCTAACCTCACCGTATTGATATTACCACAGTGTTGTCGAATTAGATGAATAGCGGCTTGCATCCTCTGAATTCCCTTTACATCTAAGTCGGGGGGTAAGTATGGTAGAAGATACCTTTCTACGACTGTAATCTTCTCCGATGCAGTCTTTGCTTCGGCCAGCAGGCTCGACAGCACGGATAGTCCCTGATTGCCGGTATCTTCTACAAGGGCGCAACGGTCGGTAAACACCTGTGAATCTTCCCGGAAAAGAGCATGAAAACCGGTATCGGTAAACTCTACGGAAAAAGATTTTAGCTGGGAGGTGCTAGATGCAAAGCTGTAAGATTGGGTAGTAAGGCCCAACAGAAAAGGCTCAGACGAAGTAAATTGCTTATTCTTAAGCCTAATGCAGACTTCGTTGCCACAGGGAATATTGAGCACGCAGCGGGTAGACGCGGGTACCATTTGCGTAAAGCCGCTTATTGCTTCCAATTCTATCAGGTGGTAACTTTTGATGAAAGGCTTAAGTGCGGGATGTACGGGAGGCAGGCTCAAGGTCATAGATGAATATTTTTGAGCAGAATTACCGGTCGCAAGATGTCCGATTTTTACTATACTTCTTACAGCAAGCCTACGAAATTTACGGCCAAATACCGGAAAGTAAAATGGAGATAATAAAAAACAAAGTAACTGGCGATAGTATGCGAGTTTACCGCTCATCTTTAGATGGTGACGAAAATGATTTTGAATTGGAGGTAACGCTACACCCTCATAGCCAATGGTCAAAGTTTCCTCATTTTCATCTTGGCGCTACCGAGACCTTCAAAGTAGTATTGGGGCAATTGAGTATGATGGTAGGTGATAAGGAGATAGTTCTAACTCCCAATTCTGAGGAAGTTATTGTGGGACGCAATGAGGTGCATTGCTTCTGGAACAATACCGACGAATACGTAACCTTTCGTAGCGTGATTAGTCCGGGAACAGTTATTGAAAAAGGCATACGAGCAACGTATGCTTTGGCTAATGCTGGCCGGATGAACAAACTAAACATGCCCCGCAACCTCTTTGAGCTAGCCATACTAGGCGAGACGCTCGATAGCTATTCGCCAAAGCTGCCTTGGCGACTACAGAAAGCCCTAATACATCTGTTAGCCGCAACAGGAACATTACTGGGCTACCGAAAACGTTTTGAACGCCTAGTAGAGCAGAACTCTACCAACCGAAAGCTTAAATTTGACCTGAAACAGTTAGAAAAATGAGCGCTATTACGCAAAGCCTAGCTGCTACTCATGGTTTCAAAGTTGCGCATTATATCTTAAGCAGTTTGCTTAAATGGCGCTGTTGAATTACTAAAGTTTATCTAGCGCTTTCACCAGCTTAATTTAGTGAATATAAGAAGTCCGACTTTTCATACTATGGAGCAACACAATTAGCAGCTCTAGACTTTGCCCATTAACTGTATTTCGTTAAAAGGAGCACTAGCACGGTGTTAAACCGAATTTCTTTGCCAATCGTAGTAAGTTCCAATGCTGTTTTTCTGATTAGTTTGAAATAGACTTTTAATCAATAAGGTTAGAGAAATCTTCCAGAAAGTTAGATATGAAGTTATCGTAGTACCCGAGCTTTCTTTGTTCTTTCTTGATCACTAGATAGTGTGCTCTCTTTAAACCATGCTTGCCAATTCTTTTAAAGACCAAGTCCTCCGACAGCTTAAAGGGCTTCAGCGTCCACTCCGGAAGGCACATTATCCCCATATTGGCTCTAACCATCTCTAAGGATACTTCGGTGAACGGAATAGCCGATATTTTCTTAGGTGATATGCGATTAGGTTTCAGAAAATGCTCGTAGACCGATACATTTTCCATAGGAAACGAATTAATCAAAAGATGTATATCAGCAAAGTGACTGGCATCCAGATAGGGTAAGTCATTTAGATAGTTTTCTTTGTGGATAACTGCCTTGATCTCATCTTTAAAAACCTTAACTGAAAATAAGGATTCGGAAGCAGGCTCAGTAGTTACGATGGCCACATCGATTTCATTGGATAGTATCTGGGAGATTGTTTGGTGGGTAGCACCCAGACTTAGATCAATCTCAATTTCTGGATACAGAATTGCCATTTTCTGAACAAAAGCCGGTAATCCGTGAAAGAAAGACTGGCACTCAGCACTCACTTTTAATGTACCCTTGGCCCCCTCTTTTATTTGCCGAATGGTGTTAAAGCCATCTTCTAGCGTTTTTAGAAGCTGTTTGCCCAGTTTATAGAGTTCTTCCCCTTCCTTGGTCAGTTGCCAGCGATTTCTACTCCTCAAAAAAACTTTAAAGCCCAATCGATCCTCCAGTTCCCGCAACTGATGGCTCAATGCCGACTGAGTCAGAAACAGCCGGTTCGAAGAGTTGGCGATATTACCCTCTTCTACAATCGTTTTGATGAGTCGAAAATACTTTAGTTCCATGAGAGCAATTTACGATTTATATACATTGGGTGTAGTTGAAAAAACTTCAACGAAGGGTTGCAAAACATCTCATCTAAAGTCCTGACCATAAGGCTATAAGCATCCGTACTTGGTGATAATACCAAAAAAATAATCCAAATGCGGCTGCTATCAATCACCCTCACTTTCGTATCTATTTATAGTTTCGTACCGCTACTCGCGCAACAGAAGATCATCCAACCAGCCAAAAAAATCTACACTACCGCTGCCATTACCAACTACCTGATACCTGAGGTTGACGGTAAGTTAGACGAAGCAGTTTGGTATCAGGATGAAAATTCAACTTGGGCAACTGACTTTATCCAACGAATGCCTAATGAAAATACCACCCCTTCTGAGCAGACCTCCTTTAAAATAGTGTATGATTCCAAATACCTCTACATAGGTATTCGGTGCTATGATGCTACGCCCGATCAAATCAACAGTCGAATGTCTCGTCGAGATGGGTTCAACGGAGATTGGGTAGAAGTTGTCTTTGATAGCTATCACGACTTGCGATCCGCCTTCTCATTTACGGTGAGTGCGGCAGGGGTTAAAAGTGATAAAAGTATTTCCCTCAACGGAGCGAAGGAAGACTTAGCGTGGAATCCGATCTGGTACACTAAAAGTGATGTCAACCAACATGGTTGGACTACCGAGATGAAAATACCGCTCAGCCAGCTACGGTTCGGCGACAGTCCGCAACAGGTATGGGGACTTCAGGTACAAAGAAGACTACTACGAAAGGAAGAGTTATCTACCTGGCAGCGGGTTCCGTTGAACGCTCCCGGTTGGGTAAGCGAGTTCGGCGAGTTACACGGTCTGATCAACCTGAAACCTCAACAGCAATTAGAGATTCAGCCCTTTGCGGTTGGCTCCGTCCAAACTTTTGAGAAAGAGCCTCTCAACCCTTACCGAAACGAAAACATTACATCGATGAACTTTGGGTTGGACGGTAAGGTAGGTGTGACCAATGATCTCACCCTTGACTTCACGGTTAACCCTGATTTCGGTCAGGTGGAAGCTGATCCGGCGGCGATAGCCTTAGATGGGTTCCAGCTCTTTTTTGAGGAACAACGTCCCTTTTTCGTGGAGAATAAGAATATCTTTGACTACCGGTTTTCGGCTCCAATCATCGGAGGAATTTACAGTAGTGACAATTTATTTTACTCGAGAAGGATAGGAAGAAGCCCGCAAGCCCATGTCTCGCCACTACCGGGCGAATACGTAAGTGCCAACCAGCAGACCACCATTTTGGGAGCAGTTAAGTTCAGTGGAAAAACCAATAAAGGTTTATCAGTTGGCGTCTTAGAGAGCGTTACTGCCCCAGAATACGCTGAAATCTCAGGAGACGAGGGGGTGAGAAGGCAGCTTATTGAGCCTACGACAAATTATTTCGTTGGAAGGGTTCAGCAGGATTTTAACCACCGAAACACCTTTATCGGAGGCATCTTCACCGCAGTAAATCGTGATAATAACGAGTACACCAACTTTCTGCACGAATCTGCTTACACCGGCGGGGTAGATATCATGCATCAGTGGAAAGACCGTACCTGGTACCTGAGCGCAAACCTGGTGATGAGTCATGTGAAAGGTAGCCGCAAGGCCATACTGCGTACTCAAACCTCCATTCCGCACCTGTTTCAACGGGAAGACGCCAGTTATGCTACCCTGGATTCTACCCGAACATCGTTAACCGGTACGGGTGGGGATATCAAGTTTGGCAAAGCCGGTAACGGGCATGTTCAGTTTGAGTCAGGCCTTACCTGGCGTTCTCCTGGGTTAGAACTCAACGACATTGGATTTATGCGCGAGGCGGGGGTTATTCAACATTATTTCGGCATCACTTACAGTTCTATCAATTCATTTGGAGCTTTCCGGAATGCTAGTGTTGGGTACAAACATTGGATCAACGGTGATTTTGATGGTAATCTAAACTACATTGATTGGGATATCGAATTAAATGCTACTTTCAAGAACAACTGGTCAGCTACGTTTGGGGTATTTTCTCAACCCCATAATTATTCCAATTCGTTACTCCAGGGCGGGCCAAGAATACAACTAGCTAAACAGTACGGTACCTGGTGGGGGGTTACATCTGACACTAGGAAAAAGCTATTCGCTAGCTATTCCGGCTGGACAAAAATGGGGGGAAGCGGCAGCTACTACTTACTAGAAAATAGTATCGGACTTACGTATCAGCCCGTTGATAGGCTTAGTGTTTCACTTAGGCCCAAGTATACGACGATCAATCACCGGTTGCAATACAATGAAACTCAGCAGTATCAGGGAGAGCCAAGATACATCACCTCTATGCTCGATCAGCGGACATTTAGTCTTCCGCTAAGGTTTAACCTTGTCATCAATGCCAACCTGGCCATTCAGTACTACAGCGAGCCATTTATCACTACCGGTAAATACCGAAACTTCAGTTATGTTGCTTACACTTTATCATCTATTGAGAACGATCAACTGCATTTCTTTACTGCCGATCAACTAAGTAAAGATGCCATTAGCGGAGATATTGAAGTTGACGAAAACCGAGATGGTGCATCTGACTATCACGTTAGCAATCCTGATTTTTCCTTTGCTCAGTTCCGGTCAAACCTTGTGCTTAGGTATGAGTATCGACCGGGGTCTGAAATATTTCTGGTTTGGTCACAAGGCGTATCGGATCGCGGAATGCCCAGAAACAATCTTACAGAAGGACTCAAGGAGCAGGTCTTCCGTAAAACGCTCGATAATACCTTTCTCATTAAGATGACGTACCGGTTCCATAAGTAGTAGGTTGACTTGTAGCGCATATATAGGCACTCTCTTTTTTACTGATATTGGCGAAACGATGGATTTCTTTTGAGAGTCAACGCCATCTACAAGCTAGATAATATGCCCCTCTATGTGACAAATAATTGTTATCTTGGGACATCATCCTATGCTACGACTTATCAGCTATACTTTTTGCCTCATACTTACTTTAGGCAGTCCCCATTTATCGGCTCAGGATAAAGTGGATAGCTTGCGTAATGCGCTAGAGCAGCTTGCTGAGAAAGACACTGCCTATGTAATGACGCTACTTCGGCTAACCAGTAAGGTTCGCCCTCAAGATACCAAACTAGCTACTACTTATGCCGAAGAAGCCGTAGCTTCAGCTCGCCTACTGAACGCACCCAAGGTGACTAGTAAAGCCATCAACATCTTAGGAATTTGCTACGGAATGCAAGATAAGTACCCCGAAGCTATTCGTGCCTTTCAAGAAGCGATAAACGTAGGGAAAAGTATTGATTTTAAGCTACTGATAGCAGAAAGTAACAATAATCTAGCCCTGGTATACAAACGTATAGGAGACTACGCTACCGCTATGCGCTACCAAGTAAAAGCAGGTAAACTATACGATTCACTGGATTACCAAATCGGTATTGCCCGAAATAGTAATAATCTGGGTGGGGTATTTAACCGGCTGGAAGAGACTGAGCAGGCCGAGGTATTTTACCAAAAGGCCATAACTAGCTACAGCAAGCTGAATCATGAACGAGGTAAAGCTTCAGCTCAGTTGAATTTAGGACTACTGTACAATAAGCTAGAAAAGTTTGATACAGCCCGCCCTCTGCTGGATAGCGCGCTTACTTACGCCACTCAAAATAATATACTGACCGATAAGATCCTTGCCCTGCTAGGACTGGGTGATCTCTACCTTCGTACTGCCTTGGGGGAAGGGGAGGGTATATACCCTAAGACTTCGGAAAGTGATCAGGCCGAGTACTACTTTTTAATTGCCCTTCGCGAAGCAAAACGATTAGGAGTGGATGAGTCGCGGGCTGCCGCCCTGTTCAACCTTTCTTATCTGGAAGCCAACCGAGGAAGCTCCGCCAAAAGTATTCAATACGCTAGGCAAGCTAAGCTCTTAGCTGACTCGCTGGCTACCCCGGCCATACAATCACAAGCCGAAGAAGCCTTATCGTTTGCTTACCAAAAAGCCGGAAGGTGGGAACAAGCTCTCGAGCACCATAAAAACCATAAAGCCTGGCAGGATAGTATCTTCAATGAGAAAACCGCAGCACTCTATAAATCACAGCAGGTGCAGATGGAAGTCGCTCAAAAAGACCGCGAACTGGCCTCACAGGCAACCCAATTAGCTTCTCTTAATGAACGGGTAGCGTTAGAGAATCGTTGGAAGTGGACATTAGGAGGCGCTAGCTTATTACTACTGTTGGCCGGAGTGCTCTACTACCAGAAATTTCGCACCCGAAAAATCTACTCAGAACGTCTGGAAGCGCACAATGCACTAGTTACGAAACAGAAAGAAGAAATTGAAGCCGTCAAACTACAATTGGAGGCCACCGACGACACGATTAATTACTTCGCTTCTTCGCTCTACGGGAAAAATACGGTAGACGAAATTCTATGGGATGTAGCCAAGAACTGTATCTCCCGCTTAGGTTTGGAAGACTGCGTGATCTACCTGTTAGACGAAGAGCGAAATACGCTAGCACAAAAAGCTGCCTACGGCCCGAAGAACCCCAAAGACTTCACTATTCACAATCCGATTGAGATTCCGGTAGGACAGGGTATTGTAGGTTCGGTGGCTAAAACTGGCAAGGCTGAAGTAATAAACGATACCTCCCAGGATGCACGCTATATTACCGACGACGATACCCGTCTCTCCGAACTAACGGTACCAATTATGCATCAAGGGAAAGTGATTGGAGTGATTGATTCGGAACATCCGGAGAAAAACTTCTACACCGAGTACCACTTTAAAGCCCTGAAAACCATCACCGCCATTTGCGCCAGTAAGATTGCCCAGGCCCAAGCCAACGAGGAAGCACGGAAAGCCGAAGAAGCCCGTCAGGAAGCGGAGCGAATTAAAGCAATGGACTCCGTGAAATCCCGATTCTTTGCCAATATATCCCACGAATTTCGTACTCCGCTGCACTTGATCTTGGGTCCTCTACAAAGTCATCAAAACGAACAAATTCCGTCTCATGAATTAGGAATGATGCAACGCAATGCCCATCGTCTGTTACGCTTAGTTAACCAACTGATGGACCTTTCTAAGCTAGAAGTAGGCGAGCTACAGTTGGAATATCAGCAGGCTGATGTGTTTGAGTTTCTGCGAGCGATGGCCGATAGCTTTTTTCCACTAACGGAAGAAAAGCAGATTACCTACCAAATTGATATCCCCATTCGGCGCGCTCCGCTTAGGTTTGACCCCGACAAATTAGAGAAGATCGTCTACAATCTACTTTCTAACGCCATCAAATTTACGCCTCTAAAAGGAACAGTTAGCTTTCACGCCTCGGTAGAACCTAATCACCAACTGCGTCTCTCGGTGTCTGATACTGGACTGGGTATCCCCAATCACCTACAAGAAAAAATATTTGACCGCTTCTACCAAGTAGATGGCTCCAATACCCGAGCTTTTGAGGGTACGGGTATTGGTTTGTCACTGGTAAAGGAGTTAGTGGACTTGCACAGCGGAACAATCACTTTAGACAGTGCTAACCAGCAAGGAACCACGTTTGTAGTACTACTTCCGTTGCAAGCGGCTGAAGGAGATTGGGTAGAAGACTTAAGTATACCAAAGGGAATTACCCTGGAAATCACTGATAATGAAGAAGATAAACCATTGTCTGCATTCTCAGAAGATCTGCCTCAGTTGCTATTAGTGGAAGACACACCCGACCTACGTCGCTACATTCTTAACCATCTATCCGGTAAGTACCAAATACGAGAAGCTGTACACGGAAAGGAAGGTTGGGAGATGGCTACCGAACAATTACCGGATATTATCATTACCGACGTAATGATGCCCGAAATGGACGGGGTAGAGCTTACCCATAAGCTGAAGAACGATGAGCGCACCAGTCATATTCCTATTGTAATGCTTACCGCTCGCGACGACACTGCTACCAAACGAGCCGGTTTCCAGACCGGAGCCGACCAGTATCTGACCAAACCCTTTGATGTAGCCGAGTTGCACGACCGGCTACAAAGTCTGCTAAGGCAGCGTGACAAGTTACGGGAAAAATACGGTCGAGAGGTTACTCTACGCCCGAGCGATATAACAGTGAACAACCACGATGCGGTATTTCTGGAAAAATGCCTCCGATTGGTAGAGGAAAACCTTAGTGATTCAGACTTTGGGGTTGAGCACATACAGCGGGAAATCGGGATGAGCCGAATGCAACTGCACCGCAAACTGAAAGCCCTCACTAATCAATCCGCTACTGAGTTTATCCGGAACATTCGTTTGCAGAAAGCAGCACAGATGCTAGAACAAAATAGTGGGCAAGTAGCCGAAGTAGCTTACGAAGTAGGCTTTAACCACCTTTCTTACTTCGCAAAATCATTCAAAGAAAAATTTAGAATATCTCCGTCCGAATACGCTAAATCTCATCAAGAAATTCAGTAATGTTACCTTAGTGTCAGCATTCGTTACATCGGTGTTAGCCATTTTGCCATCTTGAACTAAGGGGGCATCTAGCTCATTTCTGCGTGTTACAATATTGTTCACCATTGGGAGCAGAGTGTTAAGCCGTTAGCCCGCTGAGCAATACTTTTGTAGCATAACATTTCCAGAAACCTAGTTAACAAACCCTTTAAAATCAACTTATGAAGACTCCTTATGACCAACGACGCGAACTAAGTATCCACGCTCGCCACTTCGGTGAGGCTAGTATTCAGGCCCGCCTAATGTACGGTTTACTATTATTAGTATTTGCACTTATGATGATTGTTAGTGGCTGGACTAACGACCGCTCTGACTATCTGAATACTAACGAAACACTAGAGAATATTGAGTTAGCTAAACAGGCTTTCGCCGTCCGCTACAGTGAGTAGGAAATTAACCCATTATACTTATTCAGTAACCACTTTATAAACCACAAAAACTAAAAAGTAGAATGAATTATCTAATGAAACCAATTTTGATAATGATACTAGGGTTCACCCTATCTCTGACCGCCTGCCAGGAAGATACCGAAAACCTGGCCCAAGGCAGCCGAAACGTACTGAGGCAACCCGTTGGCCCCGGTGATAAGGTGATCAATCCCGGAAATGAACCATACGCTTACCCGAATATCATTGAGAAGTACTATCCGGCTCGGTTAGCGAACTACCAGGGAACTAAAGCTTGGCGCATTGAGTGGCCCGAGTACTCAGGAGATATTGACCCTGACCAAATCCCGACGTTCTTCGCTACCAGTACCGGAGGCTTGAACAGCCTCAAATATATTAACAGTATTGATCCGCTAAACAAGAAGAAGCTAAGTTTCTCCCTCTTTAACGGTACCCGTCTGAAAGCCGCAGCCGTAGAGGAAACACTATGGGGCGGAGGAGCTCCTTCCGCAGAAGCAGTCTACTTCGGTAAAATTGATAAGTCGCTTGGCCATATAAAAGATTGGGTTACCACGCGTCCTAGTGCCTTTGAACTCAACTGGGAGAACACCGAAGACCTGGATTATGATGTTGAGTACCAGGAAGGAGACTTTTTTATCTATCAGATCCCTGGTCTCACTCCTATTCAGTACGGGGGTATCCGAATCGTCTCGGAGAATCCACGCATTATTGAAGTGTACCATGCTGTAAACAACTAATCGCTAATACAACTTTGCAAACCTAACCTAAGAATCAACAAACCATGAAAAGTGTAAAACAACTCACATTCCTTTTAATGATGGCTTTTTCATTGGCCTTTACTGCCTGCGAGGAGGATGCCGAAAATTTGAGCATTAACAAAAAAATAGCCCGGCCACCCCAGAGCGGACCAGGAGGTTTTACTGATCAGCCGGGAGGGGTACCCTACCCTAACATTATTGAGCAAACCTACATTCCCGACTATGATTGGTTCGCCCATACTAAATGTATTGCCTGGCGCATTGAGTGGCCCGCCTACGATGGCAGCGTAAACTCGGATCAAATTCCAAGTTTTTTCAAGACCGGCAACGGAGCGCTTAATAGCCTTGAGTACTTGCTAAGTATTGACCCGGTTAATAAGAAGAAGCTGAATTTCTCCCTTTATACCGATGAAAAGATTGAAGCGGCTAATGACATAGGAGAACTCTGGCCCTGGCCGGAATCAATTGAAGCTAAGAGTGTGTACTTCGGTAAGATTGACATGCCAGTTTCTACCATAGAACATTGGGCTACTGAACGGCCTAGCCAGTTTGAAAACTACTGGGAGTACGTTGATAGCATTGAGATTGAAATTGACTATCAGGCGGGCGATTTCTTTATCTACCATTTATCTGATGAAAATCAGTACGGTGGCATTCGTATTGTTTCTATGTCCCCTCGCATTATTGAGATTTATAAGGCAGTGCCTAATATTTAACCACACCAACTAAACCAGACGGGTAGGTAAACCTATCTACACCCCTCTTATTCACTATTAAAAAAACAAAACTCATGAAAAATTTAGTAACCAAACATAATTCAGCACTTAATAAAATGATCTTTCGCAGTGCTTGGCTGTTTATCCTAACCCTAGCCATCAGCAGCAACCTCTACGCCCAATTTGGGCTCGATCCTAATGTGGGAGACAGCAAATGGGAGGGCAGCAATGGAAAAATCTATACCCTGAGCGGAAAAGTAGGCATTGGCACCTCAAACCCCGCCCGAATGCTTGACGTTACGGGTGGTAGCAATAAGTATATCCGCCTTACCTCAGAGGGTGGTACTCAATACGCTAACACCGTGGCAGGCCTGGAACTAAAGCGTACTCTACAGGGTGGTCAATCTCTTACCTGGGATTTGGTTAACCAGGGAACATTTAAGATTCGCCGAAATACTAACACCTTGTTCATTATGGATGAGAATGAGGGGCAATTTGGTACCGAAACAAACAAGCTTACCCTTAACATACTAGGTAATTTTCTATATAATAATAACAATAAGCTAAGTGGCGGAGCTTTAGCATTACGATCTGGCAGTAGCACTATGCGCCTGAGCGGTAACCGGATTGAAAGTGAGAACGGGTTGTTTATCAATTGGATTTCGGATGACAATATTCGAATGACCCAGGGCGGAGACGTAGGAATAGGATCAATAGGAGCCGATGCCGGTGCTAAACTAGGCATCAAATCGGATAGCTGGCAATTGAACTTGCTAAACGACTCAAAGCTCTGGAAGATTGGAGTATCTAATTCGGATTGGGCCGTAGGTGAAGGTAAACTGGTATTTTCTAACAGTAATAGTTCTGGCAATGCCTTAATGGTGATGACCGAGCAAGGCCGGGTAGGCATTGGCACCACCACTCCCAGCCGCACTCTGGATGTAAGCGGTGTAGCCCGAGCTACCACAATGGAAGTTAAAGAAGAACTTGATGTAGACGGTAAAACCACTACCAAAGTACTAGAAATTACGGGCGGAGCGGACTTAGCCGAACCCTTTGAGATAGCAGATGCATCAGCGATTCAACCCGGTACAGTAGTAGCTATTGACCCTGCCAATGCTGGACAGTTGAAAGTAGCCGCGTCGGCTTACGATAAAACTGTGGCTGGTATTGTCAGCGGGGCAGGCAATATCAATCCGGGTATGGTGATGGGACAAAACAGTAGCATCGCTAGCGGTGAGCATCCAGTAGCCCTGACCGGACGAGTGTACGCCAAAGTAGATGCCCGCTACGGGGCCATTCAGCCCGGTGATTTACTGACCACTTCGGATACCCCCGGTCACGCCATGAAGGTAAGCGACGCTAGCCAAGCACAAGGAGCTATTATTGGTAAAGCGATGACTGCCTTAGAAAATGGACAAGGCTTAGTACTAGTACTCGTTAGCCTCCAGTAGATAAAGACATTAATCACTTTGGTGACTCGCCTGAGATAGGGAAACAATCTCCTACATAAAAAATGGATTGTTTCCTCCTGGATCACCGAGATAAGCAATGACGGTTAATTGAAAGAAAATGCTTCTCACGAAGAACCTGAAACTCATGAAAATTTTTAGAACCATATGTCTGTTGGGATGGGGGTGCTTGGTCACCCTCAACCTACAGGCCCAAGAAAAAGTCCCTTACCAATTCCACT
>ERZ1740058.1146-NODE-1146-length-13828-cov-20.141218_pt1 | contig 13828 bp, 11 predicted proteins | sample MGYA00581745_ERZ1740058 | MGnify/ENA primary metagenome ERZ1740058 (study PRJEB43018, sample SAMN04849742) | marine metagenome | isolation source: floating plastic debris | place: Pacific Ocean | collected 2008-08-30 | study: EMG produced TPA metagenomics... | reverse complement strand
GCACTGTGCGCGAGGCGATGAACTCGCTCTACAGCCTGTTTGGCTCGACCCGTGAGATTTTGCGGAAGGCGGGACCGAAGGTGGGCGCGGCTCATGATTCGGTAGGGGGCATTGCGATCGCGGTCCTTAACCGAGGTCTGCGGCCTTTTTTATCGAAGTGGCATCCGTTGTTGCAGGCTTGGGAAGCGAAGCGGGCGATCGAGGTGAGCCCGCAAGCCCACGAAAAAGCCTGGGAGCAGGAGCCGATTTTGCGTCGCGAATTGGAAGCGCTGCGCGTTGATCTGGCAACCTATTCAGAAGCACTGGCTAAGATTTCTGGCGTGGAGAATTGAAGACGCCTCCACAAGAGCACGGTGCGTTTGCTTGACAGCAACACACCCTACGAGAAACTGGATGATATTGAAGCCGTGGCCAAAAGGTTTGTATTAGCCAATTGCCTGAACCCCGAAATTGCGGCCCGGCGGTCAGTAATAATTCTTGAAATCAAGCTGAAGCGCTTATTTGCTACAGTCTACAAGTCTGGATGCGAGAGAAGAGAATCCAAAACCCACCACCCACCAAACAGAAGCGTCGCGGCCCAAGACGGGAAATTCCGCTGTCTGCTCACGGTCTGCTTTTAGCTCATCGCTAGCTAGGTATTGACTGGCATCGGCTGACTGCCAGCCTACTTCGACACAAAATTGATCCCATTTTTTGCCGCCTACTATGGGGCTACCGTGTTTTTGCCAAATGTCTTTCTGCACGCTAAAGCCAAAGTGTCCGTTGCTGTATTTTGTCCACAGCCCATCAATCGTTTTCAGATCAGCGCAGGGAAAATTCCGCAGTTCGTCACTGGTAAACCACCGTCCTGGTTCTTTGCCCACTGCCCGAATCATCACTTTGTAGGTTTCTTGATCCGCGTCTCGCCATTTGCCCTCTTTGAGCAAGTCTCGCAAACGCGTATATTCAATTCCCTTCTCAGAGCTTAAGTCATCAGTCAAGGTTGCCAGCTTTTGCGGCTTTGGCTCCATTACCGGCAGTTTCACCGGTATCTGATCCTCAACCACATCTTGAACGGAGACAGACTGTGCCGTTGTTGTTGCCGAAGCAAAATATTTACGGATAGTGTCGAAAAAATCCGCCGGGGGCAGTTTCCCGCCTTTGACATCCGCCGTTTGAATCGCTGCGACTGAGAGCCATCGCCGCCCTTCGAGCAGCAGGGGAAAGATCGGTTTCTTTAGTTCCAAAGCCAGACTCAATTCACACGGCACCCAGTGAGAGTCCTCCGATCACGGCGACATCACCAGCAAAAACACTTCGCACCGTTCTAAATGCTCTTGAATGACGCGAGGCCAAGTCGTGCCATAGTCGATACGATCATCTAACCAAACCGGCAGCCGGTGTGACTGCAGGGCTTGTACGAGTGAACCGACGTAGTTTTGATCTGTGCGACTGTAGCTGACGAAAATAAAGCTCATGCTGTAGCGAATCCCTCGCGGCTCTCGCTAGCTCTGGGTGTAATTTGCAACCAAAGCATCGCCTCCACTTATTTTGGCAGAGTTGGGCGCCACGTACCCGCGTTTCGGCATATTGGGAAAGCAAACGCCCTAAGAATCCAACTGTAGGGTGCGTTGCTGACAAGCAAACGCACCGATGAACAGCATTTTGAGCAGCATCTGCCCACCGCCTAAAACTTGGGCACTCTGACAGCAAACGTTTTCAGACATGCTGAATGCCCAACTACCGCAGACCCAAAATTGCCGGGGGCACCTACTTCGTCACCCAAGTCACCCATCAGAGATCGCCCTGGTTATGCCGCGCAGACGCCCGTGATGCTTTGCGAACTGAGATCGCTCAGGTACGGCGCAACCGGCCCTTCCAAATTGAGGCCTTTGTGCTGCTGCCCGATCACTTTCACTGCTTGTTGACCTTGCCCGATGATGACAGCGATTTATCCACTCGACTGCGCCTGATCAAAACCTATGTCACTCGGCACTACGGAGCCATCCTGGATCTCGATAACACTCGTTCTGCGTCGCGAAAAAAGCGCAAAGAGCGTAATTTGTGGCAGCGTCGATTTTGGGATCATCTAATTCGAGATGAACAGGATTTTAGTGTCATAGTGTTGCCAGAGATTTTTCGAGGAGGTTTGCGGTGCGATCGCAACTGGATGCCCTATCCCCCAGTTCTCATCACCAGCGCCATTGGTTTCGCACACTCTTTAGCTGGCAAGGGTCAGTGGTGCCCGCCGTGTTGCCGCGTACCCTACTCTGTGCCGGGTTCGGCGTCTTGATTGCCCTGTTGTACCGGTGGGGGGTGCCCGTTGCCTTGCAATCACTGAGCAGCATCGTTCCCAGTATCGTGCTGGGCCTGCTGCTGGTTTTTCGCACCAACACGGCCTATGAACGGTTTTGGGAAGGGCGTAAACTCTGGGGTGAATTGGTCAACACGAGTCGTAATCTGGCGCGGCAGATGTGGGTGGCTGTGCACGAACATGAGGCCCGCGATCACCAGGAAAAAATCCAGCAGTTGCGCCTCCTCGTGGCTTTTGCCCGCGCCACCAAACAGCAACTGCGCAGCGCCCCTTTGGCCACCGCCGAACTGGCGGCCTTCGTCACCCCGTCGCGGTTGGCTAAGCTACAAACCATGCATCACCCGCCGTTAGAGATTGCCTTTTGGCTGGCCAATTACCTGCAGGGGTGCTTTAACCAAGGGCGGCTGAATGCCTATCAGCTCTCCGCGATGCTGGCGCAGGTCGATGTGCTGGTCGATGTCTTGGGCGGCTGTGAGCGCATTGTCAAGACGCCGATTCCCTTGGCCTATGCGATTCATCTCAAGCAGTTGCTGTTGCTCTATTGCTTGGCTCTGCCCTTTCAAATGGTGGGCGCGCTGCAGGGCTGGACGCCCCTCGCCGTGGGGCTGATCAGCTTCACCGTGTTTGGCATTGAAGCCATTGGAATTGAAATCGAAAATCCGTTTGGCTGCGATCCCAACGATTTACCGCTGGAGGCCATTTGTGCCACCATGCAGCGCAATATCGAAGACCTGATTACCCTCACCCCAGACAACTGTCACTGGCGAGAAGACACCGCGTCGTCAGTTTCGACCGCTTGTTCTTAAGCATGGCCCAGTCTCAGCTCCTCCCCACCTTGTCGAGGGCAAGATTGCTGGCATAATGCGAGCAGTTTAGTTGTACCCAGAGAAAACCTTATGACGGGGCGTGACCAGCCAAGCATCGTACCGCCCCTAGTGGCGATCGCGGCCTTCATCATTATTGTGGCGGGCCTCAAAGCGGCCTCAGAACTGATTGGCCCGGTGCTATTGTCCCTCTTTATCGTGCTGGTCACCTCGCCCCTGGTGCAGTGGATGCGCGCTCGCCGAGTGCCCACTTGGCTCGCCAACCTGATTGTGATTTTGGGCGTAATTGCGACGGGGCTACTGCTCATCACCTTTTTGATCACTTCGGTCGCCCAGCTCACCAACTCAGTGCCCGAATATCGCAGCCTATTAGAAACCCAGTTCACCCAGGCCGAACTGTGGCTAGACCGTCACGGGTTAGAAAGTGCTGACATCTTGAACCTGGAAATCCTGCGGCCTTCGCGCTTAATTCAGTTTGTGTTGTCGTTGCTCACGGGGCTGATCGGCACCTTAGGCAATGTTGGCCTAACGCTGTTTATTGTGATCTATATGCTGGTCGGTGCCAGCAGTTTTTCGGCCAAGCTCAAACGCAGTTTGGGGGAGCGCAGCCCCATGCTCAACCGCATGACCGCCTTTGGCCGCAGCGTCAGCCTCTATTTGTTGATTAAAGGCTGGCTAGGAGCCATGGCCGCGATCGGCCAAACCCTTTTGTTGTTGGCACTGGGCGTCGATTTTGCCGTGTTGTGGGGGGTTGTTTCTTTCCTGTTCAACTTCATCCCCAATATTGGCTACATCATTGCGCTCATGCCGCCTCTGATTCTGGCCCTGCTGGAGTCGGGCATCGGGACGGCCCTGGTCGTGTTCATCGGCTATGCCCTCATCAACAATTTCTTTGACATGGTGATTGGCCCTCGCTATCTCGGGCAGGGGCTGGATTTGTCCACGTTGGTGACGTTTCTGGCCGTTGTATTTTGGACGTGGATTCTGGGGCCCGTCGGTGCTTTTTTGGCTCTGCCGCTGACGGTCATGTTCAAAACGTTGGTATTAGAGTCGTTTCCCGACAGTGCTATTGCCGCTAAGCTGATGGGCGCTGACGAAGCTGAGGAGGCCTGACATTCGCCCCTGTCCATCCTTGGCACCCGGATGTGTCACACTCGCAGTAAGGATTGTCAAGACATCTGTCGGCTGAAACCGGCCGTCCTGACTTAAGATGAGCGAGCTAAATGCTGATGCTTAAACCTTTAACGAATGCGCAGCAAGGTTTGTGAAAGCGATATTCAAACCTTCACATGCTCTTTTTTTCGTAACTAAATGAGATCTTTTTGAAGATTTTGAGCACAATAACATCATCACAAGCAGCATCACGTCGATTACGTGACGATCTACATACGGCGATCGCGCCAGATTAGGGGCAACTATATCCATGGGCCAGTTGGACAAGACACCGCAAACCCCAAAAAATGAGGAAAAGGCAGCCCGTGAGGTGCTGCGAAATCTTTCTCAAGATCTGAGAGCACTGCAAAGTGATCTCTCCGGTCAGCTGACCCAGGACATAAATCGCCTCCAGGGCACTAAGCATCGCCTGCTCAACGATATTGAAATCTTAGAAGAAGAGTATCAGTCACTCAAAAGTAACTACGCTGAACTGCAGACCCAACAAACGGCTGAACTGAGTCGTCAGCAGTTAGCCCAGCAGCAGCTATGGGCGAAAAAGCTGGCGCAAGCGTTGGCGGGGCACCTGCAAAGCCGTCTTACAGAAGACCTGTACAGCGGTGCCGCCGTGCCGGGCACCGCGCCGAACGGCTCTCTGCACAATGCGTATCAACTGCTGTCTTCGCTCGACTCTAGTCTGAACGATACCTTGCACTCGCTTCAGCAAGATCTCAACAGTTACCAAAGCTCGTTGTCGCAACAAATCAGCCGCATGCACAGCATGGAGCAACAGGGCGAAGCCATCCTAGATGCTTTAGTCAATCGTCTTAGCATCCAGTTGCAGACTCAGATCGTGCGGCCGCAATCGGTGACGGCGGCGACGAATGGTCATGGCAACGGCAGCACGGCTCCGCCGCTCTATGGGGCGCAGCAAGTGCCCCTATATCCGCAGTCGAACTCAGCGTATGCGTTACCGACAGCACCCTACGAGGAGGGGACGCGCCACTCTATCTCGGGGCAGCCAGCCCCACGATCCGAACCCGCGTCGGCATCACGCGCCCCGAAAAGCAACCCCATCAGTTCGGCCAGTGCTTTTCAAAAAGGGCTGATTTTCATCATCCTATCCACCATGGCATTGTCCTTTCACAATGTTCTGGTTGGCATTATTGGCTATGGGGGACAAATATTCGGGCAGATTCCGGTTGACGGTATTTTCCCTCTCAATATTCCTAACTCGCTGATGTTGCTCTGGTTGAGAATGTTGGTGGTATTGCCGTTGATGGTACTCGTTGCGGGCAAAATATATCCCAAAGTTTGGGCTGATATCCGCAAGTTTTTAGGCGCTCAGGATAAGCGGCCGCTGTTTCAAGTGATTGCCAGTGGGTGCTTTCTGTTTATGTCGCAGGTGCTGATCTACAAAGCTATCTCCGACATTGGGCCGGGAGTGGCCGTCACGCTGTTGTTTATGTATCCGCTAATCACCGTGCCGCTGGCCTGGTTTTTATTCGGCGATCGCCCCACCCCGTTGCGGGGCTTAGTCATGTTTGCGATCACCATTGGCATCGTGTTTACGGCCTTGCCGCGCATCAATACTGACCTGGCCTCAGGGGCCGTTTCGCCTTGGGGCGTCTTTGCTGGGTTACTGTCCAGTGCCGCCTTTGCCCTGTATCTGGTCTCAATGCAGTTGAGCTTCCGTAAGCTGCATCCCGTGCCTGTGAGCCTGGTGCAGTTCACCACCATTTTTGTCCTCACCAGCTTGATCTTGATCGGCGGCTCCTTCTTCGGGTTAGAAACCGCTGAACCCAGCAGCTATTCAGGGCTATATTTGGCGGGCCTTTTGTTAGGGGGCTTGACCCTGTTAGGGTATCTGTTCAATAACTATGGCGTCCGTCTCATGGGTGCGGCCCAAGCTTCCATCGTGGCCTCTAGCGGCCCGGTGTTGACGGCAATTTTGGCCTACCTGATCACCCCCGGCGACAAATCCACCCTGCAGTTCATTCAATGGATCGGGGTCATCTTGGTGACTTTAGGGGTACTGGCTCTGAGCCTAGAGCGTCTGAGCAAAAAGCCCAAACCGGCCCCTAAGCCAGTTAAAGCTTCATAGCCACCGGCCACCATCGAGCGGTTCACGTCTCCTCAACTGCGGTGTCATCACCGATGTCGCTGACTTTATCGTCTTTCAACACTGATGTTCTCAAGGGAATCAGGCTTGGAACGCTAATGCTTGCATGACTCCCCGTTTTCCTTGAGGAAAAAGCATATCAAAAGTCGGAATTGAAAAGCCTATCCGATGCTGACAAAGCGCATAAATGAAAAATCGGACACTGATGCCATAATGTTGGCCGTTGCGCAGCTTCACGGTAAAGGTCACGATGATTCCAGCCGGGTATATGGCAAAACGGGTAAGCCCTCGCCCAGAATGGCTGCCATCCGAACGAATCCAGGATATTTACTCGGTGAGCAGTTGCGTATCCGATGACTTTGCCGATTACGTCAACTATTGGCAACACAACGGTTACTGGTTTTTCGATTCTCCAGAGATCATCCGGCAGGTGTGTCGAGAGCACGCGATCGACTTGCAAGGCACCCAGTTTTTCTACTACGAGGTTCACGATTGGGAGTTTGATGCCGATCTCCAGCAGTGGCAGAGCTTCCAGCCAGAATCTTCATTTGTCACCCAAGTCGTAACGCCGACTCAAAAGGTTTTAAAGGGCTACGATGTGGTCACCTTCTGCGTCAGGACTGTGGCCGAATGCTCTCCCTTATCCTGCAATGCCCTAGCAACTGAAGTGGCCACCAATCAACATTGCCTGCTGACGTCTCTCGAAGAGGCGCAACATTTATTGGAGAGCGGTAAGTTCAATAATACGGAGCCTGGCCCCTATCGGATTTTTGCTGTCTATTCAGTTGAATGCCCTTAATCAGTCACGACTCATCGCTGTTCAGACTGAGGGGTGAGATGGCGTCTGGGGCAGTTGTAAAGCTTCTGCTGAGCACTACGTTTTCGCCGCCTCACGCTGATTTATCCGCAGCACAACTAACGCCAAAACCCCAATCACCAAGCCCCAAAAGGCCGAGCCAATGCCCAAAATCGCGATGCCAGAGGCCGTGACCAGAAACGTGATCAGAGCCGGTTCGCGTTCCTTTTCGGCCGCTAACGCCGTGACCAAACCGTTGCCAATCGTGCCCAGCAGAGCCAGCCCTGCGATCGCCAACACTAGCTCTTGAGGCAGCGCCGCAAAAATGGAGCCGACTGTCGCCCCAAACAAGCCGATCGCGATGTAGAAGACACCAACCGCTACTGCAGCAACATAGCGTTTGTCGGGATCTTCATGGGCTTCTCGCCCCATCGAAATCGCCGCAGTAATCGCGGCCAGATTGATGGCAAAAGCGCCAAAGGGAGCCAGCAGCAAAGTAGCCACGCCCGTCCAGCCAATCAGGGGAGAACTGGGTACGGTGTAGCCAGAAGCGCGAATGACGGCGACGCCGGGTACATTTTGCGATGCCATCGTGACGATAAACAGCGGCAGCGCCATCCCCATCAGGGCGCTGAGGGAAAATCGCGGCGAGGTAAACACGGGCGTCGCCCACTGCAGCCGGACCGCCTCCAGTTGCAAGAGCCCCTGGCTACCGGCGATTAGCACCCCCAGCATCAGGGCGGCGATGATGGCATAGCGCGGCTGCGTGCGTCGCATCAGCAGGTAGAGGCCAAACATGGCGAACACCATGACAAACTGCGCTTGCATCGCCAGAAAGACGTTCAACCCAAACTGCAGCAACACCCCGGCTAGCATGGCCGCCGCCAGCGATAGCGGCAGATGTTGGATGAGCCGTTCAAACCAGCCGGTAAAGCCCACTAGCGTGATCAAAGCAGCAGAGATGAGGAACGCCCCGATCGCCTCTGGCATCGTCACATCGGCAGTCGTGGTAATCAGCATGGCGGCCCCCGGCGTTGACCAGGCCGTCACAATCGGCACCCGATAGCGCAGCGACAGGCCAATGCTGGTCAGCCCCATGCCCCAACCTAAAGCCCAAAGCCATGAGCCAATCTCAACCGGCGTCGCCCCCAGCGACTGCGCCGCCTGAAACACAATCACCCCCGCCCCCGTAAACCCGACCAGCACGGTGACAAAGCCCGCAATCACCGCTGAAATTGAAAAGTCCTTCGCGATCGTCATGCCTGCTCCCTGGGTGCCATTAATCGGTTGGCCGATTCGCTTTAGCTTAAGGCCGCCTCGGGTTACCGATCTTGGACAGAATTGACCTTTTGATACTGACCAGGGGTGACGCCAAAGGCTTGCTTAAAGGCGCGGGTCAGGTGGCTTTGGTCATAAAAGCCGTGGGCGATCGCGATCGCCGCGATCGAGTCCGGCCTTTGCAGGGCTTGCTTGGCTTGCAACAGTTGCCACTGCTGCTGATACTGATGGGGCGGACAGCCCACCTGCTGCCGAAAGCTGCGGATCAAATAGTACGGACTCAGGTTAACCAGCCGGGCCAACTCATCCAGCGTCACCCGTTCTGCATGGTGCGCCTCTAAGTAAGCCCGCACGACCGCCACGGCTTTTGATTCTGCGCCCGGTATGTGGAAATCCACCCAAGACGGGTCACCCCGCAGAAAAATCTGAGCCAGCAACTCCAGCAGCAGTGACTGTTGTTGCAGGGGTGAGGAGGGTAAGGTCAGGGCTTGAAACAACTCATAGAATCGCGATCGCAGCGCAGGTTCCCACACAATTGTTTCCTTAAAGTAAGGCATGCCGGGTCTGGCGTAGTCGAACTGAGCCAAGGCCCGTTCGATCGCCGCTAAGTCGATATAGATATTGCGAAATGACCATCCCGTGTCAGCCGAAACTGCTTGCCCGGTATGCACCTCACCCGGATTCAGCAGCTTCAAGCTGCCGGGATAGTGATGTTGATTGTCGCCCCGCAGTAAACAGCGGCCCAGCCCCCCTTCATTCACGCCAATCGTATAGGCCGCATGAAAGTGCTTGCCAAACTGCTGGGAAAACAGCGTGGCTTCAAACAATTCAAGGCCGGAGAGAGGGGGCTGCCATAAACAAGCGGATTCCGTAGGCGCATTCATCATCGGGCTCACTGTTGATCAACCGAGTCACTCAAATGCTGACACGAAACCGTAGATATAGCTGTTGAGCGGAGCCCAGCGGCGTTAAAGACCGTTATTTTTGTCCATCGACTTAACGCATACCGCCGCCGCGATCGCCCCCAGCGCTTCAGGGTGATCGATTAGCCAATCCGGCTCCGCTGCCACCAGTGCCTCCCGACTGTTAAACCCCCAGGTCACCGCTACCGCGCGAATGCCCGCGAACCGCGCCGCCTCAATATCGCGCACCTCATCTCCCACGTACACCGTCGCCGTCGGGTCAAACTGGTGACGTTCCAGACATTTCACCAGCAGCCTGCCCTTGCGAAACAGGGTGCCGCCGCCATCCACACTGAGAAAGCAGTGATCGAGCCCCTGCGCCGCCAAAAAAGCCCACACCACCTCCGGCGTGTTGGAGGTCACCACCGCTAGAGCACAGTCGCGCTGGTGCAGATCTTGAATGATCGAAGGCATGCCGGCACAGGGGGGAATCTGTTCGCTGTGCGATCGCAGCTCGGCCCGCAATCGCCGCAGCAGCGCCGGAATTTTGAGCAGCGGAATGCCCGAATAGCGAATCAGCTGACGCGCGGTCAGCCCCTTCAGCGCTTCGACCTCGGCTAAGGGCGTGGGTCGATAGCCAAACTCTGGGGCTAACTCATTGGTAATCGCCACGATCGCCGCCAAACTATCGGCGATCGTGCCGTCAAAATCGAACAAGAACGTCGTCAAAACAGACTTACCAAGGACGCCAATCTTCCCAATCTTCGTTGAAAATTGACGTATTGGGAAACTGGGTTGGGTTGCCGCTCAGTTCGATTTCACGTCGCAGCTCATACATCAGCGGGTCTAGGGTCGGCATACTCTCGACCAGCTGATAAGGCATCACCTCATTGCGCAGGGCAAAGTCGATGGTCATTGCCGCCCCGACGCCCACCGACCACTCATAGGAATGGACGCGATAGGCCGCTGCCGCGATCGTGCTCATCGCTAGCCCCTTACCCGTGACCAGCAGGTTGTCGAGCTTTTGCGGAATTAACGCCCGCAGCGGAATCTGGGTTGGATAGGCCTGCCCGTGGGCCTGCCGCACGCCCGGTCGTTCAATATTGCCAGGGGCTTCGGGTGGACTCTCTAACATGCAGGGGTGAAAGTCGATCGCATACTGGGCAATGCCAATCGAGTCGGGATAGATGCGCGATCGCTGCCGCTGGGGAATTTCACCCGTGGGCGTTTCATTCACAACCGCATCAATGGCGGCCTGCCCCGCCACCTCAATCCGCAGCGATTCGTAAGTCGCCGGATCGAGGTTTTCGATATAAAACGGATCGCTAAAGTCAATCCAGGTGAAATCGACCTCATTGATTTCAAAGCCGTCGTCATAGCCCCAGGAAGGCCGTCCGACAATGCGTCGCGCCTCGCGAATGTAGGGAAACTTCGACAAGCCGTGGGCCGTACCCATGGGCGTATCATAGCCAGTCAGCAAGCGGCTGTTGGGCGTCGGCTCTTTGAGGCTGTCATCTAACTGCGAGTCAGTGGTACCGATCAAAAACCAGTAGTAGAAGCTGAACGCATTTTCTTCGCCGCGTCGTAGGGTTTCCTGCCGCAGGCCGCCCATCCAGCCGCCAGGGGCCAACTGTCCCTGCGCTTCGAGCTGATCATGGGTATAGATCAGGTTATCGACCGCATTACCCGGACGGTAGTCGTTGCCCCAGGTCCAGTTTTGCATTGAGATATCGCCCGGTCGCGGTCGGGGCACTCCGGCAATCCGCTCTTCGCGCACGGGGTCGGCGCTCCAGATGCGGCGATAGGTAAACACGTAGTCGTAATAGTCTTGGGCGTCGTAGTCGCGGGTTTGCTCCCAGCTAAAGTACGGCTCGTACTGCAGGTAATAGCTCGGAATCATCTGCGGCTGCGGCGATTCGGTCTTTTCCATCGCGAAGGTGTAGGTAAAGCCCTGGGTGCAGTAGGGGTCGTTGGTTGCCACCGGCGATGAGGGGTTGAGGTGCGACTTGGGATCGAGTCCCAAGCGGTAAGGCACGTCGGCTAAGGCAATTAGTTCGCTCGTTTCAGTGGCTTCAATCACATACCACTGGGCCGGGCCAGCGGGCGCATCGGCGGGCGGCACAAACTGAATGATCGTTTTGTCGAGCCGCGCCGAATCTTCGTACTCGTAGGCGTCTTCAATGATGGCGGAGAGGGGTTCGGTATTGAGCGGCGGCGTATCGGGCTGTGGGCTGTGTTGAATGCCAATCACACTGTCAATTTGATTACCGGCGGTGTTAAAGGTCAAATCCTTTGGCACCGTAAAGGGAAACCACTTCAGCTCACCGTCGCCTTCGTCAGCGGCGTCTTCCAGCATGTCAAACAAGATGGCGTGAGCATCGTAGGGCAAAAAGCAGGTGGCGCTGACCCAACAGCCGCCCGGATCCAGCTCGCCATACTTGTCTTCGACGCGACGGCGCAGCTCGCGATACCCTTCGGAATAAAACAGCAGTTCGCGCTGGCGGCGAGATTCGTCCAGCGCCGTCGTTCCCTGGGACGAAATTTGTCCGCCCACCCAGTCGGTCAGTTCAGTCAGGCAAACAGTATGTCCGGCTTTGAGGCTTTGATAGGCCGCTGCCGTACCCGAGAGGCCACCGCCGACAATCAACAGGTCGCATTCCACAACTAAATCGGGGTCGCGGGGCAGGGCCGCTAACGCGTCGGTGGCCTGGGCCTGCACCGGACTGATGGTTAAAAAAGTGGGGGCGATGAGTGCGATCGCAACGCCAGCAGAAATTCCCGTTTGGCTCAATGGACTGAACTGAGGCATCAATGCTTCCTTGTAATACACTTTCTCAAAAGCTTAAGAGAAATTGCCCCCAGTTGTGGTTAAATCTCGTATTTTTTATACCCCCAGTGGGTGATCGCCATGGCGACTGAACCCCCGTTCGCGTCTGAGGGACTGACGTCTGATGAAGCGATCGCCTCGAACGACCAGCGGCAGCGGTATCAAACCTAGCACCAGGTCGATTAAGGCAAAGGCGATCGCCCCCTCGATTTGGCATAACTACCGCGTGAAGTGACCTCCAAATAATGAAGGTGCGTTGGCTGTGACTATTCTGACGATGGCAAAGATAAAAAATCGATAGTGGCACCTCATTCACCAGATGCTCAAGGCAAACTTTCTGGCGGCATTTTCTGTTGCTGACATCACATTTCCAGTGAGTCCTAACCCACACTGGAGGACGTTCATCTCATCGCCTCAGCAATCGCGACAAAGGTCTGCGCTCGCTGGCAGCACCTTACCAAAGCGAGATAATTTTCCACATTTAAATAAGAAGTATTTCGCGGCATTAAGAAAATGTAATTAAAGGCATATTTGGAATCAAATCATACAGAATCCCTCTCAAATCTTGCATAATTAAAGGAGAGAGTGTGTTGGGTTCTTTCTTGAGCGAGTCGTCGAGCCATACTCCGAACAGTTTTTGCAGCTAACCAGAGAACGTAAGTTTCACCCCTTTTTTGCAGCCGATAAGCTCAAAAAAGCAGGGTTTGAGCTTTTGCGCAAAAGCCGGTTCGGACGACTGCGAGAAAGTAGTGCGATCGCCAACCCATCTGAATCTTTTTGCGGGTGTTAGACCCCCCAATCAATCAGTGCAGTGCTGATCCATGATTCCTGGTCATTGATGTTAGGAGTGTGGTCAGGGTGCTGCGTGGGGAAGCTCATTAGCTGTCGCTTGTTTCAACCCTCAACTCAGACCTAAACCATGACGACTCAACCCATTTCTGATGAAGTTGCAATTAGAATTGCTCTCGCCGCGAGAGCCCTGCCGGACACTTCGGTCAGGGAGTTAATTGAAGCGTTGCAAACCAATATTGAGGGCGATCTGACCGAGGAAGCGCTGGGTCAGTTGACGGTGACTCAGCTCAAACGATCGTTTGGCAATATTTATGAAGTCGATGAAGGTGAATGGGAAGGGGAGGAAGCCGATAACGCCGATATCTTAGCTTTCAAAGAAGCGGTGCGAATTTTGTGGGGCGAACAGGAGGAATGTGAACATCCTCTGCCCATCGAGCCTTATGAAGAAGGTGATATGCCCAATTCCCTGAGAATTGCGGTGGCCTCGAATACGCAAGAAAAATTAGACGGTCATTTTGGCTCTTGCCACCGATATTTGATTTATCAACTGTCTGTGGATGAGCTCAAGCTAATTGATGTGCGTTCGGCTTTGGAAGCTGATTTGAGTGACAGTAAGAACGAATTTCGGGTGGCCTTAATCAAAGATTGTCCGCTGCTCTATGTCATGTCAATTGGGGGGCCAGCTGCGGCGAAGGTGGTGCAAGCCAATATTTATCCGATGAAGGTGGAGCAAGGGGGAGAAATCTGGGAGATTTTGGCTGATTTGCAACGGGCGATCGCCACGTCACCGCCGCCTTGGTTAGCCAAAATTTTAGGGGTGGGGGCTGATCAGCGGGTCAAAA